>MDSY01112793.1_pt1 | contig 10622 bp, 11 predicted proteins | sample 811131 | NCBI WGS metagenome assembly MDSY01 (sample SAMN05326643, study PRJNA326480) | marine metagenome | isolation source: seawater | place: Atlantic Ocean: South West | collected 2010
ACAACCTCGTCAAAGGTGCCAGCAGTAAGGGTGGTAGTTGAATCAGACATTTTGTCTCCAGTTCGAATTTAGAAATGCTTTAAGTAAATGTAGTGGTGAAACTAGTGTTTGTGGGGAACATGTGACAAGTTACCCTGCATGTTGTTCTTCTAGCCATCGTTCGGCATCAATTGCTGCCATGCATCCAGATCCAGCTGCTGTGATTGCTTGGCGGTATGTGAAGTCTTGAACATCTCCACAAGCAAATACTCCATCGATATTTGTTCGAGATGAATCGCTTTCTGTTTTGATGTAGCCATTCTCGTGGAGAGATAATTGACCTTCAAAGATTGACGTATTTGGCGTATGGCCAATAGCTATAAATAAACCAGATATACCAAGCGTAGATTCTGTTTGATGAGTTACATTTTGAACTTTGACGCCTTCAAGTTTGGTATCACCAATATATTCAGTCACTTGATGGTTCCAAAGAAATTTAATTTTTGGGTTAGCGAATGCTCGATCTTGCATAATCTTTGATGCTCGAAGTTGGTCACGTCGGTGAATGATTGTTACTTTGCTGGCAAATCGCGAGAGGAACATTGCTTCTTCAATAGCTGAGTCTCCTCCACCAACAACAGCGATCTCCTGATCTTTGAAGAAGAAGCCGTCGCAGGTAGCACACGTTGATATCCCATGTCCGACGAGCTCGATTTCTTTCGGGAGGTTGAGCATTAGAGCTTTAGCACCTGTTGAAACAATTATTGATTCAGCAGTGAATGTTGGTTCGTTTGATGACGGATCACCTACCCATACTTCAAATGGTGAGGTGTGGAGATTAACTCGTGTCACTTTCTTTGTTAATAATTCAGCTCCAAATCGCTCTGCCTGTGCCCTAAAATTAGACATTAATTCAGGACCCATTATCCCTGATGGGAATCCAGGGTAATTTTCAACATCTGTCGTCAGCATGAGTTGGCCACCAGGTTGGTCGCTCGTTGAGGAGGGTTCTCCCTCTATGACTAATGGTTCTAGATTGGCACGAGCAGTGTAGATTGCAGCTGTAAGCCCAGCGGGACCGGAGCCGATAATAACAACCTCTTTGTGCTCAGTCATCTTTTCCTTCCGTATGAGAAACACCTTCTTTGGGTGTAGCTGCGCCTTTTGGTCTTCGTCTCCATATCAAAAAACCGATGGTGGACCATAACGTAGCGCTTAAAAGATAGACAAACCAAACTGCTCTTGAACGTTCTGAAAAAACCCAAAGGTCAAAGATCTCAATAAGGCCTCGACTAACCCCGATAAAGAGAAAGGGCAGAGCTATTAAAATAATAATTGTGGCAGTTAATCCATAGACCAAAGTCCGACTAATGCGAATAGCCGGACCTGAGGTTTTCACCCGAACGTTTTCTACTTGATCAACTATTTTTGATGTAAGTAATGTTTCAATAGAGGTATTCGATTCTTGACCTTCTGGTTGGATATTGTTTGTTTCTACCATGTGGTGAGAATACCCGCTTAGAGCAAGTTTTGATTAGTTTTTTTACTTTTATATGGTGGGGTAGTTGCCTGGAATACCTGGTGTGTGATGGTTGAAATTCCGTTTGGCTTAGGAATTATGATCTACTTCAATAATTAATCTAGGGGGGTTCATAGTTTGGTATGACCGAAAAATACTGTTTGATTCCATTCCTAGAACAAAGGTTAAGTTTGCCTCAAAGTCGCCAAAGTAAATACCCGTGAGGTTAGATTCATCTGCTGTTATCGTATCTGTAATTGATCCCCAAGATGGTTCGTAATCTGTCTCGTCGTTCCATATACCACCACGTGCAGCAAGGTTAATTACAATGTATTCATCTATTTCAGTTGGTAGAACATAAGAATTCTCTCCCACCAAGAACTCACCATTTATTTCTATAGAGTAAGGTCCTGGAATCATTGAAGGAGTATCATCACTAGTCGGTGCTAACTCTATGACAAAGGAATCAAACGATTCTCCTGATTCGATGCGCACGTCCTGAAGAAGGAATGAGCCGTATTCGTCGGGATTATCAGATGTGTAGGTATTTACAGGCCCTTGTCTCATCCTTTCGTTTGCGCTTGTTTCTGCTTGCAATCCGGCGATGGTAGGTTCGTCACTCGTGAGCATTTCGCTTCGAGGTACTTCTAAATTTTCAGAAATATCGGCTTCATTTTCTGCTACGAGATCATTATCTGCTCTGTCGTCGGTTGATTCTTCTATATCTATGGATGCACTGTTTGGACTTGAGTTAAAAGGTGCAGATTCAGCCAGATCAGTATTCTCTCTATCCTGTTCATTCGCTTCCAGAGGGGCACTTTCCACTAATGATTCACCATCCGACTCTTCAATAATTTCTGATGCGATTTGTGTTGTCGAATTATCTGTGGACCTGAACAGCGGAACAGCCACAATTACAAGTAATGCCGCAGCAACTGCTCCAAGAATCCAAGCTGGTCTACGGAATGAAAAGCTTGACTTTCCAGTACTTCTGATAGGAATAACCGAATCAGAGCTAGCTACCGTCATCTCATTCAAGGCTGTTTGAATATGGTTTGCTTTCGTTTCCGGGTCGTTGGGTATGATTTCTCCAATTTTTTTGTTCATAGAGATAATCTGGTTAACCTCGTTCATCAATCTTGGGTCTGATTCAATGCGCGCGCGTTCTTCGTCATTTACTTCACCATCTATATAGGCGCTTATTAATTCAAAATCATCCATCGTTAACCTCTTTGACTGCGCGAACATGGTTTTTGTTCCCCAAAAGTTCTTCTTTCATCTTTTGACGGGCCCGAGCAATTCGTGACTTTACAGTGCCTGATGCAATGCCAAGGATTTCACTTATCTCTTCATAGCTGGCACCTAATTGGTCTCGAAGCACGAGCACTATTCGAAATTCTTCTGACAGGTTCTGTAAAGCATTATCTAAATCAATGTTGTCAATCAATGAATCCTCAAGACTTTTTGTGGTTGGAGGAATGACAGTGTCTTCGTTGAATTCAGTGGTTGGCCTTCGAACTTTTTTTCGGATTTCATCCAATGCTGCATTTGTTGCTATTCGGTAGACCCAGGTTGAGAATTTCGCCGCTGACTTAAATGAAGCAATGTTTCTGACTACTGATATCAATGTTTCCTGTGTGGCTTCGTTAGCGTCATCAATGTTGCCTGTCACTTTCCGACAAATTGAAAAGATGTAGTCATAGTAATGTTCAAGTAGTTGCTCTACTGCACTTGCATTTCCTTGTTGCGCTGATGCTATGAGTTGTGATTCATCAAATGCCACTGCTAGTCCTATTGTACATACGGCAATTTTTTTACTTAAGAGACTTCTATTCCAGATATTTCCATTCGGATACCTGGGGGAGGTTTATCTCCAAGATCTGTAAACCACACTAGAACTGCGCCGCCGGTTAGTCCTGTTAAATCTACTGTTGCATTACCTTGTGACGAAGTGATAGAGCCGACCGATGCCCCCCAAGCCGCTAATGCGCTTTGAGGTGCGTTTGCAACAAAAATTTCACCGGACCAGCCTGTATTGGCTGTTTCAATTGCCACACGCTGGAGTTCGTAGGGTTTCTTTAATTCTATAACCACCCCTACGCCATCCTTTAGGCCACCCATGGAACGATTTGCGTATGTTTCGCTGTACCAAATTGTTTCAGGATCTTCATCTAACAGATTATCAATCAACTCGGGGTGCTCTACGCCGTCACCAAGTGGATCGAAGTCATCTGCTCCAAGCACGGATACCATCTCAAAAATAGGTGAAACTTCAGTATCAGATAATTCAGAATTAACCTCAGAATCATTTCCCGTTTGAATAGATCCTGCTTCAGTTTCAGTTTGTTCAATTGGATCTGTGTCCGATGCTTCCGGAGTTGCTGTCGCTTGCACTATTTCAGCGGGTTCAGAGTTATCATCTGAGCTAAAGGGGTTTCCATTTGCTGCAAAAACTATTCCAAGTACTAAGAAAAAAACAAAACCTGTCAGAAGAAATTTTGTTATATAAGTGTTTGGGTCAAAGGGCTTTGAATTTTGATTTTCGTCAATACCTTCCTCAGGTATATTCGTATTGGTTGATTCTTCTTCTAGATCATCAATAAAGTCCACAACACTAGAATATCTCTCAGTTACTTCTCCTGCCGTCGCTTTTTCAATTGATTTCAGAATTTCTTTTTTAACCGATTTTGAAAATAGGTTTTTTCTAGGAATGTTCAGTGAGCCAACAAGCATATATTGCAAGATTTTCCCGAGTGAAAAGATATCTGCATGCGTCGTTGATGCACTCGTCATATCAATAAAATCCGAACGAAAATTAGTCTCATCTTGTGTACCTGTTTTTAATTCAATATCAATGAGGCTTTTAAACTTATTAAAACCAAATCCTGAAACCTGAGGGCCTCTATCTGGGCATAAAAAAATATGTTTTGGGTCCAGATTTTCATGGAAAACACCCTTTTCGTGTGCATATGAGAGAGCATCACCAATCTGTTTTGTTATTTGTAGTGCAAGAGTAAGAGATAGTGGGCCTGTTCGTTCTACGTAATCAAACAGTGTTTCTTCTTTTACCAACTCAATAACTATTGCTTCTAAGTCTTCGTCACCAGTTGTATCCAAAACAGTGATAATTGAAGGGTGGTTAAGTCTGGAAATAAGCTTTGCTTCTTTTCGAAATAACGAAATATGGTCGGAATTTATTACTTGAAAGGGATTAGTTAGGACGACAGCGACCTCCCTTGATAACACCAAGTCTTTCGCCAACCATGTTTGAGTTCCTGACTCAGACGAAATGAGCGATGTAAGAACATATCTCCCTGATAATTTTCGTCCAAGTAATATTCTTGTATCTGAATTAAAGGACTCAGTCACTTTACTTCACTATGTCCGAAGGACTATCGGACAAGATAAGTAACACCTAAGACTCTGGGGCCTCCATGCGTTCCAATAACTGCACCAAGTTGATTAATCCGGATCTGGTCTATAGGAATGATATCAGAAATGAGTGTTGCGAATTCCTCGACATCTGGAGCATCTCCATGGATAATGCTCAATTCTGAAATTTCACCCTCACTTTCAAGCACTTCTTTAAGCCAGATAAGTGACTTTTTCCTGGTTCGTTGACGTCCAGCTTCAACAACCTCTCCACTACTTAAATCAAGGCAAGGTTTGAATTGCAGCATTGTTCCCAACATCGCTTTCGCTCCTCCAATTCGTCCACCTTTCTTGAGATTTTCAAGTGTGTCTAATGTTGCGAAGATTCTTGTCCTGCTTGCTAAATTGTCAACTAAAGCGACTATTTCATCCATGGATCCGCCGTCTTTTGCTGCGGCAGCAGCTTTACGAATGATCGTTCCCAGACCGCTCGTGATCGATTTTGAATCGATACATTTAACCGGCAAGGTATTAGCAAGCGCATCTGCAGCTAATTGTGCAGCTTGCCCTGTTGCAGAAAGGGCTAAAGATAAATTGATACAGATAACTCCCTCCGCTCCAGCTTCTGCACATCTTTTGAACGCTGCTTCAAATGCCCCGGGCGAAGGAGCAGCAGTTGATGGCAAAAGATCACTTTCGGCCATCTTCTGGTAAAAGTCAGAGACTGAGAGGTCAACTAAATCAGTGTATTCAGCTTCTCCGAATCGGACAGAAAGAGGAACAATTTCAATACCAAGATCCTCAGCCTCTTCCAAACTAATATCACTGGCACTATCGGTAACAATACGAATTGTCATGGAACCTCCTAAAAGATTACAAAGGGGACTTTAATGCCGGCGTGCCATACATCCTAAAATTAAACGAACATTTTCTTTAGAAAACCCTCTGAACAGGTAAAACACATTGGAAAATTTGTGGTTTTTTAGGAAAGTTGCAATATTTAGCACAAAAATGATCCATATCGTCAACTACCCTTAGAGATATGGGAATCCTCTTTATCAGTAATGATATTTGCTTTGAACATCAGCCAAGCGGAAACCATCCGGAAAGACCTGACCGGTTATCGGCTGTGTTAGATGGACTCAAGCGAGCAAGAATGGGATCAACTATTACGAAACTTTCTGCTGAAGCAGTAGATGAAAATATAGTTCTCCAAGTCCACGATCAAGAACTTATTTATGAATTAAAAAAAATAGCTGATCAAGGAGGCGGTATTGTTGATGCCGATACAAAGATGAGTTCAGCATCCTGGAAAGCGGCGCTCGTAGCTGCTGGGGCAGGGCTACAAGCTTTAAACGAACTGCAAAACGGAACCGCCACGTCAGCATTTTGCGCAGTGCGGCCACCCGGCCACCACGCAACAATATCCAAATCAATGGGTTTTTGTTTATTAAATAACGTTGCAGTAACAGCAAAGAAATTGAGAAATGCAGGAGAGAAAGTTCTTATTGTTGATTATGACGCTCATCATGGAAATGGAACCCAAGATGTCTTCTATTCCGATCCTAACGTTTTATTCATATCTTTGCATCAGATGCCTCTTTACCCATGGACAGGAGCTGTTAATGAACGAGGAACAGGTGACGGGATAGGAACAACTCTAAATATTCCGCTGAGACCGGGAACTACTGGAGATGTGTTCTTGTCAGCATGGGAGAATCTCGCATTACCAATTGTTGAGAAATTTGAGCCCACTTGGCTCATTATTTCAGCTGGGTTTGATGCCCACCGTAGCGACCCTCTTACAGAGTTAGGATTAACATCAGGGGACTACAACTTACTTACTTCCCGAATAATCCAAACAGTACCCGCAGGACGTCGTCTAGTCTTTTTAGAGGGAGGATATGATCTACAAGCTTTAGAACTTTCAACTTGTGCGGTATTACACGCACTTGCTGATAAAGAAACACACCCTGAAGAATTATCTAATGGGGGTATTGGTAGCGAAGCAATTGATGAGGTCGCAGAAATATTACGTACTCATGAATATTGAACAATACAACAAACTACTGAACTTTACTTCGCCGCTTAAAGAGTGTTTTACGTCAAGTGGTAAAGAGATTTATCTCGTAGGAGGTATTGTTCGGGATATACACGCAGGCTTGAATGATATTTTTGATCGTGATTTAGATTTCACAACTGATGCAACGCCTGATGAAATCAAGACAATAATTCAACCGATAGCTGAAAATGTGTGGCTGTCCGGACAACAATTTGGAACGATAGGAGCCCGAGTAAACGGGAAAACAATAGAAATTACAACGCATAGATCAGAATCGTATGTCTCAGAATCGCGAAAGCCAGTTGTCACTTTCTCAACTGATCTTCAAGAGGATCTTTCTCGTCGGGATTTCACCATCAACAGCATGGCTGTCAATCTTGAATCTGGAAAACTTATTGATCCATACAATGGGTTGAGAGATCTTCAACTGAAAATCCTGCGAACGCCACTTGACCCACATATTTCATTCTCTGAAGATCCTCTTAGAATGATGAGAGCTGCCCGGTTTATTTCCCGTTTTAACCTTACGCCCGACAAAGGAATTAAGGAAAGCGTAAATGATTTAAAGGAGCGGCTTAGGATCGTTTCAAACGAACGCATACGTGATGAGTTGAATAAATTACTTATTACCCCAGACCCAAACCCTGGGTTCAAGTTCTTGTTAAAAACAAAGCTTTTTGAAACGTTCTTGCCTGAGCTAAAGAGTTGCAAAAGGCAACATCGGATTCGTTACCTCAGACACGATCATTGTGTACGCCTTGCAGCGTTGTTAATCAATATTGCTTCCGAGACAAGAAAAGCCAGATTGAAAGACCTGAAATATTCAAATCGGGAGGTTGACACAATAGATAATTTGGTAAGTGCTTCTCAAATGATATTGGGACAGCCAATGGACAACGCACATTATAGAAAGTGGTATATACATGCCGGAGAGAACCGTCAAAGATCAATTGAAATTGCCTCGATGCAACGTGGCGCACGTAGAAAAATTGCGGCGATACATCGCAAAGCACGTCATCTGGATCAAGAATTAGAGGACTACACGCCCCCTTTCACAGGTTCTGAAATTATTAGCATTCTGTCGATGCCTCAAGGACCCGAGGTAGGGGAAGTCCTTCAACTCCTCGAAAATATGTTTATAGAAAGCGGTCCAGTTAGTAACCAAGAAGCACTTGATTTCTTAGTGGAGTGGGAAAAGGGTAAAGATAACTAAAAGAGAAAATAATGCTTCCACCCTCGCCCTAAATTAATGTTGACCTATGGCCTTTCTGCCTTCTCAGTTAACGAAAAAACGTCCAACTAGTGAAATAAGTTACGAACTTGAAAAGAGACGAATACTTGAGCAATATCGAACTGGAGTACTTTCAATCCACGATGTCTGCGATGCGCACCCAGAACTTATCAGAGCCGCACATAACTACTCTTACAAACAATTGGGTGAATGCCCTATATGTTCCGAAGACACTCTCGTAACAGTAAATTATGTCTTCGGGCCACGACTGCCCTCTCATGGTCGCTGCGTAAATTCAAAGCGAGACTTTGATCGTATACGTAAAAGAAAAGGTTCATTTACCTGTTATGAAGTGGAAGTTTGTACGGCTTGTTCATGGAACTATCTAAATCGAGCTTATCCGCTGTGAGGGGCACAATATTATGTCTCGTTACGTGATATCAACTAAATTATAAGAAAAACCTCAGGAGAACTCATGCCTTTCTCACTTATACGATTTAACTTAATAGATCCAACACTAGACAGTCAGTCACTTTCCGATAGATATAAAGCCATGCTGGATATGGCTGAATTCGCTGACCAGAATGGGTTTTTCATGGCCACATTCGAGGAGCATCATGGTGCTGACAATGCTTGGAGCCCCACACCACTAATGAATGCAGGGACTGTTCTCGCACGAACTACGACTTTATCGGCATCAATATCAGCGTTACTGCTGCCGTTACATGATCCAATCAGAGTCGCAGAAGACATTGCAGTGATTGATCTCATGAGCGGAGGGCGACTCACTGTCATTTTTGGCCTTGGGTATCGACCCAGTGAATATCAACTCATGGGCAAAGACTGGGATAACAGAGGAAAAATTATGGATGAGAGCATTCAGGCATTACTAGATGCATGGACTGGCGAACCGTTTCAATATAAAGGAGAGACACATCGAATTACGCCATCGCCATTAACGAAACCGCATCCATTAATTATGATTGGCGGAACAAGTAAAATTGCTGCACGCAGAGCTGCTAAATTTGGATTGCCGCTATCACCAGCTGCACACATGCCGGAACTGGAAGCGTATTACTACGAGCAATGCGAATTGAACGGTACACAAGGGTTCTGTGCCATGCCCGGAGAGGAGACACACATGACTTTTGTCGCAGAGGACCCCGATAAAGCATGGGCTGAACTCGGACAATATTTCTTAAACGAGGCATCCGTGTATTCCAAATGGCAAACCTCAGACATCTCATCAGCTGTACATAGTCATGCCACAACACCTGAAGAGTTACGAGAGGAAGGGATATATCAAATACTCACGCCTCAAGAAGCAAGTACGCTCGACCAAGTTGTCCATCACCCATTATGCGGAGGGATGCCAATTGATAAGGCCTGGGAAAGTCTCCAACTCTACGTTGATGCCCTCTAAGGCTAAAAATTCATTTTTGATGGGCATTTCAGACAAAACCCCTACACTATGAACAGAAATATAAGACCTATTTTTTTTGTACGGAAGGGTGGCAATGGCGAAGAATTGGACAGCTCCACAAATTGCTAAACACAAAGTTAGTGATGGAAATGAACCACTTGTCATGCTAACTGCGTATGATGCTCCGGGTGGACGCATGGTCAGCGAAGCCGGTGCCGACATCATACTTGTAGGAGACACTCTGGCCATGGTCGTATTAGGTTATGAAGACACCATGCAAGTCACAATAGAAGACATGGTCCACCACACCGCCGCAGTTGCCAGAGCAGAGCCAGATGCTTTTATTGTTGCAGACCTCCCATGGATGAGTTATCACGTTTCACAAGAAGAAACAGTAAAGAATGCTGCACGGCTGATTCGCGCCGGAGCGAGAGCTGTCAAACTTGAAGGCGGCCAAGACAGAGTCTCAATGATTGAAGCGATCGTTAATGCAGAAATACCGGTAATGGGTCACTTAGGACTAACACCGCAATCCGTTCTCGCTCTTGGTGGGTACAAGGTGCAAGGAAAATCAACCAATGCTGCCGTCGAAATTTCCTATGAAGCGAAAGCTTTAGCTCATGCAGGTTGTTTCGCCATAGTACTTGAATGCGTTCCATCTCTGGTAGGGAAACTAATAACTGATTCGCTCCCAATACCAACTATCGGAATAGGCGCTGGACCTGATTGTGATGGCCAAGTACTGGTTTTCCATGATTTACTTGGAATTAATCATGAACTAAAACCAAAATTTGTGAGGACCTACGCAAATCTTCAGGAGATAACAGTTTCAGCTCTTGAAACATACGCTGCAGACGTCAGAGGTAGAAACTTCCCATCGGAAGAGGAGAGTTATCAACTATCTGACGAAGATGCAGAAGCTTTAGGACTGTACGGCGCGACGATTCCGAAAGATGAAGATCCGCTCGCGAGCTGGTAGACGTCGCTATTTGCAGTCAATGCCACTACGCTAGAGACAGCAAAATTTAACCTGCCC
>MDSY01154807.1_pt1 | contig 10622 bp, 8 predicted proteins | sample 811131 | NCBI WGS metagenome assembly MDSY01 (sample SAMN05326643, study PRJNA326480) | marine metagenome | isolation source: seawater | place: Atlantic Ocean: South West | collected 2010
TATCGTGAAAAGGGAAAACATTTACTGCGTTTTCGTAAAAATTTGAGCTTACTTTATTACGCCAGTCCATCCACCAGTGTTTAAGATGATTATAGTCAGTGGATAAAAACAAATTAATCAATTCATCTGGACTACTAATCTCATCAAAACTAGTTCGGTACAAATTTTCAAAGGCCAAAAGACTTTCTTTCGACATTAGATTCTCCTGAAGCATTGCACTTCTCATATGATTTAATGCCAATTTATATGTTCTTTTTTTCAAAAACTTAATATGCTTCGAACATTTTATTAAAACGAAAATAGGATAAAACTTAAATAATATAGACTTAGTCGATACGACAGGTGAAGCTAACGCATATTGAGATCCCCAAACTAAACTTGATGAATTTCCTCCATAATATTCCTTTATTGTTTTTATAACTTGGACAGAGGGTGAAAAAATCCCATCAATTCTTAGATCCGACAAGTAATGATAGCACAACTTGAACAATTGTTTCCATCCCTCAAATATATTTTCTTTATCGGCAAAAATTGGAATTACTTCCATGTTAAACATTTGCGCTTTTTCGTTGGCATAATTATATTGACTAGTTTCGCCATTAACACAAATAGTGAACAAATCGATTTGATCATAACCAAGCTTTACCATTCTATCTAGCAATAGAGTTGAATCACTGCCACCCGAAAACATTAGAGCAGCAGGTTTGTCTTTTGAAATCAATCTTAGAATTGTTGCATCGAGAGCATCGAGATAATTTTTCCTTGCGATTTTCGCCTTATTTATGGTAATCTTTTTGAAAGGTTTATACCACCATTTAATCGCTATTTCAAAAGACTCATTATTTAATTCTATATATAAACCAGGGTGCAATGTAAATATATCCTTATATATCGTATAACCGTGCATGTGTTTTCTTCCTGTAATAAATAGCTTTAAGCCGTGTTTCGAAGGTTTAGCATTATTAACCGTTGTAGCTAGAATATGTATATTATCCGATATGAAAAGCTCTTCACTTTCCCTCGAATAATAATAAAATACGGGGATATTTCCGGGCCAATCCCTTAAAAATCTAACGACATCGTTTTGATTATCAATATAAATAAATGAATCATGTTTAAATTGAGAAGCGTATTCTTTAAAATCATTATGCAATAGAACATTCTCGTTTGCTTTGTGGGGGTGGTTTGGAGAGCGAAACAAAATTAGCTCATCTCCGTTATCTAATTTATGAGATTCTCCAGATTGAACATTTATTTTATTTCTACTTATTTTAACCAACATAAACTTGCTTGAAATTTTCCTTACGAACTTTAATTATTATCTAGTATAGAATTTATATAAACCAAACGCTATTTTCTCCATTTTGACTTTTTTAAATTCTGGATTAATTTTATTCACTAAGGAGTTCATGCTTTTAAAATTGTGATATTCAATACCTTGTAGCTTTTGCCTAACCAATCGATGCGTTCTAGTCCTACCGCATTTAAGCTTTAATGAAATGAATGTTAGGGATAAATAATCTCTCCAGGATAACGTGTTTTGGATTTCCATTTTTTCAGGGAATAGTCTCATTATTACATCGTTTATTATTGAGGATGAGCTTTTTGAAATTGTAAAATAATTCTCAATTACTTCACTAATATTTATATCTCGTTCTTGAACATCCTTGTAACTTTTGCTATTAACATATTCCAATAAAACGCGTTCATCAGTAAAACTTATACTCACTTCCAATGGAAGTTTCGTTACTAATGATGGATCGTAATTATTAGGGAGGAACGAGATTGCTTTCCTCCCAATTATCGTTGACTCAATCGCAGTTGAACAATCAGGATGTATCATAAGTTCACAACCAAATATCCAATCAACAGAGGAGCCTTTAAATAGTACTTTAATGTTTTTTATATTTTTAAAAGCAGCTTTATATATGCTAAGGTTTTCCTCTGGATGAGGTCTAAATATTATGTTACCGTCATATTGTTTTGCTAACTTTTTAATAAGTGATATAAAACTTTGACATTTTTCTTTATCAAACGCTATTATTTCATGAATGTTTTTGAATCTTGATTTATAATTAGACTCTACAAATTTATCTCCTTTAATGTTATTGCCGAAACCCATATTCGTGTTTATCAATATGTATTTTCCGTATTTTGATTTTATTTTATTGACCTTAGATTTATATAGTAAATGAAATTTGTTATTCAACAATTCAAATCTTGGGTGACCTGTTACTGATGTTTTTTTTAAATCTTTGATATTACTCTTTACTAGATTAAATTGGCTTTCTCCCCAAAAAAATACATGATCGGAAGACTCAAAAAGTGACTTAGCATATCTACTTTTTAGTATAGAATTTTCGGGGAAATCGACCGCACCTTCTTCATCTAGGTTAACTATTTTACCGCTATTATATCTAATTTTTTTATAAATAACATCAGAAGTGCCTTTATGATAACCTTTATCTAAATAAGTGTAGTGAGTAAATAATTGAGATAGAAAAGATATGTGACTTTTAGCTCCTATGTAGCTGTTTACGCCTTGTAATGCAAGGGTTTTACTTAAATATATTTTATATAATGCCTCTCTAGCAGTTGTTTCAATTGGTATTAATACGTCCATTTCTTATATTTTATGTTAAAAAGCAGTCCAACCTCCATCAACTACTAAATTCGCTCCTGTCATGTAACTTGAACTTTCTGAAACTAAATATAAAATGGCTCCATTATACTCGTCACGATTAGCCATTCTACCTAACAAGGTTCTTGTTGAATAATTTTTATTAAAACATTCGTCATGATTATCGTAAACACCGCCAGGAGTGAGACAATTAACTCTGATTTTCTTTTCTCTGTAGTATGATGCTAAATATTTAGTCATACTTACAACTCCTGCTTTCGACGCTGCGTATGATATGGGAGATGAAAAAGGCTCGTTAGAATTATAAATATTTTCGACACCATCATATAATCTTTGATCAGCGCCTGTAATTCCGTAAATAGAGGAAATATTAATTATATTGCCATAACCTTGTTTTAAGAATATTTTACAAGCTTCTTGGCAGCATAGAGCCATTCCAACTGTATTGCCCTCAAGAACCCTCATTAGAGTGTTTTTTGTATAGTTTTCAAAAGAATTGTAAAAACCTTCTGGTTTTACTTGAGAGTTATTGATTAATGAATCTATTTTTCCGTAATAATTTAATGCATCTGAAAAGAATTTTCTTATTGACTCTTGCTCATACAAATCAATGTGTAATGCCAATGGATTTGTTTTATACTGCATCCTCATGTCATCGGCGTATTCAGTACATTTATCCAAATTGATATCTCCAATGATTATATTCGCCCCCTTTGAAGAAAGGAACTTCACATATTCTGAACCGAGTATTCCAGTAGAACCGATAAGAGCTATTACTTTATTTTCTATATCCATTTAATTTTTCAGCTATTAGTTTGAAAGCAGGTATGCATTACCGACTCATTTTCGTAAAATGACGGCAAGTCAGATTGATAATTTACATTAGTTAATTCTTTTATAAAATCACGAAGTAAATTGAGGTACATATCGTTTCTATCAAAGTCCTTAAACTCAAAGTATCCGATTTCTTTATTATTGTCACCTGTTATTTTGATTGTGTTTTTAAATAAATCGCAGTTTAAATTTGATTCTTTACCACAAATTGAAAAATGACGCGAATATCCGCGATACAGATAATCCATATGAATGCTTACTATTTGAGCATTAATTGTGGTATACAAAATTTCCGCAATATCAACAGAGTCAATAGTAACGTCTGATACCTTGTTAACGATAGAATGAATTTCACCTTGGGGTTTTCCCAGTAGGTATTCAGCTAAATCAATCTCATGAACAAGATCCATAACAACTCCACCCCCCATTTGCCTAGATGCCGAGTAACTATCTAAATGATTAGTTTCTGGTCTCCAATCTGGCAAGTATTGGCCAACAAAAAAACGAGCTGAATGGATTTTACCTAGACTATCATTCTGGAGTAATTCTTTCACTTTCTGAATACAAGGGTGGTATCTTAAATTGAATACGATATTAGTTATTCCCTTATAATTTTTTAACAACGGCTTTAATAAATCCCATTCTTTCGGTTTGTGTAGAAATGGCTTTTCACAAAGAATATTTAAATGGTATTGCATAAGAAACATAACCGTTTCGAAATGAAGCGATGTTGGATTGCAAACAATTACGAAATCAGGACTAGCCTTTATAATATCTTCTAATTCTGAAACCTCTTTTAATTTTAGTTCGTTTCCATTTGCAGAAGACCTAAACAACACAATATCCTTAACTCCTAATGAAATTAGGTTTGTAACATGTCGTTTTCCGATAGATCCATAACCAACTACTACAACTTTCATTTATTTTGCTTCATTTTTAACTTTCATCCAAGCTTCGGCAACAAACCAATCCATCATATCATCAATACAAACTGAACGTTCTATTGGCATAATGTATGGGAATACATCCTTACCATATAAAATTCCTTCCATAATAAGTTCTTTTCGAAAGACATAAACAGCGCCATTCCTCATGTATGCAGTAGGGTCATATAGCTGACGTGGAACACCTTCAGGTTCGTCTTTCCATATTGACTGCAATCTACCGTCCTTAATGTGTTTCATCAAAATAGGATGAAACTGATTTGCTTCTTGAACACTTACAACACAATCAGGCTGATTTTTTTCCAATAACTCTATACATTTATCAATATCCTCAACAACACGCAGAGGGTTAGGCGGCTCTAAATAAACCACTAAATCATAAATCACACCATCAATTTCTTGCATAGTTGTGATAGCATGCTGAATGACTCCTATTGCTTTAGCTGTATCGGATGCTAAGTAATCCGGGCGGATAAACGGAACATCCACAGAGATACTTTTACAAACATGAGCAATTTCTTCACTATCAGTAGATACAATTAAATGGTCTATATATTTCGATTCCTTTGCTGAATCGACAGTATACTCAATTAATGGTTTTCCTAATAACGATTTAATATTTTTATTAGGAACGCCTTTTGACCCACCTCGTGCGGGAATTAATCCTAATACTTTTTTTCCGTTAATCATTTGTTAATATGTTTACTATTTTATATTCAACCCTAATTTGACAAAATTATAATAGCAGTAATTAATAAGTCCTCCACCTAGTTAATTATGCCAAATCATCTTTAATAATTTGTTCACCTTCTTCAATGATTCTGCTAGCTTTTTTTCCGAATAATCCCAGAATATTACTAGAATCAAAATCACCTTTATTAGGACGTTTAAGAGCAATATTTGAAGCATCTAAAATTTCTCCTAAACCTATTTTTCTTATCGCCGTTGCAGTGGCTAAAGCAAAATCTCTAGTAACCTGTTCTTCCTTAATTAGTGTTTTACTTCCCCCTCTTTGCTCAAAGATTATACTCAGACCATTTAAAAGTTCAACACATTCGGTTTCGTTAACACTGCAAATTATATCTGGTCCAATTCTTTCTCTCGTATCTGTGTAATGTTTTTCTATTATACATGCTCCCAAAGCGATAGCTCCAAATGAAGAGTAATTGGTAGTAGTATGATCGGAAAGGCCCATTGGAATATCCTGAAAACTATCTTTAAGATCATTTAAAGCCCCTAACCTCACTAAATTATCTGGAGTTGGATATAAATTAGTTGTATGTAATAAGGCCAACTCAATATTAGGATTTTTGCTCCTTAAAAAGGATACACTATTTTTTACATCTTCGATGTCGTGCATTCCCGTGCTTAATATCAGTGGCTTACCGGTATTACATATTTTTTCTAGCATTGGATAATTTTTCATCTCACCAGAACCAATTTTATATGCTGGCACATTAAATTTCTCTAATCTATCGATTGCTTCGAGAGAAAAGGGCGAAGAAATAAAGATCATACCTTTACTTTCAACGTAGTTTTTGAGCTCTAATTCATCTTTTTCATTTAGAGAACATTCTTCAATAATTCTGTATATATTTTTGGTTGAATTTCCAGGAACCGTTTTAGAGGCCATTAATTTTGACATTTCGAATTCTGGAATATGAGTTTGATGCTTAACAACCTCAACACCAGCTCTTTTACAAGAATCAACCATTTCTTTAGCAATAAAGAGCGATCCACTATGGTTGATACCTATCTCAGCAATAAATAATGGTTTAAACTGAGAGCCGACTTGTCTAGTTCCAATTTTCATACTTTAATAATTAAATCTTATTGAATTATACGTCGATATATGATTTGTAGCATCTTTCAGCAACATGATCATTTCCTCTTTATCCATTTTTTCCGCAGTAATACTATTAACTGGATTCACTAACTTCTCTCCCAATAAATTACTTTCATTATTTTTAATAATGACTATATATTCAGCTCTATTGTCACTTAATTGATATGCGTATTTAACTTCTTTTACCGAAATTAAATCTTCCGATAGTATTTCTCCTGGTCTAAGTCCTATGATTGTGGTTTCATCGCTTATTAGACCGGCTAGATCTACCATTTTACAGGCTTTCATCTTTTTTGACAGAATAAAAAAAGAATCTAAATCATCAGTAAGTATTATTGATTTATTAATTAACCTCGCAGCCTCTTGGGAAGTAAAGATTAAACGAGTCATGTTAATGTCTGTTATAGGTAGTGGCTTATTTGATTCTTTAACGTTTAACCAAAACGGTAAAACACTTCCATTACTCCAGGCAACATTGCCAAATCTGCAGCACACGGTATTTAAATAAGGACTGTGATATTCTTCGAATAGCTTTTCCATTAAATACTTTGACATCCCATATATATTATCAGGACTACAAGCTTTGTCAGTAGATATACCAATAACCTTTTGAATATTATATTTTTGGCATACCTCTAGTACATTTATGGTTCCTAATAAATTTATCTTAATCGCCTGAGAAGGTTGCTTTTCCGCCGTATCCACATGCTTTAAAGCTGCTGCGTGAACCATTACGTCTATATCTAGGTTTGCAATAGCACAGTCTAACGTATGGATATCTTCTATTGAACCAATAATGATTTCAACATTAGGAAATTCTCTTTTAAGAGCAACCTGACTTTTTTCATTTCTGCTGTAACTGTAAAAATCATACAAATCATAATATTCTTTTATAAATGCTTTCCCAACAGTTCCGGAGGCACCCGTAATAAAAATTTTCTTTCTCATTAGTATGTTATTTGTTTTTGTATGATTTTCCTTGAAATATCTAATTCTTTAATATATTTTACGATTTGCGAAGATGAATTGCCGTTTCCGTAAGCCTTATCAGCGATGCTACCTTGCCAATCTATTGCTAATTTTATGGCTTTAACTATTTCATCTTTGTTGTAATTCGAATCAAATACATTATTAGATCTTAACCTTCCACTTTGCCTGGAACCTATATTAATAGTAGGTATGTTAAATGTTGGAGTCTCATGAATACCGCTACTCGAATTCCCTATCAAACCACTAGATCTTTTTAAAAGGTTAACATAGTCAGCAATTCCAAGTGCATCAACATATTTTCTTCGACTTGCTTTTACGTTATCTATAATTTTTTCGTGACCTGCATCATTATTTGGAAGTATAAATAATGAGTCATAATCTTCAAATTCATTAATCGCCTTCAAAGTTTCTATTATTTGGCTCTCAGATTCACCAAATTCAGTAGTAACTGGATGTTGTAGTACTAGAAAAAACGGAAAGGTTAAATTATACCTGGCCATGACAGTGCTATCATCTTCAACATTTAATAAGGCATCGATTGAGGGGCAGCCTACGTCAAAAACATGTTCAGGTATTTCTCCTAGTTTGATTAATCTTTGGCATGCATCTTCATTAGCAGCAAAATGATAATGCGCAAATTTTGACATTGCATGCCTAATTGATTCATCAATAGTACCAGTAACTTCACCTCCCTGAATATGAAATACCGGGATATTCATATGAGCGCCCACCAATGTAATTGCTAAATTAGCAGCTATATCAAACCCCGATAAAATAAGATCAGGTTTTTGATCATTTAAAATATCTGGTAACTTATTTATTGCTCTGCCTAAAGCCTTTGACATTCCTGCACCTGAATCCTCATCATCGATGAACATTTCAAAAGTATAATCAATCTTTATATTATCTTTTCTAATTTCTTCGACTGTATAGCCATGTTTTTTCATTAAATGGTTTCCAGTAACAATCAAAGAATATTCTAGGTCATTATTTTTTTCAATTTCCTTAATAATCGGTAAAAACCTAGAATAGTCCGCTCTTCGTTCAGTAATTATGCTAATTTTTCTCATTTATTTATTATTATCGACCACCAGAAGTCTGTTTTGTTTATGATTTAAAATTTTAACAATCGATTCGATTAATTGAATTTTTATAGCCCTTTATCTTTTTGATGATTTTCAAGACTATTTTTCACGTCATAAATAACCGATGTGTGTTTTTTCAATGCCTCAAAGTCTAAATTTTTAAAGTCGTTATGCGCCACTGTTAATACAATCGCATCATACTTTTTCCGAGGAACTTCTCTAATAGAAGTCAAACCATATTCACGTTGTACTTCATGACTATTTGCCCAAGGATCAAAAACTGTCACTCGCGTATTGTATTCTTTCAATGCATTAATTACATCAACGGCTTTCGTGTTACGAACATCTGGACAGTTTTCCTTAAACGTAATTCCTAAAATTAAAATATCGGCATCTTTAATACTAATATTCTTGTGTATCATTAATTTTATAACCTCAGATGCTATATAGTTTCCCATACTATCATTTAGGCGTCTTCCTGCTAAAATAATTTCAGGATGATATCCATATTCTTGAGCCTTTTGCGCTAAATAGTATGGATCTACTCCAATACAATGACCTCCAACCAAACCCGGCTTAAATGGAAGAAAATTCCATTTAGTGCCTGCGGCTTCCAAAACATCATGTGTATTAATATCCATCAAATTGAATATTTTAGCTAATTCATTTACAAAAGCGATGTTGATATCTCTTTGAGAATTCTCTATTACCTTGGATGCTTCAGCTACTTTTATTGTAGGCGCTAAATGTGTACCAGCTTTAATCACTGATTTATAGAGATCATTCACTTTTTCGCCGATTTCAGGAGTTGATCCAGAAGTAACTTTTAGTATCTTTTCTACTGTATGTTCCTTATCTCCTGGATTTATTCTTTCCGGTGAATACCCCGCATAAAAATCTATGTTAAATTTTAAACCAGATACTTTCTCTAAAACAGGTATACATTCTTCTTCTGTAGCTCCTGGATAGACAGTTGACTCGTAAATCACGATATCTCCTTTTTTCAAAACAGAACCAACAGTATCACTAGCCTTCACTAAAGGAGTTAAAACTGGCCTGTTATTCTTATCTACTGGAGTAGGAACTGTTATAATATAATAATTACAATCCTTGATTTTTTCTAATTGATTTGTACAATGCAAACCATTATCATCTGACACATCATCTACTAAAACGGATTTCAGAGTTTCATTATCAATTTCTAACGTTGAATCTATACCAGATACTAGTTCTGATATTCTTTCAGAGTTAATATCAAAACCTACAACTGGAAATTTAGTTGCAAATAATCTTGCTAAAGGCAAGCCAACGTAACCTAGTCCAATGATCGCTATTTTATCTTTTTTCATTTTATAAATTTTTCCAATACCATTTGACAGCTTCTTTTAAACCTTGTGGCAGAGAAAACTGTGGATTATAATTCAAATTGTTTTTTGCTTTTTCAACACTTGCATGTGAATGGGGAATGTCTCCTATTCTTTTTGGACCAAAAATTACCTCTACTTTTGAAATTTTAGAATCAAATTCAGATAAATATTCTTTTAAATACTTCATCAAATCATTCAAGCTATTTCGATCTCCATAAGCAACATTATAAACCGTATTGATTGCTTTTTTATTTGTTGTGACTAAGCTTAATAGATTTGCTTGTATGACATTATCGATATAAGTGAAATCTCTTGAGTAATTCCCATCACCATTAATTACGGGAGACTCTCCCTTCATCAGTTGACTTACGAATTTTGGTATCACTGCTGCATACGCGCCATTTGGATCTTGTTTCCTGCCAAATACATTAAAGTAGCGTAATCCAATAGTTTCTAGACCATAGGTTTTTGAAAAAATATCAGCATACAATTCATTCACATATTTCGTAATAGCATAGGGTGATAATGGCTTTCCGATGATATCCTCTACTTTTGGCATTGACTCTGAATCTCCATAAGTTGATGAACTTGCTGCAAATACAAATCTTTTCACTCTATTGTCTCTTGCCGCTACCAGCATATTTAAAAAACCACCCACATTCACATCATTGGAAGTAATTGGATCTTTAATGGATCTTGGAACCGACCCTAATGCTGCTTGATGCAAAACGTAATCAACTCCTTTGGTTGCTTTTAAACAATCTTCTAGTTTTCTAATGTCGCCCTCGATTAGCGTAAAATTAGAATCCTTTAATAACTCTTCTAAATTTTCTCTTTTACCGGTAACGAAATTATCAAGACAAACGACTTTGTTTCCTTTTTCAAGCAAAGCCTCACATAAATTTGATCCGATAA
>MDSY01083517.1_pt1 | contig 10621 bp, 11 predicted proteins | sample 811131 | NCBI WGS metagenome assembly MDSY01 (sample SAMN05326643, study PRJNA326480) | marine metagenome | isolation source: seawater | place: Atlantic Ocean: South West | collected 2010
AAGCTTATGAGGCTCATAATTCATAGGCTCATAACTTGGTGTCTGTGCAGGACACAGAATCATATTTCCATCTGGATCGTTATCTAATAAAGCATCATTTTCAATACTCTTTCTTGCCTTTACACAAGGCATTTCAATCACTGGAAATCCTATCGGTACATTGATTGGTACGTTCGGAGCATTAACAACAGGAGCTTGGATTAAATATGTTTTTACAGGTTGAACTCCTATTGCAGGAATTTCAATTTTAGGGATCAACTTAGAACCGATAAATATAAAATAGTCTTTGCATATTTATCTTAAAAGTTAATATCAAGTTCAAAAAGGTCGTCTGCACCTGTTCCTAGAAAATGTAGTTTATATCCTCCATCAAAAGTATTAACAACCCGTATTTCCATTGGTTCAGTCTCAAAATAACTTGTTGTATCTATTTTGTCTGTAAGAGTAAGTGTACTTGTGACATCAAAAGGTACTGAAACTGTATAATGTGAAATCGTATCCTGAGAACTTCCACAAGTATAAATTCCTTTGCCATCAGGAGTGAAATCAAATGATCGCATTACTGAATCTGTGTCAGTAAGAACTGATGACATACCATCGTAAGTCATTACACTTGACCCTCTACCTAGAACATAAGGTTTAGTAAGACTATATTGATAAATCCTATCGTCACTTACATCCAATATGTAACACTTTGTCCCATCAGGATTAAATCTAAAAGTACATGGATAATTAAAAACAGTATTACTATTTTCTATAACACCATCAGTATAAGTTGATAATTCATAGGGAGTTAATAAAGGGATTGATACTGCTTTGTCGTAATTTGAATCGTGCCTATCAAGCGTTGTAACTGTAGTTCCGTCACCATTAAATCTCAACCCGCTAGGAGTAACAATATGATTTGTTAGTCCATTCACCGAACTACTGGTTGCCCATCTAGGTGTAGATATATCTATGGTTTCATAGTCAGATATTGTTGACGAATCAAATGCTGTACTTAGGTTATAAGCTCTTATTAAATCGTTGCCATATTGCTCATAATTAAGTACCAATAATTTAGTTCCAGCAGGATTAAACTCTAAATGTGATGGAGTTGATAAACCTGTTGCTGTCCCTGATACATAGGTAACTGTTGAACTTAAATCAAATCCAGTGCTTAACGTCCATTCATGGATTTTGTCACTACCGACTCCAACAACAAACATTTGTGTTCCATTAGCATTAAAAGCTACGCCCATAGGAAGAGTGTCGTAGGAACCAAGAGCAAAATGTGTTCCCTCGGTTACGGTACTTGTAACGTCATAAGCAGTCGAAACACTATATTCAACGACTTCATCATTGGGAGAATAACTAACTATGAAAAATTTAGTTCCATCGTTATTCCACCTTACCTCTGTGGGGGCATTAAGCCCATGACTATAAGCACCGTCGTATGATGCTGTGCCAACGTCATACGCAGAGGATAATGAAAACTGTTGGACATTATCATCACTTATTCCAGTCATATAAAACTTCGTACCATCACCATTAAAATCAAATCCTCTTACATTGGAATCACTTGTCCCAATACTGAAAATATTATTTAATCTTTTATTTTGCTGCTCATATCCAGGGTTAAATAAATCACTTGTTGCAGAGGCCGATATTTGCCACTGATTCACCATTGTGAATTGGGTAACAGTATCTCTATCGAGTCCACCAATATAAAGGTATCTCCCATCTGGGGAGACTTCTATACCATAACAAGCACTTTCCCACGATGAATGATTAAAAGTAGCCTGCACACTTGCCCCAGAAAGATTAAAGGGACTCGTACATTCGTAATGTTTGATGTAATCCCCAGAGTAAGCAAGATAGAAATGGAGTCCATCTGGCGACCAAGCAAATGATTGTGGTGACGTTTGCCCTGTCTCAAATTTAACTAATCGTTTATTACCAAGTTTTTTAAATCCTGCTGGTGATATATGGCTAAGTCTTATATTATCCGCACTGTCATACATCCCCGAAGTTCTTGATGCAAAATCTCCTCCTGAAATTAGACCTCTTGCTTTTGACATTAGGAAATGTCCTCATAACCGATAACAAGTTCTAGATCACTGGCCGCCGATGCAACGGCACGAATAGAGTCTCCTTCCTCTAAATAAAAATATGTCTCCTTACTACATAATATTTGTGTTGCTTTTGGTGGGACAGAAATCAACTTTGCAATATATCTATCTGTTGAACCGTCATAGATAGTGATACTAATATCAGCCGAGCTTGAGCCATCAACATTTGCACAAAGAATACTATTTATTTTTAATGCTTTACCACTAGAAGAGGCATTGGTCAATGCATCGGCAAGAGAAGCTGTTACTGCATATCTAGCAGTCTTTCCTGTAATTGTTGTTGGGCTTTTTAAATTTGGTGCTGACATGATTTTGCTTCAGTGTTGGATTTAAAAGATCATTCCCATGATTACGGAATCTGGGCCTGAACTACCTCCCCCACCGCCTCCAGTTACTTCAGCCCATGTTAACCCGCCTGTATTACCTGACTGTGCCTGTAAAAAATAACCATTAGTCGGAGCATTACTAACTTTTAAATTAGCTTCATCTACAACATTATCTGTAATTTCAGTTGCACCATCACCAGTTGATGTGACTTCTCCTGAGTGGTTGGGATGTGTGTAACTCCCACCACCACCTCCCCCACCTGATCCAATTTCTACAACATTATTTGAATCGTTTAACGTAAATAAACCGCCGTCCGTCGTATTAACTAATAACTCAGCCGTACTGGAAAAATCAGAAGCACTTGGATTACTGGTTCCTCTTTTGTGCCTGATAACATTAGCCATTAATAAGTGCCTCCATCAATATTCAACCCAGATGTTCCGCCATCTTCGAGAAATGTCACAAGATCAGATAAAGCAACTTGAACCATCGTACCGTTATCATTTACAACGATCCGATCAGCAGTAGCCAGAGTTGTTGAAGTCGCTGAAGTTCCACCATCACAACATGTATTTAATTCGGTAGTAGTGACAGTTGCACCATCAAGAATTTCTCCCTCTGTCGCAGTAAGCAAAGCCAATGCTGCCGCAGCTCCAGTTTGACAACTTGCTAAAGATGCCAAGTCAGCGTCATAAGCTTGAACATTTGTTCCAATAGCTAAACCAAGAGCAGTCCTGGCATCACTAGCTGAAGTTGACCCTGTACCTCCATCTCCTACTGCAAGTGTTCCTGTAACTGAACTTGCACCTAAATCAACTGCGAGTTCTGTAGATTCAATTACCAAACCGCCGTTCGCCTTGAGATCGACAGAGAAAGTGTTTCCAGTCTTGTCTAGGCCATCTCCTGCACTGAGTGTTCCCGATCCACTGAACTGAGTAAAAGCTAAATTATTTGTTCCAACAACTGCACTTCCCTTGTTTGAAGAACAAACAAAACCGACATCTGAGTAAGTTGAGCCTTGCTCTACAAATGTAAAAGCACCAGCAGCATCACCACTCGCTGCCATGTCATCTGCTCTTGCCCATGAACCAGCCTTGCAAAGATAAATTCCATTTTGACTGGCTGTACTTTGATCTTTTACAAGTACCCTTTCATCAGCACTAATCGCAACACCATCAATTGTTTGAGTGCCTGATAAGGTGATATTTGCTGTAGTTGCGATCTTAACTGAATCTTTAACATCAAGACCTTCTGAAGTACTGTCTACATACCCCTTGGTTGCGAAATGATTATCAGCAGTTGGGGTAACTCCTGCAACAACAGCAGTAGCAGAAGCTAATTGATCTAATCTGCTAGTCCTAACTTGTGTATCAAAATCACTAACTTTTGATGCCGTTATTGTTGGAATATCAGCCGCCACAAGTGATCTGAATGTTGGGGCAGCATCAGAACCAGTTGTAGGCCCACTAAGAATAGTATTAGCAGTTCTCGTATCAGTTTTATTAAAGAACGCTCCTGATCCGCCTATCGCAATAACTGATGAAGCCTCACCTGAACCATTATCCCCAAGACCGTAATACAGTTTTAAATCACCTGTATTTTCATTAAAAGCTAACTCTGAAGGAGCCAAACTTGACGGCGCACCAGCGTTGCCACTAGCTGCTCTTTTTTTGATGCGAATTACGTTAGCCATGATTAAAAGTCTCCTCCAAAGACTAAAGTGCTAGTAGTCCAAGTGTTATCAGCTTTGAATTTACCTGCTGTTGAATCATAATAAACAACACTTTTATTTACTTTAGCGGAACCATCGAAATCAAACCCTGATACTGGTGGGCCTTGTGGACCTGTTTGGCCTTGTGGACCTGTTATACCTTGTGGGCCTTGCGTTATTACTTCGACAGTTTGTGTGGCTCCTTGTTGAACCGTAACAACATTAGTAGTTTCGTTAACCTCAACTGTGTTCTCTGTCTTTGTGATGTTAACCGTGGTCATGCGGTGTAACCCTCATTCATAGTAATAGTACCTTCTACCCAATATTCTTTATCTCCTGAGCCATTCGTTAATAACACATCATATTTATATTCATTCCTAGTCATTGAAGTTGTTTGCGTATCAGTTACCTTCCAAGTAAATAAACCACCTGTTGCATTTGTGATAGTAAGAGCAGCATCAGCAGCTTTACGACTTCGATTCGCATCCCAAATTTGACTTTGAATCGTATAACCTGTCAAGTTCACAGCCGCATTATTAGAATCTTTCAACTCAAAATTAATACTATGATCAGACCTTCTTTGTATGGTCATATTATAAGTGCCAGGTGTTATTGCCATTTCTTTTGATTACTTATTATTAGTTTAACATTAAAATTATCAAGGACAATTTAGAACGGATTACTAAATTGCATCACTTTCTTTTCTTCGTTCTTCTGCTGTGCAGGACTTAATGGGCCAGTAGGCAGCGCAGGGCCAGATAAACCAGGAATCTTAATAGCACCCATTACTTTTTCCATTGCTTTATCTTGAAGCATCTTCTGATTCGCAGGGTTAGTAACCCAAAGATAACCAAACACCCCGCCACCAGTTATGCCCAAAACGAGCAAAAACGAAATCGCTGAAATAGTGTTAAAAATACGTTGCATAATTAAGAAGCAGTAGGGCCAGCAGTCCAAGTCTCAGTAGGAGCTTTTAACTTCGCTACATTCTCTTTGATTGCATTTTCTATCTCAGTTATTTTTTCAGAACCAAGTTTAGATTTAACAGCTTCAACTAGAACTGTATCTCCTGTCCCTAAAAAGGTTGAATAGTCTTGCATGTCTGAATCAGCAGGACGATCCAACTTGATTACATTGAAAATCGAGTCATTAAACTCACCATCAACACCAGAGACACGGTAAGAAACTTGTTTAATAAATTTCTTACCCGCAGTATCATGTAGATGAGAATCTACAGACCAAGTAATAGTTGAAGCCATTAATTTTTACTCAGGAGCAACTTCGCAAGCAGGCTCGTCAGCAGGAGGACTGACCACCTTATTAAGTGCTTCAATTTCCCCTTGCTTACGCAATAATTGTTGCATCAATTCATTTTGAGACTGAACACCTGCATTGTATTTATCTGCGAGTGCTTTTCCTTCTGCTTGAGTTGTAGCAAGAAGTTCTTCTGGGGTAGGCATAAAGATAAGTAATTACTTTAAAAGTGTAGCCCTAAATAGGCTTTTGTAAAACTTCGGGTTTACTCAGGCATACCATCATCTGCACTAGGAGTAACAGTTGGAGCAGCAGCATAAGAAGTATCTTTACTTGCAACTTCTGTTTCAGTTGCTTTTTCGTTGTGCTTATCAATAGAAGATTGAACAAAACCTTCTAGCTTCTTAACTTTGTAATCAGTCCATCCAGCCTTTACCCAGTCAACAATAGTTGCTTCACCTTCTGCTTTCTTAAGATCGTCAAGTGACTTAAAGTCAGATCCAACACCTGCCTTGTTACCAGGGAAAACGCAATGACAAGTAGTTGCTTTTGTCACAGATCCTTCCGTGCCAAAGATCTCTACTGTTGCTTCCTTGATATAGTTATCATCATTTGGATCGGTTTTAAGGCTTTTCACCTTATATACAAAAGTCGTTGCCATTGATCTGCTGTTTTTTCTTAGTATATCTTATTTGATTAAAATGGTTTTTTCAAGCTGCTTCCAATGCAGACACTTTCGTTTTTAATGTCTCTACTTCTGCGGATAATTCTTGTACTGCTTTGATTAACGGTGCAATAAATTCGTTGTACCTAAGACCATAAGAGGTAAAGGCCGCTTTTTTAACATCACCTATATCTTTGCCTTCAGGTATTTTTCCGTCTTCCTTATCTAGTTTGTTATATACTTCATCAGGATTTTCTGTTTTAATAAAACCAGCAAAATCAGTTGTAGGTTTACTTATATCAGATAATAATGTTTCTACATCCTGAGCAATAAGACCATAATGTGTTCTAGTTTTATTGTTAAATTTATAAGATACAGGTTTTAATTTATTTACAAAAGATAAACCTAAATCAGTATCTACAATTGTATTCTTTTCATTTCTATCTGAAGTGTTAACAGTTCCACTTGTTGCATAAATATCATCTAATCGTTTAGAAGAATTACCTAAATCTACAAAGTTATCACTAGCAGGGATAATGTGTCGGTGAACATAAATTTCATCTTTTATGGCCATTCTTGTATCACCTTCATTTTTAAAAACATGGTAATCATTTTCATTACCTACCATGTAATAAATATCTCCATTCGTTGGTACATTAATTTCTAAACGATCACCCCAAGAAGGTGTGTGCCAATCTATTGTGGCATCAGGAGTAGTCTCAGTATTACCAAATTTGATCGGTTTATCATCACCCAAAACAAATGCTGCATTTGCCACAATCGACAACGCCGAGAGACTCATAAATGTCACGTTGGAAGTTGTACTTAAATGCTGTCCATCACAAGTATCAGAATCAAGTCCTGAACCACTGCCGTCATTACCAGCGTGCCACATTGTATTTCCACCACTGGTAGCTAATGCGTCACCACCCCTTACCTTAAAATCAGTTCCATTTGAACCGTAAACTTGAAGTAAATAGCCACCCGTCGAACACGAATCATTTCTTATATGCACCCCATGAGTACCATGAGCCATATAAACCGAATTATTTGTACCAGTACTGTTAAAAAATCTGTACGCCCAACCAGAATTATTATTTGTCAATTGCCACGGGCCACCAATAACAGAGTCGCTTATATCTGATCTTAATAATGTGCCGTAATCAGAAGCCCCCGCTATTGTTCCACCTATAAAGTTTCCAGAGCCGTTAATACCTTTAGACGTACCATCAACAAAGAAACCAGCATCAGCCCTTATGTATCTTGGTGTATAAATATTGTTTCCTGTACTTTGGTTGATTCTTATCCAAGAATTATCGTGACAACCAATCTCACCTACTCTTGTGGTTCCGTTATAGAAAATAATATGATCTGAAACATTATTATCGGTTTTCTTTAGTAATAGTCTTGCTCCACCAGAAGAATGGTAATCACCTGAGACATGAAGCTCCGTATTTACTTTTACATTTCCATTTCCATTAGTTTCAAGACCATTATTAATTGACATCAAGATCGTTTCACTGTTGTAGTCAGGAGTAAATCTCAAACCTCCATAACTCTGGCTGCCGCAACCAATCTTTATTCCTGTATGGTAGTTAATACATAGATCAGGATATGGAGAACTCCAACCACCACCTTCTTGGAAAATCGCATATGCATGACTGCTACGAGTATGATTAGAATTACTACCTGAACCAAAATTTATTAAGTAATTGGAATTGTGAGATTTTCGGACAAGACTATCCAACTGAACCCCATCTACAGTATCCGCATCTAAACCACTACCAGAACCGTCATTTTGTTGGTTCCAAACCGTATAATCAGTACCACTAATTCTTAATTGGAGTTGACCATCTATTGCTTTCTTAAGATCCCAACCACCCCAGTTAGCATTTAAGAAGCCGTAAGTAGTGCCACCACCATAAAGTTGCCAAAGGAAATCGCCATCAGAAGCGTGCATGGCAAGACCATTTGCACCAGAACTTCCTCCGTTGAACCTGAAATTAGCGTTTGAATTTTGCCATCCAGTTGTTCCAGCATTGTTATAAGAACCAAGTAATCTATTAGCCTGCACACCATCCAAAGTATCCGCATCAAGCCCACTGCCAGATCCATCGTTGTAAGCGTTCCACATTTTGTAATATGTAGAATTATCAGGGCTAAATTTAATATCATCTTGGATTCTTAAATTAGAACTATCCTCTTGATTCATCAATCTAAGATAACCATCCGAGTGCCATTGAACTAATGCTTTATCTGTATTACCTTCTCTAAATCTTATATAAGGATTATTTGAACCACGAAGAAGTAATCTACCATCATCCATACCACTTGCAGTACCGATAACAACTGGATATGCACCACTATCTGAAAAAGTAATATCTCCAGAAGCCGTATCAGAAGCATCCGATCTTAAGAACTGGGTCGAATCCAATCCATCAAAAGTTGTAGCGTCTCCTGCCGTAACAGCAGCCCAAGTTCCATCTCCTCTTAGGTAAACAGAAGAACTCGCTGTACCACTTCCAAGTCTTGCTGTTGAAACCGTTCCAGCGTTTAGGTTGGAAGCATTTCGGTAGTAAGAACCTTCTTGTCCATCTAAAAGATCAGCATTTAACCCACTGCCAGAGCCGTCGTTTCCTGCGTGCCAAACAGCATGAAAAGTTGTTCCGTCTAAGGTGAAAGTTATCGCATCTTTAATTCTTAGACCCGAACCATCTTCTTGATTTCTTAAATCAAAATAACCAGAACTATGCCACTGGATATAAGCTTTGTCGGTTGAACCTTCTCTCCACCTTATATAAGGATTAGTTGCACCTTGAAGAACGATTTTACCGTTAGCTGAACCATTGATATTTAAGGGATAACCTGAGCTAGTTGTAAGAGTTAAAACCCCTGTCGATGTATCATTAGCATCCGATCTTAAGAAGCTTCCGCTATCAATAGAATCAAGAGTTGTTGCGTTGACGTTGGTTAAGTTTGCACCGCTAATTGCTGGAAGTGTTGATGGGAAACGAGCATCTGGTAATGTTCCAGAAGTTATTTCCGATCCATGTAATGAAGTTAAATTTGAACCGTTTCCACTAAAACCAGTAGCACTTAAATAACCCGTATTAGAGTTGAAAGTTAAATTTGTTCCACTCTTAACAGATAAATTCCCTGTCGCAGTTTGAGTAAATAAAATAAAGTTCTCAACATCACCAGATTCGTCTGCAACTGTGACTGTTGTAGCTATCGCAGCCGTACCAGTTGTGTCTTGGTTGAGTGTCGCAACCCTAGCTGCTGCAATTGTTCCAGAAGATATATTACTTGCATTTAAAGCCGTTATACTCGCACCTGATCCGTTAAGTCCTCCTGTTGCTGTTACCGAGCCGCTAAAAGTGGCATTACCTGAACTGTTGATAGTTAATCTGTTAGCTGAATTTGTAACATCTTGGATATTGAACTCACCATTGCCATTTTTTATTAAATAATCACTATCGTTATTCGTATCAGTAAGATATATTTTTGGTTGTGCGCTCGATACTGTTATATCTCCGTCTATATCTGCTCCACCAGAAATATCTAAACTCCCTGCGGTAATAGCGTTTGTAACTGTTAACGATCCAAGTGTTCCTACAGATGTAAGAGAACTACTAACAACTCCAGAACCTAATGTTGTTGCATTTAGAACTTCAGTACCAGCAATCTTAAAAACTTTTCCAGCCGTAACATCAATATGCTGATTAGCTGTCCAAGCATCTGTACTGTCAACCCAGTTCCAAGTCTTATCGCTTGCACCCTTAACGGTTAGGCCGCCTCCATCTGCCCCAGAATCAGAACTATTACCTGTGGCAAGCTGCAAGTTCTTATCATTTACATCAATCTGAGTAGAAGAAATTGTAGTAGTTCCACCAGTAACTACAAGATCTCCATAAATAGTGGTCTTATTGTTTGATTCGACTTTTATAGCTTGACCACCATTCGTTGCTATAGATAATTCATTTGCTGCACTACGATATAAACCTGTTGATGTTGCACTTGTAAAAGCAAGACTTGGTGCTGCTTCTGTACCATTAGCAAGTTTGAAGGAAAGAGAAGGAGTCCCTTGAAGTAAATTTCCAGCAGTTATCTTCTTATTTTTGGTCGCATTGCCAGTTTCACTAATATCTACTATGGGTATTACATCATCTGAAGCTGGAGTGGTCAGTTCAGCTAAATCTGTAATCTTCCTGTTTGCCACTTCCTTCCCTCTTGGATATTCTTTAGGATAGTCTAATAATACCTATCAAACCCAGAAGAGAGGAAGATTTTCTTGAATCTTCTTTTTTTCCTATCTTTATTTATTAGCTATGAAAAAATTTACAGACCTCCTGTATCAAGTCGATGATGCTTTGTCATTAGAAACTTGTGACAACATTATTGAAAGATTTCAAGACGACAATACAAAAGCTCCCCCAACAGAACAAATTCTTGAATTAAAGGAATCTATAGACCTTTACATTAGTGATTCAAAAAAATGGAATGATATTGATGAGATTCTTCTCCAATCATTAACTGAACATTTTGAAAAATATA
>MDSY01120356.1_pt1 | contig 10618 bp, 12 predicted proteins | sample 811131 | NCBI WGS metagenome assembly MDSY01 (sample SAMN05326643, study PRJNA326480) | marine metagenome | isolation source: seawater | place: Atlantic Ocean: South West | collected 2010
AAGGTTTTAGTGTAGAGCCGAAATTAAGAAAAAACCTTAAATATTACACTAAACATTGTCATGATTATATTGTAAAAATAACGAAGGTACTGTATCTTTGCATCCTCAAACTCTGGCAATGTTGAGCTTAGGCTTTTTACAAGCCCCTATGTAAGATGTGAAACCTAAACATAAGAGAGTGTCCACCACAAAAACATACCCTGTACAACAGTCTATGGTAAAAAATTTCACTGAGATAACGAAGATTCGATTGTCTATAAGTGTGGTTTTTTCTTCCGTCGCTGGGTATCTTCTGGGCGCAAATTCGATAGACTTTTTTACCTTGTTTTTACTTTGTTTGGGCGGTTACTGTATGGTTGGAGCTTCCAATGTCTTCAACCAAATTATAGAAAAGGACCTAGATGTATTGATGGACAGAACGAAAGATCGGCCTATTCCTGCGGGAAGAATGGGCGTTCAATCTGCTTTTGCCATTGGAACCATCCTCACCATCACTGGGATTGTGGTGCTCTACATCATTAACCCCAAGACAGCGATGTTTGGAGCGATATCTATTTTTATGTATGTCAGCTTGTATACCCCATTGAAAACAAAAACACCGCTTTCTGTTTTTGTTGGAGCTTTTCCAGGGGCCATACCTTTTATGCTGGGTTGGGTTGCCGCTACGGATAACTTTGGAATCGAGGCAGGTACATTGTTTATGATTCAATTTTTTTGGCAATTCCCCCATTTTTGGGCGATAGGATGGTTTCTTTTTGATGACTATAAAAAGGGAGGATTCTTTATGCTGCCCAATGGTGGGCGAAATAAAGGTACTGCGATACAGGTGATTCTATATTGTGTATGGACCGTTTTGGTATCCTTAATTCCGGCTTTCAATGTCACCGGAAGTTTGAAGCTCAGTCCTGTAGCAGCTATTTTAATTGGGATAATTGGTGTTTGGTTGATTTATTACGCAGTGAGACTTATTCAGAAAAGGACAGATAAAGGAGCGAAACAATTGATGTTGGTGAGTGTGACATATATCACATTACTTCAAATAATATATGTAGCTGATAAGTTTTTAAGATAATCAAGAATATTTCGAAACAATGAACTATACCGAAGGAAGTCAAGAAGAGAAAATATACCACGCAAAGAAGAATATGCTGTGGTTTGGTATTATAAGTCTTGTGATGAGTTTTGCTGGTCTCACTAGTGCCTATGTAATAAGTAAGGAAAGAAAAGATTGGTTAACCGATTTCGAGATGCCTCAATCATTTTACATAAGCTTGATTGTGATTATTGTAAGTAGTTTTACTTTCCACTTTGCAAAAAAGAATATTCAGAAAGAAGAAAATAAAGTGGGGATGTGGCTTTTATTAACAACCTTGCTCTTAGGTCTCTCGTTTATTTACTTTCAGTTTGCTGGGTTTTCAGAAATTATAGCAAACGGTTATTTTTTTACGGGGAGTGAAAGCTCTATAACAACCTCATTTATATACCTAGCAGTGCTAATGCATTTGGCGCATATCGTGGTGGCCCTTATAAGCTTATTTGTCGTAATTTATAATCATTATAAACTAAAGTATCAAAACGGTAAAACCCTTGGAATAGAACTTGCTGCAACATTCTGGCACTTTGTAGACATACTCTGGATTTATCTGTTTTTGTTTTTATATTTTGTGAGATAAAAAATATACGTATTTTTGCATTCAATTAAAATTAACATTTTTTTATGGAAACGACTGTTGTAAAAACAGGAACTGAAGAAGAAACCTGGGGTGGCGGAAACAAGCCACTAAGAGTTAGTTATGGCAAAATGATGATGTGGTTTTTCATTGTTTCTGATGCGTTGACCTTCTCAGGGTTTTTGGCAGCTTATGGCTTCTCAAGATTCAAATTTGTTGATGCTTGGCCGATTGCAGATGAGGTGTTTACTCACTTCCCTTTCTTGCATGGAATAGATGCCCCAATGTACTACGTGGCATTCATGACTTTTGTTCTTATTTTCTCTTCTGTAACAATGGTTTTGGCTGTTGACGCAGGCCATAAAATGCAACAGAAAAAAGTTATATTTTATATGTTCCTGACCATTATTGGAGGAATTATTTTTGTTGGGTCTCAGGCCTGGGAATGGGCTACTTTTATAAAGGGTGATTACGGAGCTGTTGAGACAAAAGGAGGAAAAATTGTTCAATTTCTAGATGCTGAAGGCAAGCGTATTGCAATTCGGGACTTTGCTTTGAATATTCCTACAGAAAGGACCGAGCATGAGAGTAAAAATGGTTTGTGGTATCAGTCGGATCAAGATGCTGGGACCAGCGTCTCTTTTGAGGAGGTTAAGGCTGGTTTTCTAGCGAATGAAGAGCTAGTTGTTAGAATACAGTACAAAGACGAAAAAGGACACCCTATAGTATTGTCCAGAGAGGCGTCGATTGCAAAAATAGTAGATGATGGAAAACTTGTGGTTGAAGGTGCTAACCTTCAGCATAACGAATACGGTACGCCACTATTTGCAGACTTCTTTTTCTTTATAACTGGTTTTCACGGTTTTCATGTCTTTTCAGGAGTGCTAATTAATATCATTATTTTCTTTAACGTAGTTATAGGAACGTATGAGCGAAGGGGAAGTTATGAGATGGTAGAAAAAGTTGGTCTTTATTGGCACTTTGTAGATTTAGTATGGGTATTTGTATTTACCTTCTTTTATCTTGTATAAGCTATAATTTTAAAACAAAATGGCACACGAACACAAATTAGAGATTTTTAGAGGACTTGTAAAGTTCAAGTCGAATATTTCGAAAATCTGGGGGATATTTACATTTCTATCAATAATTACAATCATTGAGGTTGCCTTTGGTATCATAAAACCGGAGTGGTTAACTGGAAATACATTTTTAGCAATGAAGTTGCTAAATTGGCTTTTCATTATCTTAACCCTAGTAAAGGCCTATTACATTACCTGGGATTTCATGCACATGCGTGACGAAGTAAAGTCGTTGAGGCGAGCAGTGGTATGGACTGGAATATTTTTAATTTGTTACCTGGTTTTAATATTGTTAATCGAGGGTGACTACATATACGAGGTATACAAAAGTGGATTTGTAAAGTTTGATTTTTAGGTATTCCTAAGTCCTGAACAGGATTATAGAAGGTGTTTAAAGCCTAAAATTTAGCCTATAAAGATTGTTAGAGCCGGCAATAGAAACTATTTTTGTGTAGCTGTTTACCCTACTTCTATGAAAAAGTTTTTAGTTCTCACAATATTATTCATCTTGCCCATAACGGTTTATATTTTTTTTGCCTCAGGCAAAGATAATTTTGCCAAACTTCCTGTATTGACAAATGAGATACAAGATCTTACCAGCTTCAGAACGGCCGATGGTGATTCAGTAAAGTTTAAAGACCAGATAACCGTATTAGGTTTTTACGGAAATACTCTTTTGGAAAACAAAGGAAACGCTTTTAATTTAGCGCATAAAATTTATAAAAAGAATCGCGGCTTTAAAGATTTCCAATTGGTCATAGTTTTGCCAGATGGTATGCAAGAGGACGCAAAAGACCTAATGTCTGAAATTAGTCAAATTGCAGATACAGAACAATGGAAGTTTGTTTTTGGATCTTCTGATGCTGTAAAAAGTATTTTCACCTCTCTAGACACAAATTATTCATTAGATGCCAACCTAGCTACGTCCTATGTGTTTATTATTGATAAAGATGGCAATTTGCGGGGTAGAGACGACGATGATGATAAAGGCCTGTTGTACGGGTTCGATACCAGAGACATCGCAGAAATTAACAATAAAATGCACGACGATATAAAAATCGTCCTAGCAGAATATCGCCTAAAATTAAAAAAGTATAAAGCGAACAGACAAATTTGAGTTATGAAAAACAATTCATACATAGGCATTACAGCCATATTGTTAGTTTTTGGGATTTGGGCCGTTCCTAAAATAGTCGATCGGTTATCTGGTCCAGATTTGGCCATCATAGGAGACAAAGAAATCCCTCAATTTGAATTCAAAAATCAGCACGGAGAAACCATCTCAAATGAAGACTACAAGGGTAAAGTTTGGGTTGTAGAGTTTTTCTTTACTACCTGTCCTGATATTTGCCCTATCATGAATCGAAACATGAGAAAGGTGCAAGATGCGTTTTTTGGAAATCCAAATGTTGCGATAGCATCATTTAGTATCGATCCAACCTATGATACACCAGAAATTTTAAAAGAATACGCGCAAAGCTATCAAATAACAAAGCCACAATGGCATTTACTGACAGGAGAAAAAGATCACATTTTTAATCTTGCGAATGACGGTTTTAATTTATACGTAGGTGAAATCGAAGGCCCCGAAAGAAGCTTTGAGCATTCAGGCTATTTCGCTTTGATAGACAAGGATGGCAACATAAGGTCTCGAAGAGATAAAAATGATAACCCTATCATTTACTACGATGGTCTGGAAGAATCCAAGGTAAAAATGCTTGTTGAAGACATAAAAAAACTATTATAGCATGACTACATCGGAAACATCAAAGGCTAAAACCTACAAAATATGGACTTGGATACTCTCTATAGCAGTCCCTGTTGTTGTTGCGTTGCTTTTTGGTGTGAGAATACCAGGGGTAGACCGGTTGGGGTTCTTGCCACCTATTTACGCATCAATTAATGGCCTCACAGCAATTTTGTTGGTGCTGGCTTTATTTCAGATTAAAAAAGGAAACATAAAAGGACACGAGCGTTTAATTAAAACTTGTATCGTATTGTCGGTACTTTTTTTGGGGATGTATGTTGCCTATCACATGACCGCAGACTCCACATCTTATGGTGGTGAGGGAGTTCTTAGATGGATCTATTTTACAATACTTATTAGTCATATATTTCTGTCAATTGTTGTCATTCCATTTGTTCTGGTAACCTACACACGTGCTATTTTAGGGAATTATAAAATGCATAGGAAGATAGCAAAATACACTTTTCCAATATGGTTGTATGTAGCTGTTACAGGTGTTATTGTGTACCTTATGATTTCACCCTATTATTAAACATGTTTTAATGAATAATCTGTAAAATATGAAGAAGCCTATACTGTTTGTATTGTTTTTGATGCTTCTGTTTTCTTATTCAGCAGAGGCCCAATGCGCAATGTGCCGGGCGGTTATAGAAAGCGAAGAGAATGGAGAAATGGCCAAAGGAATCAATAATGGAATTATATACTTAATGGTTTTTCCTTATCTTCTGGTTGGTGGAATTGGTTATATTATCTATCGAAGCAGAAGAAAGAAAAGAGCAGAACTCCCCTAACGTTAATTTTTTAGCACTTTTTTTGTAACAAATGGCACTAATAACAGTCTGTTAAGAGTGGTTTTTAATTACCGTTAAAACTTAAGTCTTAACATAACTTTTACAAAGATCGAAATTTGATTGTTGTTCTTTGTGTGAAATCAATTTTATGATTGAAATAAAAGATTTACATAAGTCCTATACAACAGGAAACAACAAACTTCATGTGTTAAAAGGAGTTGATTTTTCTGTGAAGGAGGGTGAAATGGTTGCCATAATGGGGTCTTCTGGTTCAGGAAAATCGACCTTACTCAACATCCTAGGAATGCTCGACGAGGCCGACAGTGGTTTATATTCTTTAAACGGGAATATCATAGAGAACCTAAATGAGAAAGCAGCTGCTAAATACAGAAATAAATTTTTAGGATTTATTTTTCAATCCTTTAATCTTATAAATTATAAAACAGCACTTGATAATATAGCTATGCCTCTTTATTATCAAGGTATGAAGAGAAGTTTACGCACAGAGAGAGCCATGCATTATCTCGATAAAGTTGGCCTTGCCGATTGGGCCTCACATTTGCCAAATCAACTTTCTGGAGGTCAAAAACAACGGGTGGCAATTGCACGTGCTTTGGCCAGTGATCCAGCCGTTTTATTGGCTGACGAACCGACGGGCGCGCTAGATACAGCAACTTCTTATAGCGTAATGGACCTTATTCAGACGATTAATGATGAAGGAAAGACAATATTGTGTGTTACCCATGAAGAAGATATCTCTAAAATGTGTAAGCGAGTGGTTAACCTAAAAGACGGACTTATTATTCAAGACTCAATCGTAACACAAGTGCGAGCAAAAGAGGTTTCAGATGTTTAGTTTAGAGCGCTGGCAAGAAATATTTGAGACTATTGGGAAGAATTGGCTTCGCACCGTATTGACCATGATATCCGTGTTTTTTGGAATTTTTATTTTAGTTATTCTATTGGGATTTAGCAGTGGGATAAAAAATGGGGTAAGATCAGAGTTTGAGCAGGATGCTACCAATCGAATCTCTGTTAGGACAGGAGTAACAACAAAAGGATTTAAGGGGTTGAACCCGGGCAGGCGCATTCAACTTCACAATGCTGATTTCACAGAAATTAGTGAGAAGTACGAAACCAATTTGGAGTATAAAACACCGGTATATTCGAGTTGGGGTAGGCCTGTTAGTTATAAGGTTGAAACAGGTAATTACAGAATACAGGGTGTTAATGGGGATCAACAATTTATTGAAAATGAAAGTATTGTTGAAGGTCGTTTTATAAATGAAAATGATGTTCAAAGGAGGGAAAAATCAGCTGTAATAGGGTATCAAATTAAGAAGGATCTTTTTAAGGATGAAAGTCCGGTTGGTAAAATTATCAAGGTGTCGGGGCTTAATTTTTTAGTTGTTGGAGTGTATAGTGATCCGGGAGGCACCAGGGAAGAAACGCGTATTTTTATTCCTATTACTACGGCACAAATGGTATTTAATGCAGGAGATAAATTACAATCTTTAGCCTACACAGTAAAAATGAATGATGATTTTGATGAAGCGGTTGCAAATTCGGCCATGATCACACAACAAATTAAAGCTGATTTAAAGAATAAATACAATGTAGCACCGAGTGATCGAAATGGAATTCGAGTAGGAGATACGCTAGAAGAGGCTAAGAAGATTTACGACCTTATTGATACTATTAGTATGGTTTTTTGGGTAATTGGGCTTTTTACCATTATTGCAGGTATTGTTGGGGTCAGCAATATAATGCTCATTGTTGTAAAAGAGCGTACAAAAGAGATAGGAATCCGAAAAGCGATTGGTGCGCTTCCCGCATCGATCGTGGGAATGATTTTACAAGAATCAATTTTTATTACGGCCTTGGCAGGTTTTACAGGTCTGTTCTCGGGCGTTTTGTTGTTAGATTTCTTAGGACCTTTAATTGAAAATGATTTTATAAAAAATCCTCAGGTTGATTTTAAAACAGCCATGTTTGCTGTGGGTCTTCTCATATTTTCGGGGGCGCTAGCTGGTTTTGTGCCGGCGAGAAGAGCAGCTAATATTAAACCTATAGAGGCATTAAGAGACGAATAAATGTTTAACAAAGACCGTTGGGACGAAATACTAGAAGCTTTGGGCTCGAATGTTCTCAGAACATTGCTTACTGCCATTGGCGTAGCTTGGGGTATTGCCGTTCTTATAATTTTAATAGCCTTGACAAATGGACTCCGTAATGGAGTGCAAGCAGGTTTTAGTGATTTTGCTACCAATTCTATCTTTGTGTGGTCACAAGGAACAAGTATGGCGTATAAGGGTTTGCCAAAAGGGCGCTATTTCAACTTTAAGACACAAGATGTGAGCCTGTTAAAAGATAGATTCCCAGAACTCAAATACGTTTCTCCACGAAACCAATTGGGCGGCTTTAGAGGATCCAACAATGTAACACGAAACGAAAAGACGGGAGCCTTTGATATATATGGCGATTACCCGGAATTTATTGAACAGCAGCCCATGGATATTATGGAAGGGCGTTTTATCAGTTATTCAGACATTCAAGACAAGCGCAAAGTTGCAGTAATTGGGAGTGATGTTGTAAATGGCCTCTACGATAAATATGAGGAGGTTATTGGGAGTTATGTTAAGATAAATGGAATCAATTTCTTGGTAGTGGGTACCTTTAAATCTTCAAATAGTAATGGAGATGACGAAGAAGATGCAAACACGATTTATATTCCATTCACTACTTTTTCACAGGCTTTTAATAGGGCCGATAATGTCGGTTGGATGGCAATTACTGCCTATGATAATACCAATATAACCGATCTCAAACCAAAAATAATGGCCACCATTCGAGAGCAGCGAAGTGTCCATCCAGACGATGAACGTGCTATTGGGAATTTCGATTTAGCACAGGAGTTCAACAGGATTAGTGGACTCTTCAGTGTCTTGTCATTGGTTGGGTTTGTTGTAGGGATACTTGTCCTTTTTTCAGGTGGAGTAGGGATTACAAATATCATGCTTATTGTTATCAAAGAGCGCAATAAGGAGATTGGTATTAGACGTGCGCTAGGAGCAAGCCCTTGGAGTATTAGGGTTCAAATTTTCCAAGAATCTTTATTCTTAACGCTTATCTCTGGATTGGCAGGGATTGCATTTGCAACTGGAATAATTTGGATCATGAACACAGTCTTAGACAGTGTTGGTCCTGTTGATAATTTTGTGAATCCCTCGGTGGAGATAGGTCTCATCGTTTTGGCACTAACGGTGTTAGTCCTAACGGGAATTTTTGCAGGCTTGCTACCCGCTTTTAAAGCAACAAAAATGAAGCCCGTAGATGCATTGCGTTTGGATTAGGTAAAAATATAAAGTAATCATGGTTGCCGTGGCAGCCCTTATTTATAAAATGGATATGAAGAGAATTATTATTATTGTTGTTCTTGCTGTTATAGTGTTATCAACAAGTTTGGGGATTAGATACATCTACAAGAAAAATCAAGAAGACCCTGTTGTTTATAAGACAGAAACTGCAAAAAAAGGTTCTATTGTTAAAAAGACAGTTGCAACCGGCAGTATTGTACCAAAGGAAGAAGTGCTTATTAAACCCAATATTTCGGGGATCATTGATCATATTTATGTAGAGGCAGGAGATATTGTAGAAACAGGAGACCTTATCGCTAAAGTAAAAGTTGTGCCCAATGTTTCGGCTTTAACAAGTGCGAAAAATGGAATTAATTCGGCTCGCACACAAGTTGAAACGGCACGTTTGGCATTGGAAAGCCAAAAAAGCATTTACAACCGACAAAAAGGCTTGTTCGACAAAGGAGTTATTTCTGCCAATGAGTTTGATACGGCCCAGTTGGCATACGACCAGTCACAACAGCGATACAATCAAGAATTGGTCAATTTAACAGCCGCCTCTCAGAATTTTGATATTATAAAAACAGGTACTACACGTGGCTTAGGAGCAGCAGCCAATACTGAAATTAGAGCTACCATATCAGGAATGGTGCTAGCTGTCCCTGTAAAAACAGGAAATCAGGTTATTGAGTCTAATAATTTTAATGATGGAACTACCATTGCAAGTCTTGCTGATGTTGATAAAATGATTTTTGAGGGGAAAGTAGATGAGAGTGAAGTGGGAAAAATCACTGAAAATTTAGCGCTTGAAATTACGGTTGGTGCAATCGAAAATAAAACATTTGATGCTGTACTCGACTATATTGCCCCCAAGGGAGTAGCCGAGAATGGTGCTATTCAATTTGATATAAGAGGAACACTCAGTAAAAAAGACACCACCTTTATACGTGCAGGTTTAAGCGCCAACGCCTCTATTATACTTGCTCGTGCAGACAATGTGTTAACCCTTAGTGAGGCATTAGTCCAGTACGATCCAGATACAAAAAGCCCTTTTTTAGAGATAGCCACTGGAAATCAACAGTTTGAAAAACGCACTGTGAAACTCGGTATTAGCGACGGTATTAAAGTAGAAGTTGTGTCCGGTGTCACTGAGGAGGATCAAATAAAAGTTTGGAACCAGCTTAAGCCTGCTCAACAATTTGGCAACCGATAATTTGAATAACTTTTGTAACACTTTTGTCTCCTTCAAGACAAACAAGCAACTATGATTTTATGAAAAAATATTTTATTTTAAGTACGGCGCTTTTATTTGGGATGGCCCTTGGGGCACAAACAAAAAAATGGACTCTAAAAGAGTGTGTAGTCCACGCTTTGGAAAATAATATTTCAGTGAAGCAAAGCGAATTAGATATTACAGCGGCCGAAGCCAACCAGCTTGCTGCCAAAGGTAACTTCATGCCAAGCTTCAATGCCGATGCAAGTGTTACAGAAAATACGGGGCTTAGTTTTAATCCAGTAACCAACAATGCACAAACAACAACCTTTCTTTCGGCATCTGGAAGCCTAGGTGTAGGCTATACTCTTTTTAATGGTCTTAGGAATGTAAGACAACTCCAAAGAGCAAAAATTGACATTTTGGCGAGTCAATATCGTTTGGATAAGATGAGAGATGATATATCATTATTCGTAGCCAATGCCTATTTACAGGTGCTTACAAACAAAGCAAACTTAGAGGTTTTGAGTTCTCAAAATGATGTAACCAAAGAACAAATAAACAGAACCCAGGAGCTCGTTGACGCGGGTGTCCTCCCAAAAGGGGATTTGCTGGAAATTGATGCTGCCAGTGCTACCGAGCTTCAAAATATAGCACGATCGGAAAATCAAGTACAGATTTCGCTAATTAGTTTGGCGCAACTTCTTTTGATAAAAGATTATGCTAATTTCGATATATCAGATGAGGGGTACGAAATTATAG
>MDSY01139077.1_pt1 | contig 10618 bp, 9 predicted proteins | sample 811131 | NCBI WGS metagenome assembly MDSY01 (sample SAMN05326643, study PRJNA326480) | marine metagenome | isolation source: seawater | place: Atlantic Ocean: South West | collected 2010
CTGCGAGGCCTTGTCTAGCTTGGCTTTTAGCGTTTGACTCCCGGCTAGCTTGGCCTGCAAGGTTTGGCTCTCGGCCGATGCCGTGTCTAGCTTGATTTGCGTCTGAGCCAGCGTCTGAGTTATCTGCAGAGGGTAAAAATGGGCGATGGGGCGGGGATGCAAGCAGTTTGGTAAGCTTCTACCCGTGGGCTTGGCCCTAAGAGCGCGCCTCGTCGAACTGGAGCGTGGTCTGCTCCATAGCTTGCGTCGCCATCTCAGCGCGCGACACCGCACGCTTCTCGTCAATACGAGCCCCTCGCACCGCCGCGCCAGCTTGCGACAACTCGACATCTGCCTGCTTCAGTGACGATCGCAGAGCCGCCAGCCCAACTAGACCCGCGTCAAGGCGCGCCTGAGCCGTCACACCTGCGCTCATAGCAGCTTTATAGCGACCGAGCTGCCTTTCGAGCTTGTCGGTGGCCTTCTCTGAGGCTCTGAGCTCGGAATCGAATGTGGCGTGGTCTACTTTCACCGTAGCCTCCGCCTCACTCGCAGCCTCGCTCGCGTCGCCCAGTTTTGAGTGCAGTGCCGCCACTTGCTGCTCAAGCTGCTCGATAGTCTGCACGGCGTCCCCCTGGGCCTGGTTTGCAAGCTTGTGCATAGCGCTGGCCTCGTGTGTGAGCTGGGCGATGCGTCCATCACGCTCCTGCATCGCCGCGTGCAGTGCGGCGTCGAACCGCACCTTACCCTCACGCAGCTCCTCCAGTTCGGCGTTCTTAGCGTCGAGTGCTTCTGCTTGCCGTGCCACCGCCATAAGCTTCTCGTTAAGACGAAACACTTCAGCTTGCAGCTTCCGTTCCCGCTCTGCTCGTTCCTCTAGCTCCACCTCCTTCCGTCCCACCTGCTTCTCGAGCAGCAGTTTCGCCACCTCGAGCTCATCGCGTTTCGCACGGCTCTCCACGCCCGCGGCGAGCTGTGAGGCGACGAACTCTCGCAGCATCTCGACCGAGGTGAAGTGCACCTCGGAGAGGTGAAGTGTGGTAAGATTGTAGCATGGTAGGAGGTGTGGCATAGCAAGGGGTATAGCATAGCAAGGGGGCGCAGCATCATCTGAAATGCCGTGCACCTGGGGGATGTAGCATGGTAAGGGGTGTGTGGTAGCATGGTAGGAGGAAATGGCATAGTAAGGGATGCAGCGTGGTAAGATGTGTGGCATGGTCAGAGAAGGGGAGCGGTATTTCGATGGAGAGGCCGTGTACCTCCTTCAGCCGCCCAAGCCGATCGACGAGCTGCTCGCCGTGCTGCCTCTCAATGCCTACACACTTGGCAGCAGTGTCGAGCTTTGCCACCTCGTCGGCGTTTGGGTCCTGCGCCTCGTCAGACCACCTTGCAATCTCCTCGAGCTCCGAGTGCGCCGCGTGGAGGATCGCCTCCTTTTTGTTGGACTTCATCACGATGTCCATCAATTTCATCATCACGGTGTCCTTCAGCTTGGCCATCTCGTCAAACGCGCCCTCCTCAACCTCCATCTCGATCTCCTCGTACTGGCCTATTAGGGAGGCGATGCGTGCTCTGCTCTGAGCAATCTCGAGGCGATCGCTCAGAGATGTCCGCTTACCGCCTCTGCCGCCACTCCCACCGAAGCCGATCATGCCTTGCCCGAGCACCAGCTTCACACCAAGGAGCTCGTCCACATCGGGCTTGGTCACCGCCTCCTCCACAGCTCTTGGCGTTGGCTCTGACAGTGGCTCTGGTGACGCCACCGCCCGCAGGTCTAAACCGCGAGGTCGAAACTCAGAGCCGAGGTCTAAACCCAAACTACGAGGTCTACACCCAGCGTCGGCGTTGGACCTGGCATCAAGAGCCAAGGCAGGCCTCGCCGGAGTTGGCAGCGATGCGTGAGCGGATTGTGGACGCATCGTCGCGCTGCGCCGCTTGGCCTGGTGCACTAAGGTGGCCCTGCTGGCATTAGGAGACATCATCAACCTTGGGCCAACGACGGGAAGAGTGTAACCGACAAAGAAAGTCCGGGACATAAGTGCGGAAAGGTAAAATCAGGTATCAAGCAGAATAAATAGGCACTCTCTGTCATATATTTCGATCTATGTGTAGAACTGGTGTCAACTAGGACTCACTTACGGTAGCTAGTGTCAAGTCGTACTGAATGTGGCTCGAATCTGATCACCCGAACCCCCCAGCTCGCCCTTACCCATCCCCACCCCTCCACGAGCTGGGGGCCCAAGGCGTTTCAATTTTCTTCGACAACAGATTTGTCGTTACAAGATTCGCTCGACCGAGTGGTCGAGATGGCGATTGGCTCCTCCAGCAACGCCATGACCAAAGGGCTCAAGGTGGCGTTTGATCATCGCGACGGAGGCGAGACCGCCAGCTGCTCGAGCACGGAGATGACCGAGATGCCGGAGGCCAACGTCTCGCTGCAGGCGCTCTCTGCGCTCTCCCGTCACAGCCCATACCCCTACCTGCAGCCCGGAAAGTGCACCACCATAGCCCTAGCTCCAGCTCCAGCCCTTGCCCTAACTGCGACCGTCTCGCTGCAGGCGCTCTCCGCGCTCGAGCTGTGCGCGCAGGCCTTCGAGGACCTCGAGGCTGAGGACGTCGACACGCGCGTGGGCGCCGTGAACGAACTTGCTCGGATAATAGAGTGCTCGTACGGCGACGAGGCCGAGGCGGTTGGTGCGTACGTGCGGGAGAGCGGGGGGCTAGAACAGCTGCTCGAGTGTCTGGGCGCCGCAGGCACTGTGGAAGCAAGCGGGCCTTGTGGGTCCATGGGCAGCGCAGCCGGCTGTGTGGGGCTGCGCTCCTCTCTTGAACTCTTCCCTCTCTGTGCGACAGGAATGGCTTGGGAGTGCTCTCCCCAGACGTCAGGCCGGAGGTGTCATGCTACAGCCAGCCATACTGCGGCCCTCCCTGACCACGCAGGCGACCCCGAGCCTGAGTTGCACCAGAAAGCGCTGATGGTACCACCCGCCTGCGGCCCTGCGCTAGAGCCCAATTTTCTAACCCTAAACCCTAGGCCTGACGCACGACCCCCCCTCCATCCAAACCAGGTGCTGGGCAACCTACTTTCAGACGCGGTGGACCCGCACTCGTGGCGCACCAAGAAGATGCTGTGCGAGGAGGACGAGGCCGAGACCGAGGCGTCAGGCGTGCCCAAGTGTGCGGTGCTCATCTACCATCTTGTCGCCCACCTCGAGTCGCCGATGTGGCCCACGCAGGCGACTACGGTAGTGGTGATGGCGTTAGTAGTGGTGGTTGTGGTGGTGGTAGTTACTGTGAGTCAGCAAGCTACAAGGCAGAGTTGTGTGGCGTGCTGGGCGTAGCATGTGACACCTATCAAGCTACAACCCACTACAGGCCTACGCGGCGGCGCTGGTTCAGAACGCAGCGCAGCACGTGGGCTTTGCCGAGGCTTTTGCAACCGCGGGAGGACTCAAGCGGCTGCGCAAGCTGCTGGACTCGAGCCACTCGGTCGTGGTGCGCTTCGCCTCGGGAGCGCTCAAGAACATCACCGACTCGTACGACCACCGACCCTCATCAACCGAGGCTGAGAACGAGGCGGCCGAAGCGGGGGTGAGGTCCACCTTCAGACGCCTCAGCCTACTCCATCGCCCGGGTAAGCAGGCCAAGCGGCGCATGCCTGCGCTGCTCGGGGACAAGGGCGTGCAAGCCGCAGTTAGGGCACGATCGAGCGAGGACGCGCGGGATAAGCATCTCGAGGCCGAGGCGGCGACAACGCTGCAGGTACAGACCTTTCAAAACCCGCCCCCGCCCTTTCCTTTTCCCCTTATTTGCACGCCCGCGCCTCAGGCGAGCTATCGCGGGGCGCGAGGGCGGCTGCACGCGAGCCGCACGGCACAGGAAGCCGAAGCGGCGGCGGTACTCGCGGCGGCAGTGCGCCAGTCGCCGTGGGTCTCGCGCGCGCGCCGCCGAGTTGCCGCGGTGCGACACCCAGTAAACGAACCCCAGCCCCCGCCCTCGACTCATTTATCGCCCCAGCTAGTAGCTCTTGCTCTATGCACTTATCCGTCGCGCGACGCCATTGCGCAGGTGCGATTACAAAGCGCGCGGCGCGGCAACACCGCGCGCACGATGTCATCACGGCAGCTGTTCGCCGTGGTCGCGGTGCAGGCGCACTGGCGCGGCCTCGCAGGGCGGCGCGGCGCAGTGCGGCGGAGGCGACTCGCAGAGCTCTATGCCACTGAAGATGCGACAGAGGGCGAGGCTGCCGGCACTGCCGAGGTGCTACAGCCTATCGCAGCGCCAAGACAACGCTCAACACTTAGCAGAGGTGCGCGCACCGCGCTGCGCGACGCGGAGGCAGAGGCCGCGGCGGGGGAGGAGGGGGCGGCAGCGGCACTGCTCACGTCACGCCTTCTCGCTGAGAACCTCAGGTTTCGTGACGGCCTCAAACCTCACCTACGAGCCATATATAGCCCTCGCCCCCAAGAAGTAGCCCCACCTCACCAGCGTTCTCGCACTCACACCCATCAGGCTTGGCGAAGACCTACGCCGCTCGCGCGCCGCTCGCATTCTCGAGCAGCAGCCGCCGCCATCGCCACCAGTCCTCCCTGCCGCCTACGCCGCCGCCCCCGCCCGCGTTCTACGCCACCTGCCGCCGCACGTCTCGCCAAACCCCTCCCCACCGAGCCCCGCCGCTGCGGCCGCCATCCGCCGGGGTTCGGCACCGCCCGCGGGCCAGCTCAGTCTAAACGAGGCGCTGCCGCCGTCACCACCTCCACAGCGGCCTAATACTGCACTCGGCATCCCCGCCGGTCCCACCACCTCGTCTGCCGCACCGCGCGCCGACGCCTCTGCACCTGCAGCCTCTGCATCTGCAGGGCGCCTGCTGGGTGCAGATGAGGAGGGGGCACCCTCTACCGAGGAAGTGGCGCGGCTGCAACGCGCCATCGCGAAGGGAAGCGAGGCGGGGGTGCTCAGTACAGAGGAGCTGCACGATGCGCAACGTTTGCTTGCCGCAGCGACGGTTGCGGCAGCGGACGAGGCGGCAGCGGAGCGTGCGGCAGCAGGGGCGGCGGCGCGCAGCGCGGCGGAGGACGACATTCAGGCGATGTGGGTAGCGACGCAGGCGCAACGCGCTGTGGAGCAACGCCGCTGGCAAAAAGGGCCGTCCTGAGATTCATTAGTGCTCGGAGGCCTGAGTTGAATGCTCTGGAGGCTAAGGGCTATCTCAGCCTCCGTTAGGTGGCCTCGGTTTTCGGCGGCCTTCTTTAGTCGGCCTGTTTTCTCTCTCACCATCAGGCATGCCGCTGCTTGCAAAGTCCAGCAGCACGCTCGTGGCTGGCTCGGCCGGCGGCTCTTGCGACGAAGAGTCACAGCGGCGGTGCGCCTACAGGCGGCATTACGGCGGCGGTCGGCGGTGGTGGCGCTGCGTGCCGCGTTGTGCGCGGCGATTGCAATTCAAGCGGCGGGCAGGCGAGAAGTGGCGCGAGAGAAACTGCAGGCGGCATTGGTGGCGGAGGAGAAGGAGGAAGAGAAGTGGGCGGCGAGCCAGCCGGGAGGGCGAGAGCAGAGTGCTTCCGGACAAGTGCGGGAGCAATGGGCAGCAGTGGAGAGGTGGCGGAGTGATGCCGCCACGCGGCGTCTGGCCGAGGCGTGGGAGCGGCACAATGCCAGTTGGCTGCAATTGCCAACGCTGACGCAAGGGGAAGCGGAGGAGTTGCGGCGGGCAAGGACGTCGATGACGCTGATGGAAGCAGCGGCGGAATCTTGGCGGTGGCGCTGCGCCACGCGGCTACAGGCGATCGCACGGCGCCGATGCGCTCGAACGCTACTGCCAGTGCGGCGGCGGGCGGCGGTGGTGATCTCTGCGGCAGCACGCGCGGGCTTGGGGCGCGAGCGGCTGCGCCAGTGGCGGCGTGCTGCGACGGTTCTAGAAGCGGCGTCGCGAGGGATGGCCGCGAGAAGGGAACGCAAGTGGATGTGGCGAGACGGACTTTTGAGCAGGCTTATACACCGCCGCCGGGCGATCGCGGCGCTCAGAGCCGCACGCCATGCGGCGACACAGGTGCAAGCGGCTATGCGAGGAGCGGGAGCGCGGCGTCGCTTGCACAAGGCGGGACGGGCAAGCATGACAATGCAGGCACTGATGCGCGGCGGGGCGGCGCGGCGGCGCTTGCGCTATTGGCGGTTTGCGGCAGCGACGCTGCAGGCGGAGGTGAGGGCTGTCTCTTCTCGCCGTCAGCTCTCCAGGAGCGTCGGCGCCGCCATCGCCATCGAGATGGCAGCCAGGCGGCAAGCGGCGGTGGCTTCCCTCTGCTCTGCCAAACGGGCGTGCGTGGCGCTGCAGGCGCTGATGCGCGGCGCGGCAGCGCGGCGACGGCTGCGCAGCTGGAGGTTGGCAGTGGTGGTAGTGCAAGCGGCGGCGCGAGCCATGTCCGCTCGCCTCTGGCTTTCGATGGCCAGATGGGTCGCGATCGCTCTCCAGGCCGCCTTCCTTGGCCAACGTGCGCGTCGCCACCTAAAAGTGGGCTTGCAGGCGGCGGTCGCAATACAGGCCTTAGTGCGCGGCGGCGTGGCGCGGCGGCAACTGCGCAGCGCTCGTTGGGCGAGCGTTGTGCTGCAAGCGGCGTGGCGCGCGTTCAGGGTGCGGAGGGGGCAATGGCGAGCGCAGTGCGGCCAGAAGGTACAAGCGGCGTGGCGCGGCTATGTAGCGCGGTGCCTGGCGCGGCGGCGCCTAGTTGCCGCGCTGGCGATGCAGGCTTGCGGCCGCGGCATGAGGCCGCGTGAACGGCTCAGGCGCCTGCGGTGTGCGGCGACGTACATTGGGGCGGGCGGGCGCGGCGTGGCGGCGAGGGCACGAATGCGGAGGTCGGTGCGCGCAGCTGCAGTGATCCAGGCTGCTGGGCGCGGCGTGGCGTGCCGCCGCCGGCGGGCAACGTCGCTCGCCGCAGCGCTTGCCATACAGGCGACGTGGCGGTGCGTGCTGGCGCGGCGGCGGATCACGCGCGGCCGCACTGCAGCGTGTGTACTGCAAGCGGCAGCCCGGGGCAAGACAGCGCGTGACGCGCTGTGCCACGCGCGGAGGGCGGTTGTGGTGCTGGCAGCGGTGTGGCGGGGCGTAAGTGGCGCGAGCGGCAATCGGATGCGTGACAACCGAATGAAGCACGCCGCGTGCCGCATCCAGGCCGCCTACCTTGGCCAACGTGCGCGTCTCCACCTAACAGTGGGCTTGCAGGCGGCGGTCGCGATGCAAGTGGTAGCGCGAGGGAAGGGGGTGAGGCAGCAGCTCAGGACACAGTTGCAGGGGGCAGTACTCGTGCAGGCAGCTGCACGTGGGCTGCTGGGGAGGCGGGGCTTGGGTACGGCCAGGCGGGCGTGTGTGACGATTCAGGCGGCGGCACACGCTGTGGTGGCGCGGCGGCAGCTGCAAGCAGCGCAGAAGGCGGCGGCACTGGTGCAGCGGATCTTCCGCGGCCTGAACGCGCGCCTTTTTTTGAGCGTTTCTCATGGCGCAGCCATTGCGATACAGGCCGCGGCCCGAGGTCGGAACGGACGGCGACGGTTGAGCACAGCAGTGCAAGCAGTCTCATCGCTGCAAGCAGCCTCGCGCTGCCTTGCCGCGCGGCTGCGGCTGCGGCGCGTGATCCGCGCTACAATCAAGCTACAGTCCGCCGCGCGTGGAGAGGCTGCGCGCAAAGTGAGCCGCACGATGGGAGAGGTGCTTTATATGTACTTGCAAGCGGCGGTGCAGCTGCAGTCCAGCGTGCGTGGCGCCATAGCGCGCACTCGCTACCGCCGCCTCCGTCGTGCGGCGATCAAGATTCAAGCGCGGCAGCGAACGCGCCGTGCCATGGAGGCGCTAACCGTCGTGCTGAGGGCGTCAATTGCTTTGCAAGCATCTGCGAGGGGGAGATATGAGCGCCAGAAGCTTCGTTCACTTACAGGGGCGATTGTGGTCGTACAAACTGTGGCGCGTAGTACCGCGCCGCGAGAGCGATTGCACCATTGGCGGAGGGCGGCGGTGGCCGTGCAAACGGCGGTGCGCGCAAAGTCTGCTCGCCGTCTACTAGGAACTTGCATCACGGCTGCAGTTGGGCTGCAGGCAAAAGCTCGCGGTTTCGTGCCGCGACGGCGCCTGAGGAGGCGGCGCCGAGCTAGCGCGGCGCTGCAAGCAGCGGGGCGGGGCACAGCGGCCAGGTGGTGGAGGCGGACTGCCATTGCCGCATTGGTGGCGCTACAGGCTGCGTCGCGTGCGCGCAGCGTCCGGCGCGAGCAAAGCCTCCGAGCCGTCGCCGCCATCGCCTTACAGGCCTGCGCGCGCGCCGCCCTTGCAAGAATTCGGTGCTGGACGGTGCGTGCCGAAAATGAGGCCGCCACGTGCAAGCGTCTCGCTGCCGACGTGGCGGCCTACGAGCAGGCAGCATGCTGCTGGTCCCAATTTTACGTCCTGACCCAATAACCGAAGCCTTGACTAGGCCTTGACCCTACGTAGCACCTTTTTTCAAGCGCTGACTTTAGACTCCACACCCTCGAACGCAGATGGAACTTCAGGTGAACCAGTTGCGCCGCGAATTCGGCGCCGCCATGGTGCGGCGACAGCGTGCAGCACTGCGTCTACAAGCCTGGTGCCGCAGTGTAGTCATCGGCCCGAGGCGCGCTCATGCGGAAGCGCAGCGGATGGCCGCAGCCAGCCGCAGGGAGCAGCGCGACTCGGCCGCCAGGCTGCTACAAGCAGCACTGCGAAAGCGGTGGGCTGGGCGCAAGGTGGCCACTAAGCGAAGTCGCCGCGCGCACGCGCCGCGGCACTCAACGCGCCGCGCGGCAGATGCATATAGTATGGGCTTTGTTAGCTCCTTCGGTGTGCACGGCGTTGAGACGCGCCTAAATGATACGTGCCGATCGAGCGAGACGTTGGCACGCCGTCGTGCCGAGGTGTTGGCATTGGAGCACGAGCTACACCGCGCAAGGCTCGAAGTGCGTAAGACGGTGGAGGCAGCCTGTTGAGAGGTCTGCTGAGTGCCCCGTGCGAGTCGCAGCCGCCGCGGCACTCTGTTCCCCGGCCGCCTTTGCGGAACAGCGCTGGTCTTCCCGGCTGCTCTATCACTATCACTCAGAGAGGCAAACCCGATTCCCCACCGTTCTCTCCGCACTGCAGGTGGCAACCGAGAGGTTGGATGCGCACAAGATGCGCAGCAACGTCATGGCTCTGGAACGGCCCTCGTCGCTCAGAATGTCGTCCTCGCAGCCTGAGCTGCGGCAACGCAAGGTGGCACGCGAGCGGGGCGTGACAGCAGCCGTAACGCGGACTCCACCGCCGTTGCCAGCGGCAAGTCCTACATCAGTGGCGGCGGTGGTGATGCACGCGGCGCACGCGGCTCACACGGCACCATATGCGGTTTCGGTGAGGCGGCGGGCGGCGTGGGACCCTCCATCACCGGAGGGTCTGCACAACCGGATACCTCCGCCTTCGACTTTGACTTCATTTCAAACTTCACCCCCGTCGAATGGAGCTCCGAGCCCAGTTGCTCTCTCGCCATCAGCCCCCTGCTTGTCGAGGCGTGGCGGGCTGCCGCCACTCTGGCGCCCCGAGCGCCCTAGCCCATGGCAAGGTGCACGCTATGGCGAACCTCTTCCCAGCAAGCAGACACTTAGAGCGACGCCGACAGCTCTGCCATGGGCATACCCGGATTTACGTCCCTGGCTCTCCCCCCTGGGTTGTCTTCAGTCCCATCCATACTCGGCCACACGCTGAGGAATAAGCGGGCTCCGACGCAGCGAGGCTGTGTAGTCTAGTCACGTTGGACTATTAAGGTTGTATTCTCGGGTTTTTCTTAGAGGGCGTGTTAGAAGGGTTGGCGTGTGGGTAGAATAAAGTGTGGGTAGAATAATCTGACCCTGATTTGCAGAGCATTCTTCGGTGATCTAGGTAGGTCGTACTCAATAACTCCCCCAGCTGCTGGCTGCAGAGAGCATCATCGAGAGGTGGATGAGCATAGCATATCGCGCTAGTACTACGGGGGAGTTATAGATCGCATCGCACGGCGAGTAGGGGGAGTTAAAGGACCGCCTCGACTGTTATTCGTGGGTGCACTAAACAAGTCATGTGGTTGCGCACGTTTAGTGGGCGCGTTTAAAAGGTTCACCAAGCAGGATCGACATGCGATTCCCGTGGTACACTCGCAAAGAAATCGATCTTGGCCTTCCGCGGCCTGCTCCGCTACTTGCACAACTGCTCGATAGCACTCCCTATGCGATCACCGCCGCCGTGGGCTGCGTAATGCTGGCTATCGTCGTGTCGATCCTCGCTACGAAGAAGAAAAGGCTGGCTGCGCGGCCCAAGGTGAAGCGCTGTGGTAGCTATGAGGGAAAGGTCGTGACACGTCGTTCGGCCTCGTGCGGGGCTGGCTAGCGTAAACATGACAGCCCAACTCTCACCTCACTATCAAGAAAGCTCGACCCTCACCCTTTACCCCGACCCCCACGCTCACGAAGCGGCCATGCACATTCAGGCGTCTCCGCCTAACAGCGACACGGCGAAGATCTCCGTGAAAATCAAGCCGATCGACGAGAAGCACGGCGAGGGCAACTGGAAGGCCCCCAAGGAGAAGGAGGTTATGCCCGACTCGGACAAGTGCGTGCTCATCTCGACCCGCTCGTC
>MDSY01021904.1_pt1 | contig 10615 bp, 5 predicted proteins | sample 811131 | NCBI WGS metagenome assembly MDSY01 (sample SAMN05326643, study PRJNA326480) | marine metagenome | isolation source: seawater | place: Atlantic Ocean: South West | collected 2010
ATATGTCTCGATTTTCGGTGCGATAAGCGGCAGAATTATTCTGGCTTCGGATTATCGGCTTTGATCTGTGCAACGTGTTCTTGCCACTTATCAAGCCCATTCTCTGTGATGTATTCGATTTGACCGTCTACTGTACCGTAGGCATCCATTCTTGCTTTAAGCCAAGCTGGAGTTTCTGGCGTTTCGTCTATCTCAACAGGCAAAGCACTCGCTGTAGACTTGAAACCGACGGTTGCAAAAGAAGGAGCAACGCCTTGTTTCGGTGCGAACTTATGAGCCAGATCATCAAGTTGAGCTTCCGTCATATCGTTGGAAAGCACCAACTCAGCCCAACTATCATCCGCATACCGAACTGTGGCAATGCCATTCTCAATTTTTTCAATGCTATAATCAGTCATTACCATTTCCTCAATGGGCATTTCTGCCCTTCTAGTTTAATTTTAAGTGGTATGAAACAACCACATTTTTTGCATTGCTTGATAGTTGATCTAAAAAACTCACAAACCTTGCAAATCTCGTATCGTTCATCAGCCGTCAAGCAACTGCTCCGTGAATCGTCCCAGTATTGTTCATGGTCACGCTTGTCCCAGCCACAGCAGCCCCAGCAGCTCCACCAGCAGAGCCAGCACTTCCATTTGATGCGTTTCCGTTAGCACCTGAACTGCCAGCAGACCCAGCCTGTCCGTAAGTGGCTCCAGCCCCGCCAGCACCGCCAGTTCCAGCTGATGTGCCGCCAGCCGATCCAGCCGCACCTGATGCGTTTGTGACATTGTAGCCCTGTCCTGCACCGCCAGCCCCACCAGCCCCACCTGATGTAGAATTAGCAGTATCGGAACCAAGGTAATAACGATAGGCAGTGACATTGCCATCACCATCTTGGTCAGTAGTGTGTAAACTTCCTTTACGACGGAGAACCCCACCAATGGTACAAGTGGTATCTGAGGTAGACATCCAGCAGTAACCCATGCAATGACAATGATAATTAGGGGAAATACCAAACAGGTTCACATAACAGTTTCCATTTGAATAACACATCCAATCGTAGCTTCCTCGGCTATAGCTATAACTGGTGGTTGTATAACTGCCGCCGCCCCCTGTTCCCCCTTGGCCCCCGCCGCCGCCGCCAGCAAACAGATTAGCACTGTTATTTATAGTTACTCCCGATGTAGCACAGCTAATGCAATTGCCACCTGCCCCTCCGTTTGCAGCACCACCATAGCCGTAAACAGTGCCAGCATTATTTAATGTCAGCCCCCCAGCTAACCCAGAAGGGATAGTGATTGCGTGAGTGTTAGTGCCATAGACGCTAACACCAGAATTAATGTCTACAATTTTGGGGTAATTGACATCGTAATCGTCACCAAAAACTGTACTAAAATTTTGATTGCTGGCATCGCTTGAGTAAGTAAACTTAAACCCTTTAGCTGCGCTGTAAAAATTGCCAATGTTTATTGTTCCGCTTGTTGGAACAGACGCAGCAAGATTAGTTGCTGTATTGTCACCAGCCTTTGACAAAATGTTAGAGCCACCACGATACAAGTCACCAAGAGAAATTGATGACGAACCGCCAACAAACTCAGTTCTTAAATCACTAAACGATACTGTGCCTGATGCTGCTATAGCCATTACGGAGTTCCATACGCTGTTATATTGTCTTTTGCGATCACAGCTCCAGCCGTGGTTATTTTGAAAACCTCAGTAGTTGTACCGCCAGAGGTGTATCTGAAAACCATGTCAGAGCCATCCAATGCTGCATCCCAGCCAGAAGGGAATGCCGCCACATTATCTAAGTTTGCAGCTTGAACATCACCATTATTGTCGATGAGGTCAGCCATTTTTAGAGCTTTAGTTGTTGCCATTATGGACTCCCGTAAGCTGTGATATTATCAGCAGATGTTACAGCCCCATTTGAGGCCAGCTTGAATACTGTCGTGCCGTTATATTTAAAATCCAAATCATTGCCGTCTAAGACAATTGTCCATTTGCTAGAACCGAATGCTATGCTGCTTGAGCCAAGCGCAACATTGCCACTGCCATCAACCGAAAGATTGTCGTGATTTGCTATGCCAAGACTTGATAGGCTAGGTGTAGATACAGTGCCAAACGATAGCTGGCCTGATCCATCAGTTTTTAGAAACTGTCCAGCCGATCCATCGGCTTGTGGGTAGTTCAGTCCATCAAGAACCACAGAGCCAGAACCATTAGGAGTGATGTTAATATCACGGTTGCTGACAGAAACAATACTATTCGTTCCAACATCCAGCGAACCTCCAAGCACAGGCGTTGTGTCCTCGACAACATTAGCAAGCAAACTACCAGCACTAAACGCCCCTTGCTGCCACGCTGATCCATCCCAAACATTCAGCTTGTTGTTTGTGCTATTCCAATAAATGCTGCCAGTAAGAAGCGTGTTTCCGTCGTTATCGGTAGTCGGCGCTGATGACTTTGCTCCTAAATATCTGTCATCAAAGCTATCCAGTGCTGTCTCAGCCGCAGTCTGTGCTGTTTGTGCTGCCGTTGCGCTTGATGCTGCGTTAGTTGCCTGAGTTGTCGCAGTTGTAGCTTGATTTGTTGCTGTTGTAGCTGATCCAGCAGCATTGGTTGCACTTGTTGCTGCGTTGGTTGCTTGAGTTGTGGCTGTATTAGCTTGAGTTGTTGCGTTTGAAACAAGAGTATTTAGAGATTGTTCTTGTGTCGTGCTAATCTTTGTAAACACCTCAACATAGAGTATGTCACCAGCCGTAGCACCAGCGTTCAGAACTACATTGTTGCCGCTGATGTGATAATCGTTTGTTGAACTGTTGGAACCTTCGACTAAACGAATACCATTCTTAAAGACCAGTGTGTTGCCATTAGCATGTATAGACATAGTTTGGCTGGCATCGTCAGTCGTAAAGGTTGTTTGATTGCTTGTTGCCGTAAACACATGCGTTGTTGTTAAGCCTTGCAGATATGCACCAGCTATTTGAAATGCAGAACCCACATAAACTTTTAGCTGGCTGTTTGCTGTGTCGTACCAAAGATCACCAGCACTAGGCGATGATGGCGCGGATGAGCCAGCCGTAAACAAATCATTAAATGAATTTACAGCAGTAAGGGTGCCAGCCACCGTATTCACATTGGCTATAGAACCGGCAACAGATCCAATGTTGGTATTGGCCCCTGCGACTGTATTGATATTACCTATGTTACTAGCAACCACAGAAAAGTTATTTGTAACAGTTGTAATGCTGTTACCCATCGCATTGCCATGAGCGACACAATAATAGAGAAGCCCGCTTGATGGCGCACCAGCATCAACAATAATTGTTGTTTTAGCCCCAGCCTGCCCGGCTGTGCCAGTGGTTGTAACACCAGTGGTGTAACTGCTAGATCCATTCTTGAAAGCTAGTGTATGACCAGAATTGCTGGCATCAGATTGGTCAAAAATGTAAGTGTTGCCACGGTCAAGCTGAATTGCAGGATTATTAGATCCATCCAAAACAAAAACATTTGAGCCGCCAACACTTGCAACAGTAACCGTATAAGTCGTTGTTGCAGACAGCGCGTTAGACAGGGTTGTTACATCGCTACTTATCCCGGCCAAAGTATTGATGTTAGCTTGCTCACTTGATGATGGTTTGACCAAAACCCATGCTGAACCATTGTAAACCTTCAAACCATCGCTGTTGTTCCAATAAAGGGCTGATGTAAGTAAAGCATTGCCGTCATTATCAGTCGATGGATCTGAGCCTTTTGCGCCAAGAAACCGATCATCAAAACTATCTAAGGCTGTCTCAGCGGCTGTCTTCGCAGTCGTTGCTGCGGTAGCCTGACTAGTAGCTGTTGACGCGCTTGATGCAGCTTCTGTTGCGTAATGAAGCGCGGAATATAAACCGCTGGTTCCACTGTTTGTGGATGAAAGTGTGAATGTTGAATTGTGCGCTGTGACTGCATACTTGGCGGCATCAGCCCGGTGATCAGATGCTGTGCTTGCGCTTGTTGCGGCGGCAGTCTGGCTGGTGGTTGCAGACGCTGCATCAACAAGCAATGACCATTTTGCGCTGTCGGTGTTAGTCGTTAGCGGCTGAGAGCCAGAGCTGGTGTGTGCTGCTGTGGCTATAAAAATATTGTTGGTGCTTGTGTCCTTGACTATGTCCCTGATGGCGTAGGTTGTTGACGCTGCCCAGTTGCCTTTAAATGTGCCAAGCTCAGTGGTAACGCTAAGCTCACCGCTGCTGTCAAATGCCAAAACTTTAGACGCACGATCAGTTGCGCTTGTTGCAAACTCAGTGCTTGTCATTGTGTTTGTGCGTGACAATTTAAGAGAGCGGTCTAGTTCCTCATCATGTTGCTGTACCATTCGCACCAATCGATCAAGCGCGTCCTCAAAGCTACTTGCCGGGAATGGATCGTTAGCAACAAGATCTAGGGTTTGCGTGTTTGCCAGCTCTGACCTAATCACAACAGTTTCGCCATTCGCCGGGCGATGATCCGTTGCACTATAATGCGCGTCAGAACTGGTGCCGGTGTTGAACTTAAACAACACATTGCCGCCAGAGGATGAACCAGCGCCAGTGACAATGTAATGGGTGTTTAGGGTTTTTGTACTTTCAGTTCCAGCCGCTGAGCGCACAATCACTGTTAAATCGGCATCAGCAAAGATGGGGAAATCATAAGCGAATGAATGCGTAGACCCATTGCCATTATATGACTTGGTGATGTTTGTGGTGCTAATTGTCATAATAATCCATCCTCTTTGAGAGATTCAATATCTCTGGCGGCTTCCCCTATTCGCTCATTGCCGGGCATGTCAGACAGGACTTGAAATGCGGCATCCATAAATGAATCGTTAAGTGATGTAATTAAGGACTTTTTCTCTTTGTCCGTAGAATTGCGATATTCTCTAGAATTCATCAATCTTTCCAGCCCATCTTTAAATGAGCTATATCTGCGCTTAACACGAACATTTACTGGCACAATGCCAAGCTCAGCCATGTTGGCTGGGACTTGATCCGGGTTTCCTTTGGCAATCCAAACCAAATTACTAAGCTGCATTTCAGTAAGCTTAATACCTTTGACCACTCTGTTTGCTGGCTGCATTGGCACCGGCCAATCTAAGCGTACAAGCTCATCGACATAAGCTGGCTGATCTTCAGATGCGCCAATGACCATAGGGCTAAAAGCATTATAAAGCCGTGTGTATGGTGCCTCTTCGTATGTCGGCCCATCTGTGACCAATCGGCCAAGACTGTCATAGCGTGGGATCTCAGCATATTTGTTATCTGCAAAAACATTTGTGGCAACCATATTTAAATAACCATTGTGAACAGCGTTAAACATTTGTTCACCGGCATCACCTTTGGGCATTCCAACCCATCGAAAATCATAGTTGCCATTCGGGCCAAGTTTTAATTCATTGGCATCAGTCATTCGGATTACATCATCGCGGGTGTAAATGTCGTAATTAGCGCCGGTCTTTGTAACTGTGTTGTCACCAATGCGCTCGACTGTGCGTGTTAGTGCAGACAAAGGATTTGGAATACCCGGCACTAAGTTCATAGAACCCAATGGGCCTCTAGTAATAAAATCAGGATCACCGCGCTCTAACGCCGTTAAAACTTGAGCAACGCCCTGCAACATGGGCAGCTCTCTAAAATAATCGCTCACAGCAAACACCGCCGCCGCTGCAACTGATTGCCTTTCTTCCGCTGTTCTGGCCAAAGACATTTTTTGCATAGCACCGGCAGCAATGCCAATCGTGCTGGCTAGTGGCCCCATGCCACTATAAGATATGTATTTTAAAGGGCCGTTGGGCGCGCCAAATGAATTGAACAACGGCAATGGCTCACCGTCTGCATCAACAGGAAAATCATCACCCCGGAACACAAACGAATAAGCTTGCCATCCCGGTGGTAGTTTTTCGCGGATCTTTTTGTCTTTCGGTGTTGCCCCAGTTATTCGACCTTGCCCAGCGTACATCGCGGTCATTGACATAATTACGCCGCCGCTTGCTAAACGCGCCAGTTTAATTTGGCGTTTACCAGCATCTTTGCCGTATATCTCTGGATGCGCTAAACCAATGGGTGTGCGTTCTAATGTTCTTAAAATATCGTTTGTTGGCGCTGTTGCAAAAGGCAGTATGTAACGGCCAAACCAAGTGTTTTGCAAAGCTGACGCTGATTTGCCAAACTGGCCTAGATCAGTCATTAGCGTGTCATAACGCCCTTTAACATCTAACTCATCAGCAAATTGTCGTGGGCTAAGCAACACCATAGCAGCTTCATCTTGCGCTTGCCTTTGTGTCATACCACTGGCTAATGCTGCTTTATATTGGCGGTTGGCCTTGGCATATAACTCGCCGTTTTGTGACAACACTTTAAAAAAATCGTCACCACCAAGCAACAATCTAGTCGGTAAGCTTGTGCCTTTGTAAAAATAATCCAAAGCCCTAGCAAGAGGAGTGTCACCCAAACTTGCAGAACGATAGCTGTTCATCTCGACTTTGCTTACAGCATCGCCGGGTTGATTTGTCTTGACTGCCATTGCCGCTGCTGACAGTGCGTCACCAAACGACTTGTAATACCCTGTCCATCTAGCAAGAACATCCGACATATAGCGTTGCTGCGTGTAATCAATTTCAGCGCCAACAGCCCGGCGAATGCCTCTTTCTGCCGCCCCTATGCCACCAGCAATGAACTCCTCTGGCACTTGCATAATCATAAACAACATATTGCCGCCAATGTTTTTAAACTGCGTTTTTGGGCCAGACAATAATCCATTGATATAAAGATGCTCAGCGCCTTGCCGAAAGCGAGACATGATGCCTTTTTGAGCCGCCTGATTAAACGCACCCTCACCATTTTCGGCAGCTTTCAACAGGCCATCAGCAGCTCTCATTAAACTTTTAGCACCACCAGATGCTTCGATTACATCCATGTTCATTAAGGCAACAGCATCCGGGGCCATACCCTCAGTAACCGGGATGTTAAAAGATTGCAGTAATCTAGCTGCCTCAGTTTGCGCGCCCTTGATCTGCAATTGAATGCCGTTGTGGATCGCAAGCTGCCGCCTAAATTGCAGCATGACGGCATCGCCGCCGCCCTCTTTTACTTGCTTGGCAAGATCTGCCAGCTTTTTTGCGCTGTCTGACAACAGCATTCTCGCCGCTGTTGCTTCAGCCGCATTGGCAAAAGCAGTGCCACGCTTTCTTTTCAATATACTTCTTGTCAGGCCAAGGCTGTCTGCTAGTTGACTTGTTGCAGCTTCGACAGTGTCTGCGTTAGATATAACGCCTCTCGTTGCCGCTTGTTGTTGATCTGGCAAACTGTCTGACACAGCTTGGATCAAAGCCTTTACATCGTCAGGCTGCTTGATCCTATCCCAGTTAAATGGCGCGCCGTCTTTTATGCTTCTTAAATATCCCTCTTCAAGGGAAGCGGCCTCAATAACCTCATCAGCCTGACTTTGGCTTGCAACGCCAGCCGAATCCTCTGTGAGGTTAAAACCTTGTTTGTCAGCCGTAACGCCTCTTTGACTATCAGTAATTGTGGCGCGCAATTGCTGGTCAGGTGTCAGCTCCACCGCTTCATCAGCTTCAGACAGCGCTTGTGCTAGTCTTTGGCCTGATGGGCTAAGATCCGTTGCCCGGTTGCCCTGTTCCTTAAATTTAGCTTGGCCATCATCCGACAATGTTTTGGCAGCAGACATAGATTGTGTATCACGATAGGCCAGCTCATCAGGCTCTAGGTTACCTTCAGCCGGTACGCGCGGTTTTACATCAATGCCTTTTTTGCCTGTCGGCTTTTCTCCAGTTGCTGTCGGTGGCCCTGCTGGCTCGTTTTTGCCAACGCCTTTGAATAACTGAAACAGCCCTTTTACAATATCGCCTCTGCCAGCTACTTGAATGCCGGGGTCAGACGCAAATTCTGTGACCCCACCTTGTGCAACATCACGCATAGCGTTTTCGTTGAGCTGAGCGAGTTGCTCAGTCTCAGATGGTGGCATCTGGATTGACATGAAAGTTACCCATAAAAAAAGGGCGCTGATGCGCCCATGTTAGAAAAACACTACACGATTTCGTTACATTCGTGAAGAGTTATTGTGATGCTGTTTGATATTGCGTTTTTAGCCGTGATATTTGGGCTGCGTCTAGACCAAGGTTTTGTATTTGCTCATCAGAAAGAGACAGTATTTCTTGCGCTACTTTTGCAAGTCTATCGGTTGCAGCTCCTCTGTCACCATCTCGTAGATCCCGATCAGCTCTTCGTCTTGTATTTGATCCACTTGGAAATCCAGTTTCTGTAACCGTTTGGTCAACAGACTGTTGCACATTTGAAGCTGCGTTTCCGAAAGCGTTTCCAGTTTGGTCTGCCCCAGAGCTGAAATTACCTTCTGTGACAAAGCGTTTTGTTGCGTTTGATCTAGCATTATCATCCCCAATATATTTCATAATGACCACATCTGGGTATGGGTCACCTAGCTTCCAACCTCTGTCAGACCAGACTTTTTCTAGGTCTGCAATTTCTTGTTTGCTGTAGTATTGTGGGTCAAACTTTACACGCCCAGCCTCTACAAAGTCAAACATACCATAGAATGTAGTTAAAAATCCATCAGGATTTTTAGCTGATTTGACCTCAAAGCAATCAAGAACAGTCACGCCCTCTTCGATTGCCTTTAAAACAGTAGCTTTGCCAATACCGTTTGCGGCTCTGTCATTGGACAAAACAGATACAAGCGCTACCTCATTATCACCAATCTCAGGCCCACCGGGTGTCGGCTTCCAGCCCTGATAAACCTCATTATAGTTGTAGTTTTTTTGAATGCCAAAAAATGTACGGCTATCTTTGCCAAGCTTATATAATGTCAAATTGCCTGATTTAATTTCTTTTTGCATGACCGCTGCCGCTTCCTTGTCAGTTAATCTTTCCCCGGCATCGCCTTTTGGTATAGAGAGCGTGATGCCCTCTTTAGAAGCTCTGGCTTCTCTAACCCATTCCAAAGCGTTGGTGCCGCCTTTAAGCAAACTGTCATTAGAAGATGACCATTGGCCATCCATCATTTGTGCAGTCAGTTTTGCTTGCAACGGCGATTTAATCGATTGAACCTTTATGCGTTTTATCTTTTCAATTTTTTCTTTCGTCATTGTTTCAACTGGCAATTGAAATTGAAACGCTCTGCTTGGGTTAGGCGGCTTTTGCATTTCGCCAGCTTCAAACGCTTTTTGCTTTTGCTCCCAAATAGGAGCCTGTTTTGAAAACCAATCTGGAAACAAATTTTGCACATTGACCATAGAAAGCCTACCAACAGGCTCTCCTTTTAACGCATACTTGTAACTGTGGTGTGGCACTGTTCCCGGTTCTTTGCCCAGCTCAACCGCGCCAGCGTCCTTGTCTATTTTTATAACCATTATACTGTCATTTAAGTTCATGCCGGTATAAACACCCTCAGATGTTTCATCCAAAATCATCTGAACATTTGGCGCGCCCCTATCTTGCGCCATCGGTGACGATAGCACTTGAGCAATTCTATTGCGCTCTTCAAAAGAAGCATTACGCATCCAAGCGGCTGCGTCTGGCGAGGCTAACCCCGGAAACTCTTGGATGCGTCTTAACGCTGGCTGTACAGATGGAGTTTGTATTACTGCATCGATTTCTGCTATCCCCTCTGCGGTCATGCGTCCATCCCTCGCATATGCAATAGCGGTATCAGTCAAAGACTTTATGACAGTTGCATTTGTTTTGTGCGCTCTTGGTGACATTGCCATGACGACAGCATAATCAGCATCTTTGTTTAACTTTTTGCTAGTGACACCTTTAGCGTCAACGGCCCAGACTACTTTACCATCCGCTGATGTTTGCAAAAGTGGAAAATCCGGGCCTCCTTGCAAAGGAATAGGCTCATCAAGTTGTGAGCTATCAACGCCTTTAAAAGAGCCACCAGCTTTAGTTAAATCAGCTTGTATCGGAAATATTTTTTTACCGATCAAAATATCTGGATCGATCTCAGGCAGATCAATGGAAATTGGGTTATCTGTTGCCGCTAGATTTTTTTTTCGCATGGCTTTGCCAGCAGCGGATATTGCAGCATCAACGGCTGGCATAGGGTCAACGCCAGCCCCTAGCGTTACACTGTTGTCAGCTTGGCGCTCAGCAATCCTAGCATCAGCCGCTGCACCGGCCCTGCCTATGGCGCGCTTGGTGCCATCGATGATCTGGCCAAATGGTATAAACTTAGCTGTCCTTATAGCGGCTTCAACTACGCCGCCAATAATGCCGCCCTCAAGGGCAGCCTTGGCGCGCTTCGTTAGTTCGCCATCAGTGTCGTATTTTTCTATCTGAGACAAAAACGCTTGCAATACAGCGTTGCGCTCCTCTGGCGGTGCCATCTCAAGATGCTTAGTAATAGCATTCGTAAGGGTTGGGTCATCTGGGTTGAACGCTGTAAAATCAGCTATAGCGCCCCAAATAAAACCGCGCGCCACTGGGTTATATGTGGTCATGGCTTTGACCATCTTTGCAGCCGGGAAACCAGCCACGCCAAACTGAGTTATGCCAGCCGTTAAATCACCAAGCAACTTGTTGTCATAGGGCTGGCCTGCCCAATCAACTATAGCGTCAGGCATTGGGATCAGATC
>MDSY01051702.1_pt1 | contig 10613 bp, 14 predicted proteins | sample 811131 | NCBI WGS metagenome assembly MDSY01 (sample SAMN05326643, study PRJNA326480) | marine metagenome | isolation source: seawater | place: Atlantic Ocean: South West | collected 2010
CCTGCTAAAACTCTTATTCTATTCTTTCTTAATTTTCCAGCAGTATGGGCTAAAATTTCATGATTATTTTCTAATCTAACTCTAAACATTGCATTAGGTAGTAACTCGGTTACTTTGCCTTTAAATTCTAAAGTTTCTTGTTTAGCCAATTCTAATCCTTTTTAATTCTTATTTTAACTGAATTTGCGTGACCTTCAAGGTTTTCAAATTTTGCTAAATTTATAACCGATGCACCCAAACTTTCAATCCCTGATTTTGACATTTTTATTATAGAATGCCGTTTTAAGAAGTCATATACAGACAAACCAGATGAAAATTTAGCTGAACCAGCTGTCGGAAGAACATGGTTAGGACCAGCCAAATAATCCCCAACGGCTTCAGGCGAATATTTTCCTAAAAATATTGAACCCGCGTTCTTAATTTTTTTTAGAATTTTTTCTGATTTTTTTATATATAGTTCTAAATGTTCAGGAGCTATTTCATTAATTATGTCAATTAATAATTTTTCTTTTTTTACCAGTATTGAAATTCCAAAATTACGAATACTTTGAGACGCAATTTTTCGTTTTGGTAAATTTTTCAATAATTTCTTTAAATAAAAGTTTACTTTGTTTATTGTTTCTAAATTATTTGAAAGTAAAATTGATTGCGCATTATTATCATGCTCGGCTTGAGCAATTAAGTCAGCAGCTACCCACTCTGGATTAGAGTGCTTATCTGCAACAACTGTAACCTCTGACGGTCCAGCTACCATATCAATACCAACATCGCCAAATACTTCTTTTTTAGCTAAAGCAACAAATTCATTTCCAGGCCCAACTATTTTATCGACTTTATTAATTTTTTTAGTCCCGTAAGCAAAAGCAGCTATTGCTTGAGCGCCACCTACTTTATAAATCTCTTTAACATTACATTTTTTTGCAGCATAAAGAATTGCTGGGTTACAATTTTTATTAATACAAGGTGTTGTCATATAAATTTTTTTAACGCCCGCAGTAATAGCAGGAATACAATTCATTAATACTGAGCTTGGGTAACTGGCTGTGCCTCCAGGAACATATACTCCCACTTTTTCGATTGGCGTTGAAATATAAGAAAAAAAATTTTTATATTTATCTAAATACTTATAAGGAACAAATTTTTGATTTTTATGAAATTTTAAAATTCTATCGTAAGCTAAATCTATAGATTTTTTAGTTTTATTATTTAATTTTTTTATAGTTTGATTTATTTCTTGTTTAGAAAAAATTAAATCATTAGAGTGGATTTTTTTTTGCTTAGAGTACTTTTTTTCATACTTAATCAGTGACAAGTCTTTATTTTTTTTTATATCTTTTATAATTTGTCTTACTAATTTAAATTTTATATCATCTACTTTCCTTCTTTTATCTAAAATAATTGAAAGTTTTTGAATAAAGTTTCTTTGGTTACTATTTAAAAATTTTAACATTATAAAAATTTATGTTTTGGTTTAACTTTGCTTTCCCATGGTGATCCTTGATCATCTAAAGTTACATCTATTACCTCTGTGTTCAATTTAATTACTGAGTCACCAGAAAAAATTAATTTAATTTCATAAGTATTATCAGTCATTTGATTGCTTTCAATGGCTAAAAAATCTAGGAATTCGCTAGTATTATTTTGCTCTATTTTTTTTGAAGCAACTTTAATAACATTGTCAAATTTTAAAACTGTTCTTACTCTTTTATTCTTTCTAAAAACACCTCTCTCAATATCTTCCCACATAAACCTGTTCAGTTGTATTAAAAAAATCCTATTTTTTTTTAAGCTTGCGATATCTTTTGTAGAAACTATCGAATCCTGCAAATGAGCTGAAATTACCTTTAAATCTTCAGTAGAGTTAGCAATGAGTTTTAAATTTCTAGCTATCACTTTATATTCTTTTAATGCTGGCCTTGCATTTTTTGAGTTTTTTTTCTAGGTTTTCATACCCTCTATCTAAGTGATAAATTCTATTAATTGTAGTTTTATTTTCAGCAACAAGTGCCGCTAAAACTAAGCTAACAGATGCGCGAAGATCAGTGGCCATAACTTCTGCTCCTGATAAATTTGTTGGCCCACGTACTGTAGCTATATTATTTTTAATTTCTATTTTAGCTCCCATTCTTTTCAATTCTGGTACATGCATAAATCTATTTTCAAAGATACTCTCCTTTATTCTTGAAATTCCAATGGCTTTCGTCATCAGCACCATTATTTGTGCCTGCAGATCAGTTGGAAAACCAGGATAAGGCTCAGTTTTTAAATTAATTCTATTTATTTTATCTGATTTAAAAATTGTAATTTTATTATTTTCTACTTTCATTTTAACACCCATTTTTTTGAGTATATTAATTTCGTTCAAAATTATTCGAGGGTTTATTTTTAAAAATGTTATTTTAGTTCCAATTAGTGCAGCGGCTATCATGTAGGTTCCAAGTTCAATCCGGTCAAACATAACCTCATGACTTACGGCTAGAAGATTGTAGCTACCATTTATTTTAATTTTTCTTTTGCCAATTATTTTTATTTTGTGGCCCATTTTATTTAAAAATAAGATTAAATCTTGAACCTCAGGTTCAATTGAGCAATTTTGTAATATAGTTTCACCGCTTGCTTGCGCGGAGGCAATTATTGCATTTTCGGTTGCTCCTACTGAAATTGAAGGAAATTTAATAAAACTTCCTTTTAGTCCTTTTTGAGCACTTGCATATATATATCCATTTTTAATTTTAATTTTTGCTCCTAATTTTTTTAGAGCAAACAAATGTAAATCAACTGGTCTACTTCCTATGGCACAACCCCCTGGTAGAGAAATTTTCGCTTTTTTATATTTTGCTAATAAAGGTCCTAAAACAAGTATTCCTGCACGCATTGTTTTAACTAGTCTGTATGGAGCTGTTAAGTTTAAGGGCTTCTTTCTGGTTTCTATTTTTATAATGTTTTTTTTTTTGTCAATCTTTGTTTTTAATCCAATAAAATTTAATAACTCAATCATGGTAAAAACATCTTTTACAAGTGGAATATTTTTAATAAAAATTTTTTTACCTATAATTGAGGCAGCTAAAATAGGCAGTGTAGCGTTTTTTGATCCTGAAATAGATATTATACCCGATAAGTTTTTTTTTCCTTTTATTAATAACTTTTGCATCAAACTTAAACTTTGGGAAGCGTAACACCTTTTTGCTTCATATATTTACCTTTTCGATTTGCGTAAGTTACTTCAGGTTTTTCATTTCCTTTTATAAATACAAATTGAGCCACACCTTCATTTGCATAAATTTTTGCTGGTAAAGGGGTTGTATTTGAAAATTCTAAAGTAACGTGGCCTTCCCAACCCGGCTCTAACGGTGTAACATTCACAATTATTCCACATCTCGCATAAGTAGACTTCCCAAGGCATATCACTAAAACATTTTCAGGTATTTTGAAATACTCAACAGTTCTAGCTAGGGCAAAAGAATTAGGAGGGATAATGCATTCTCTGCCAATTTTAGTGACAAAGCTATCCTTTTTAAATACTTTGGGGTCAACTATTCCAGAATTTACATTTGTAAAAATTTTAAACTCACTTGAAACTCTTGCATCGTAACCATATGAAGAAAGACCAAAAGAAATTTTACCTTTTCTAGTCTGTTTTGAAACAAAAGGTTTTATCATTCCCGTAGTTTTTACCTGATTTTTAATCCATCTGTCTGAGAGAACTGTCATATTTTTTATTTTTTTCTTTGAATTTTTTTCTTTTTTTTAGATTTTTTTTTAGAGCTAATTCACGCTTAATAACCTTGGAGTCTTTGACGGAAGATCCCATTATAAAATTAACCTTTATCTGGATTTGTTAGATCTTCAAGAGTTATGGGTTTGTCAATATCATGCATTTTGTTTCCTGAAGAATCTTTTTTTGTAACGTCAACTTTTTTAGCTCTTCTTTCTTCAATACGCGCTTTCCTTTTAGCCTCTTTCTTCATTGCTTTTTCGCCACGCGTTGATTTATAGTCGTAATGAATTCCCATTTCTGCTCCTGCATCTTTTGTAGTTTTACTTCCTTGCTAGCATTTATGCAAGAGACTTCTAAAAAAAGTTATAATTCTCTTAATACGTGACATTTTAATCAGTTTATTTTTTGCCTTTTTTTAAAAGAATAAAAATTAAAGACAAAAAGATGGCAACGATTACATCTGCTAATGGGGTTGCTTGTGGATATCCGAAGTTCCAAATAATTACTAATAACAACCATAATCCCCAGTGAAAAAAGTTTAGATATTTCAAATTTATTTTTTTCATATATCGCAACCTGCGTCATCACATTTTTTTCCAGAAAGTAATTGGTTATGATAGTCAATAGACTTTATAGTACTTGCCATAAATGATTGATACACATTGAGATACCCATTCAAAGACTCAGCAAGTTCTTTTGCTTCTTTGTCAAATCCCAGTTTACTTAAATTTCTCAACATAATAGAATTTCCGTTTTGTATAGTATGATCTCCAATATCTATAGGTGAAATAAAAAGATCATTTGTCTCTATGAAGTTTTTTTGAAATATTTTTTTATTTACAATGTAAAATTTATTAATTGCTTCTTTACAAATATTTTTTGATAACAGCTTGTATCTTACATTCAGTGTTTCTTCATAAAGATTTAGTAGGCAGTTAACTAGGTACGCATAATCTTCAAGAAAAACATTGGTCCTGGAATTAGAGTGAAATATTTTTTTATTTATTAATGTTTTTTCTAAATTTAAAAATAAATTTTCTGCATCTTTGAGATATTCTTTTTCTGGCATAATTTGATGTGCGTCGATTAAACTATTTATCCAAATACAGTTTAAATCTAGTTGGGTTTTGTTATCAAAAAAAGGTTTTTTTCTTTTTTTTCTAATTTCAAAAAGTTCATTAATCAATTTTTGTGGTGGATGCTCTAGTTCTCTCAGTATAGTTCTTCCTTCCCAATTTCCTTCTTTCTTAATATCAAAATATTTATTGATATTTTCAATATCTTTTATCTCGTTAAAAGTGAAAGTGTAATATTTTCCTTCCTCACCTTCGCTATCGGCATCGTAGGCCGAACCAAGTAAATGATTATTACTGTTAGTAAAATTTTTATTAATAAAATTGATAGTTTGAATGATTTTATTTTTGAGATACTCACTTGGTTTAATTTTTGAATATCTGACTAACAGTGATACGAATTGTGCATTGTCATAAAGCATTTTCTCAAAATGTGGCACGAGCCATTCGTCGTCTACTGTATATCTTGAAACTCCTCCTTCAACATGATCGTATATTCCTTGAGATGTAAGTTTTTCTAAAATTTTTTGAACTGGATCTAAGTATTTTTTTTCTTTAGTTTTATTATAAAAATAAAGAAGTGTATCAAAAATATTAAATGTTGGAAATTTTGGTGCACCAATAAACCCACCTTTTTCTTTATCTAATTTTCCTACCAGTTGATCTAAAATTGACAAAAGATCCTGACTTAAAACAGCATTTTTTTTTAAAGTTAAATTTTTATTTATTAACTCTGCCTGTTTAGTAATTTTCTCCCTTTCAGAAGAATAAATTTCATTTATTTTCAGCAAGACAGACTTAAAAGAAGGAAGTCCATTTTGTTCTATTTTAGGAAAGTATGTCCCTCCCATAAAGGGAATAGCATTTTCATCTAAGAACATTGTAAGTGGCCAGCCACCCGACGATTGATTGAAAAGTTGAAAAGAACTTTGAAACACAAAATCAATATCAGGCCTTTCTTCTCTGTCTACTTTTATATTAATAAAATATTTATTCATAATTTTTGAAGTCTCTTCATCTTCAAAACTTTCATGGGCCATAACATGGCACCAGTGACAACTAGAATACCCTATACTTAATATTATAGGTTTTTTTTCTTTTTTTGCTAAAGATAAATTTTCCATAGACCAGGTCTGCCAATTAACAGGGTTGTTTTTATGTTGTTGTAAATATGGGCTGGGATCTTTATCTAAATTATTTTTCATGATCTCTTAATTTAATTATTTTTAAAGAATTTTTTTTTGAGGAAAAAAGATAAAATAATTATTATTATAAACGCAAGAATAGGAATGCATATAGATGGGTCCTTAAGTGCGTCTAAATAATTTATTTTTGTATTTTTTTCTACTAAGTTATTAATTCCTGATCCTAAACTATTAAATATAAAAATTGACGGCATTAAACCAAGTAGTGTAGCATAAAAATAGTTTTTTACTTTCATGTTAAATATTACTGGTAGTAAATTTTGTATTGCAAAAGGAATTCCTGGCCCTCCGGTAAACCTGAAGAGTAAATAATATAAAAACTCATTTTTACTAAATAAGTTTTTATATTTATATATTTTTTTTTCTAAATAATTAAATAACAAGTCTTTAAGATAAAAAGTTGCAAAGATGTATAAAATTGTACAGCCAATTGTAAAAGAAAACACTGAGATTATTGTGCCATACCATTTGCCAAATATAAAACCAGATATAAGTGCTATTGGAGTCGCAAAACCTAAAAGCAAAATCCAAACTATTGAAAATATAAAAAATATTAATACAAAAATAATTGTATAGGTTTCTTTGAAACCTAATAAAATTTCACTTTTACTCTTAATGTAATTGAAGTTATTTAGTTCCTTAAAGTCTAAATAGTTAAATACTGTTAAAATTAAGGCTCCAAAACAAAGGATATAAGTGACGCCTAATACTATTTTAAATTTTGTATTCATTCTTACAATATTAACTGTACATGAGTGATTTAATTAATTATATAACTTTTAATATTTATGAAAAGAACTTATCAACCAAGTAATTTAGTAAGAAAAAGAAGGCACGGATTTAGGTCAAGAATGGCCACTCAAAAAGGTCGTAAATTGATAGCTAGAAGACGTGCTAAAGGTCGTAAAAAAATTTCCACATAAAGTTTCTATATGGTTAAGCTAGAGAGCTTAAAAAAAAGCAGCGAATTCAAAATAGCACTTGGAGAAAAGAGATTTCATACAGACTTTTTTTCAATTTTTGCAGCTAAGAATTTTATTAAACCAAAGATTAAGGGGAATCTAATCATCAGTTTTGTTATGAAAAAAAAAATCGGCAATGCTGTGAAAAGAAACAAAATAAGACGAAAATTAAAAGCCAATGTATTAAAGGTTGTAAAAATAAAGGGTGCAATTAATTACAATTATACTTATATAGTTTTTGGCAAACCAAAAGCATATACGGAAAAACAAGAGGTTCTTTACACGGCAATGATACAATGTTTTAAAAAATTTAAATGACAAAATGAACAAACTAGTAATACTTTTTATAATTAACATAATTAAATTTTATAAATATTTTATTTCTCCAATATTTGGAAGTAAATGTAGATATTTACCTACATGCTCTGATTATTTTATAGAAGCAATTAATCTACATGGAATTATTTATGGATCTTATCTTGGATTTAAAAGAATATTAAGATGCCACCCCATAAAATTATTAGGTGGTAGCTCAGGTTTAGATTTAGTTCCAAATAAAAAAAATTCAACAAAAGGCAGCAATTAAATGGATAATAAGAATGTTTTTATCGCTATTGCGCTTTCGATGTCAGTACTACTTTTTTGGGGAGCTTATTTTGAGCAACCAAAACCAACTGAAAATAATTTAGTACAACAAAATGTAAAAAATAAAAATGAAAAAACTAATAATAAAATTGCTCCAAGTATAAATGAGGTGTTGAAAATAGAATCAATTTCAAGGGAAGACTCAATCAATAATGAAAAAAGAATTAAAATCGAAAATAACAACATAAGTGGTTCTATTTTATTAAAAGGGGGAATTATTGATGATGTTTCTTTCAAAAAATATAAACAAAATTTGAAAAATAAAAAAAATGTTGTTTTTTTAAATCCTCAAAATACAGAAAATGGTTATTTTGTTGAAACAGGATGGACAAGCATAGGAAGCAAAATAAAAGTTCCTTCAATTAACTCGAACTGGAACGTCTCAGGAAATAATATACTTAGTGAAAATAATCCCGTCACATTGGTTTGGAAAAATGGAGAAGGAGTCACTTTTAAAAAAATTATTAAATTAGATAAAAAATATTTATTTAAGATTTCTCAAGTGGTAGAAAATAATACTAATGTCTCAATAGATTTATATCCCTATGCCCAAATCACAAGAAATAAAATTCCAGATGATATTCAAAATTTTTATATTTCTCACGAAGGTTTTATTGGTGTTTTTGATGAAGAGCTAAAAGAAGATGACTATGATGATATTGAAGATGAAAAAATAGTTAGAGAAGCGAATAAAGGATGGTTAGGCATAACTGATAAATACTGGATGACCGCACTGGTTCCTGAACAAGGAAAAAATTTTAAATCTACTTTTTTATTTAAGGATGCTTTTAAGGCAAACTATATTTTAAATACCCCAACGGTAATCAAACCATCCTCGATTAATTCAAATGATGTCAGATTATTTGTTGCCGCTAAAGAAGTAAACACAATTGATGCTTACGCTAAAAATCAAAATATTGAAAAACTAGATCTAGTAATTGATTGGGGTTGGTTTTATTTTTTCACAAAACCTTTGTTTTTTATAATCGACTATTTATTTGATTTTTCAGGTAATTTTGGAATTGCCATAGTGCTAATTACGATAAGTATTAGATTGTTATTTTTTCCTCTTGCAAATTATTCCTTTAAATCAATGGCAAAAATGAAGGCATTACAGCCAGAAATGGTGAGGTTAAAAGAAATTCACAAAGATGATAAAATGAAACTACAACAAGAAATGATGGCGCTTTACAAAAAAGAACAGGTAAACCCAGCTTCTGGTTGCTTGCCAGTATTGATACAGATACCCTTCTTTTTTGCAATTTATAAAATGCTTTTTATTTCTTTAGAAATGAGGCATCAACCATTCTTTGGTTGGATAAAAGATCTATCTGCACAAGACCCTACTTCTCTATTTAATGCATTTGGATTAATACCCTGGGACCCTCCTAGTTTCCTTGTCATAGGTGTTTGGCCAATACTTATGGGTGCATCTATGTGGGTTCAACAAAAATTAAACCCCGCTCCCGCAGATCCTATTCAAGCTAAAATATTTGCTTTCTTCCCGCTTTTTTTAACTATAATTTTAGCATCATTTCCCTCTGGTCTTGTGGTTTACTGGACTGTTAACAATATTCTAACTATTTCTCAGCAATGGGTGATAATGAAAAAGACAAAGATTAAAACTAATTAAATGTCCGAAGTTAAATCCCTAGACGAAATAAAGAAGTTTTGGCCACAAAATGCTCCTGATATACATAATGTTTCTAAGTATACATCTAAATATAAAAATGAAAAAATTGTCATAAAATGTGGGGGAAATGTTTTAATTGACCCTGAGCTTTTCAAAAACTTTATAGAAGATATAGTGATACTTAATAAATTAAATCTTACAACTGTGATAGTTCACGGAGGCGGGCCAAGAATAAAAAATAAACTTTCGGAACTAAATATAGAAAGCACTTTTATAAGAGGTCTTCGAGTAACTGACAAAAATATTATTAACATAGTTGAAGATGTGCTAGTTAAATTTAATAAAGAAATAGTTAACGCTTTAAATAAAATGGCATGTAAAGCTTGTTCTGTAACAACAAAAGAATCTAATGTAATTTTTGTTAGGCCAGAAAGAAATGAACTTGGCTTTGTTGGTATTCCTGAAAAAATTGAGTCAAATATAATAAAAAATATGACTAATCATAAAAAAATTCCAGTTTTAGCTCCAATGGGATTAGATAATAATGGCTTACCTTATAATATTAATGCTGATACAGCGGCAGGGGCCATCGCAAAAGCTTTGAGTTCAAGAAGACTTCTTTTAATGACTAATGTTGAAGGGGTTTATGACAAAAATAAAAAGTTAATATCAGAAATAAGCTCTGCAGAAGCAAATGCAATGATGAAAGAAGAGATAATAACAAGTGGAATGATACCAAAGATAAATACATGCATCGACGCTGTAAATAACGGTGTAAGAGGTGTGGTTATAATTGATGGAAGAAAACCACACTCTATTCTTCATGAAATATTTTCAGATAAAGGCGCTGGAACTCTTATTAGAAAATGAAAGAATTAACTAAAATAAAATATTGGATATTTGACTTAGATAATACCCTTTACTCCGGTGATACTAAAGTTTTTGATCAGGTCGATAAAAAAATGTCAGCATTTATATCAGACAAACTTAATGTTAGTATTGAGGAGGCTAAAAAAATACAAAAGAGCTATTTTCATGAATATAATACAACTTTAAATGGTATGATTAAAAACCACGAAATTGATGCAAATGAATTTTTAGATTTTGTTCATGATGTTAATTTAGATTTTTTAAAGAAAAATAAGCCACTAGAACAAGAAATCACAAATTTAAATGGAAAGAAATTTATATTTACCAACGGATCTAAAGCACATGTGGCCAATGTGACTAAAAGAATTGGAATTGAAAAGCTTTTTGATGGAGTTTTTGATATTGTAGAGTCAGATTTTATACCCAAACCATCAATAGAACCTTATAAAAAAATTATAGAAAAATACAAAATTGAGCCACAATATAGTATATTTATTGAAGATATAG
>MDSY01114349.1_pt1 | contig 10613 bp, 6 predicted proteins | sample 811131 | NCBI WGS metagenome assembly MDSY01 (sample SAMN05326643, study PRJNA326480) | marine metagenome | isolation source: seawater | place: Atlantic Ocean: South West | collected 2010
GTTTTGCTTAGATCTAACTCATCAGCAAAACTTTTTTGTATCTCATCTATTAGATAAACATCATGGACATCTACGCTGTCTTTAATTGAGGCATAAATGTCAAGAAATAAAGTGCTTAAAAGCTCATTTATATTTGCAACTCTGTCAGTAAATACTGAGTTTACTAGTGTCTTATATTCAGCCAAGAGCTATTCTTCCAATTTTTCGTTATACACAAAGCCTTCAGCCTTTGCTGTATTTATAATTTTAGCCAAAAATTTAAATTGCTTTTCGGATGGAATTTTGCCTGAAGCAGTCATATTTGATGCTAGTGAAGGTAATGCAATTTGTGCTGAGCCATGAATATAGCCTTTCTCATATTGAAATTGGAGTAATGCTTCCCATTCTTTTTGGGATTTATTCATAATACTTTGAATAGATTCCAACTCTCCGCTGACCTTTCCAGTTGCCTCTCCTTCACTTTCTATATCCTCTATCTCAGATGCTCCTAAAATATCTATTTTTTCTAAGTACTTCAAATCAGGATTAATGGATTGAAATTTTTTCCACGTAGATTCCTTTCTTGCAAATTCTCTATAAGCAATATTATTTCTGAATGAATCATCCATAAATTTCATGTTCACAATATTTCCAGTATGGTCTAGCTGGTTTCTTAAAGAGTCTGTTATCGTTTGATTGTCCCAGATAACATTAAGATTTAGATCTTGGTTCCCCGCTCTTAACTTAAAAAGTATCAATGAAAGAGTATAATGAGTAATGAAAGGCTTTAAATATGTCTCTTTTTGAAACCAATCACTGGACCCTATAATTTTTGCAATCTCTTTAGAGATAATTCTTTTAGAGACAACTCCTCTGTAAAATGGATCATGAAACCTAGCCTCATTAGCTTTAAATTCTTTTGATAGGTTCTTGTAAAACTCTTTAAGATTATTTCCTGCTCCTCCACTTACAACATGAGGCATCATCCTCCAAGTATTTTCAACGGTTGCCATGAATTCTTTGGTTATTTTTTGCGGCGTGGGATATTTTTTTGCAAAAGCCTTAGGGCCATCTTTGTCAAGTTTTTTAAGAATACTATACTGGCCCTTCATACGTTCATAGAACCAATATGACTGAAGGCCATCAATGTCCGGTGGGGTTCTAAGCCTTTTGCTGATGTTATGCAGACGAACATGAAATGGATCATTGGCTTGTAAATCTGCATTGATTACAGCTGTTTGGAAATTAGCATATTGAGCAATGTTATTTTTAAATTCTTCAGCTTGCTCATAACTCTCTTCATCAGTTTCTTTGGATGAATTTATGACAGTCAATTTCATGGGAACAAACACTTTTGATAAATCAATTTTATCAACATAACGATATGTTTTTTCCTTGGGTGCAAAAAAAATACTGCATGTTGTTTGGCCGCCATTAACAATATTGAAGTTTGTAAGTTTTTTAATTAATACTGATGAGTCTAGTTTTTCAATTTCAATATCAGTTGCTGTCACTGTAAGGCCATTATTATATGCAAAGAATTTTTCAGGCTCCATAGCCATAGTGTCTCTCATTTTTTGATTTTTTTTATTAGTAAAACTTAAAAAATTGCGAACGTTACTTTGCAATAATGTTTGTCCATGAACGGAATATATCTCTTCTAAAACTGTAGCAGGCATAACAGTCAAAAAAGATTTAAGGCCTGTTAAGTTTGTTGATAATGCACTTAAGCCATCACAAATTTCTTCAAAATCTATGGTGAAGTCCTCTTGACCAGAATCAGACACAGACATTTCATAGATAGACGCAATATCATAAGGTTTTACAAATGCATTAACGCCATTAATTTTATCAACGCTATATTTTTTTGTTCTTTCAGATAGCATTCCGTCTGTAAGGAAATAAAGTGATATGGAAGTCACTGAATTAGATGCCAGCAATCCACGAATATTTTTTGCAGCTTCAAAATCAGAACCAGTAGGTTCCATATCTTTAGTAAAAGAGTCTTTAAGACTTTTTTCAATAAATCTTTTTCCCCTCTCCACGATCTTCATCACATCACCTCTATTTTGAGGTATGGTCCAATCTCCCTCAAGATGCATAAAATTAGATGTAAAGATCGAAAGCACCCCATCTGCCTCTCCATAAGCATAGGCATGTATTTTAGTTGGAACTTTATTATGTGCTACCTCTATAGGCTCGTACTTGTCTCCTTCCTCAAAGATTTTATCTATTGTTAATTTTAAAAATCCCTCTTCATTAAAAATAGACTCGCTATTAGAGTAATTCAAAATATCATTTAGAAACTCATCTCTAAACTCAGATAGCTCTTCAAGCCCATTAGACATTAGAAATAACCTCTGTTAAAGATTGAGCAAGCTTAAATTCATCTAGCAAAGTAACATCTAACTGATAGCTAATAGAATCCTGCACAATAGATTGATCTATATCTCTCGATTTGAGCATTGGAAAACCTTCATTAACCTCAAAAACAGTTTCCGCATCTACTTTAAAGGTTTCCTCTAACTGCAATTCTGTGGCTTCTTTGCTGAGTTCATTAAAATGATCTAAAAAAATCTCTTGTGCCGATGCATTGCTATCTAAAGAAATCATAATTGTTTTTTTTAAAGAATTGAGTGAGATGGACTGAGGGGACTCTGATGGTGATAAGTCAATTTTATAAATATAAAATTTTTCCCTGAAGGGTGAATCTAATTGCTCAACGGAAGAAATTGTTATCGTATCGCTAAAACCTTTTCGATGAGCTTTGACCTCAATGCAAAAATCATCTGCCACTATATCCTGCTTTGAACCTTCTGGGCCAATCCATGCTCGAATTGACAACTCCGGACCAATACAGCCTAGAATATGCTCTTGAATCGAGTGCAGCTCTCCAATCATTCCAATTTGGACAATCTTCTCCATACCGGATCTAGATGATGAAAAAACAGAAGAATATTCTTTAATAATAGAAATAGTCTTATAAACAAGAGCCTTTTCCTCTAATCCAATGGTAATTTCAGAGAGGTGATTGCAAAACCTAGCAAAAGTTTCGATTTTATCTGAATTCTCTAATGCAAGAATTAATATTGAGCCTTGTATCAAATCAATCTTAATCCCTTTAATTGAAGGTAAAACTTTTATGTCTATTTGAGAATCAAATTCTGCCACAAGCAAGAATTGACCTTGCACATTTCTAGATTGTAAAAAATAAATATTATCTTGATTCAGGGCTATGCCCTTGGGATAAATTACATTTGGATCTAAAGATTCCCATTGATCAACCAAATTCATAAGCTCTCCTCAAGACTAATATTCAGCATAATACTCTTCATCTATCTGCTCTATGTCTTCTTTATCTTTATCTTGTTCCTTAGCTAACTCAGTGTATGCCCATTGCTGCTTATTACCTGTTGGGATAGATCCATTAGGCATTAAACTAGGAAAACTTATTGAAAATCCAATACAAACATCAACATCTGGATTGCTTAAAAAATGATACTTCTCTTTATCAATATCATCTTGATCGGCTGGACCTAGGTCCTCATGATAGGTAATCAGAGGGTTTAAAATCAAGGTTGGAGCTAACAACGCAGCTCTAACATGAGAATTAATTATAACTTTTGAGGATTGATCATCCATCTCTAAATCTTTTGCTTTTGATAGTGATGATATAAATTTTTCATGCTCACCTGATGAAAGCACATGTTGTTCAATATCTCCACCAGAGATTTGTGCGTTTGAAATAGTAATTATTTTATCCTCTGTTGGCCCACCAGTGACTTTTCTTAGGGATTGATTTACAGAAAAATTATCTTTAATTATTTCAATAGGCAGAAATGGTGCATCCACACCATCAGCTTTTCGAAGTCTTTGAGCTTTTTTGCTAGTAGTATTATTTGAGTAAAACCAAACATTCCAACTTGGATGTATTGTTTTGATTTCCTCGATAAATTTTCGAACCATTGTTCCAAGACCATATTTTCTGGAAGGTTCTTTGTAGGCTTTTAAAAAATCAATAACTTGATCTGCATCTACATGTCTCCATAATCTTCCATTTTTAGAAAAATCTGCATCATGATTTGTCAAGTTAGTAATTAGATTTTTTGTTACATTTAAATTTAAATTATTTGTTTCTATATCACTATATAAATTAACTGATTGATACTTTGTTCCCCAAAAATCCCATGAGCTTGTTCCAATAGTTGCTCGACGCATTTTATTTTTTGCTGTAATTTCAAGAGCACCTGGTACCTCTCTAACTTTTAGGCCAAAATCCTTGGGTGTTAAGTTGTATGAACGCATGAACTCTAATTCTCTATAAAGCTCATTTATAGTGTTATTTATTTCACAATAAAATTCATGAGATTGTCGATCTATATATAATCTACATAAGTCCTCATATCCATCTCTAAAACCAAACCAACGCCCCATTTGTAATAAAGTATCAGACATTTTAGTTGTTCTATCTAAAAATGAGACCGATAATCCCTCAAGCGTTAAACCTCTTGATAGAGAGAATCCCCCTATAGCAATAAGATTTCTACCTTCAGGATAATTCTCATAGTCTAAATGGTCTTTTGTTTTTGCTTCTCCATGAATTGCTAAAACATCTATTGAAGATGCGAGATTTAGGTGCTTAAGCATGTCTTTGAATTCTCTATGACTATCTTCATGTTTTATATCTTTAGATAAAAATTCACGTTTAAATGTATTTTCAATAGATTTAATGTGTTTGTCATTGATGGCCTTGTGCTCAGGCAGACCAAAATTTGCCATACATGATTTAATCAAACTATCTAGATACTCTTTAATATGTCTTTTTAGCCCGTTCTGAATTGCAATTCTATACTGCGCATTTACCATCATAGAATTATGAATCTCAATATGTCCACGAAGTTTTCTTTCTACTACCAATAAAATAAAATATCTAATTGCGTGTTTTAATTCGCTGCTTAGCCCTATAACGTCAACAATTTCATTCTCTTTATCGATGATAAAAAAATCACTTATGCGTTCATTAGCTTTTGATGAGAGTATAGTGACCGTGTTTTTAGATGCATCATCTCCAAAAAAAGAATTAGGGCCCATATAATTACTTGGAAATCCCAACCTGTATATAAAGTTTTCAGGAAATAAATCTTTATCATTGATAGCATCTTCAACAGTAGCAGGATTAATAAAAATATTTGCAAATGGTGTTGCTGTATATGCTACATAGCTTCTTTTTGAAAATCTTTTGAGTATATTTCGAATAACCTTATTGATAGCTGTAGGATCTTCGCCATCTTCGTTGGTATTTACACTTGCATAATCCGCTTCATCATCAAGAAATAACATTGGTATATCAGTTTTATCTTCATTATTTGGCCTAACAACCTCGCCAGTTGTTTTATCTGTTGATCTGAGAGCCAATGAGTTAACAATCCATTCAAGTAAATTATTCAAAACTTTACTATTTTTCTTAATAACAACTATCACAGGAACATTGGTTTGTTTAATATTGAAGTTTGTATCTCGTTTCATCTTATTAAAGTCATGCGAAGCATCAGTTAGTGAGATTGGAAGTTCGCCTTGAGATTCAGTTTGAGTTTTACCGGATACTGAGCTTGGTTGATCAATAAAACCCTCATCAACTCTTCTCTGGGTTTGACCTCTCAAAACTTCTGTTGCTCCAGCAACGACAATTATAAACCGATAACCAGCATCTGCAGCTTTTGCAATTAAGCCTATGTAATTAAGTGTTTTACCCATTTGAACGCTTCCAAGGACTAATCCTCTCTTATTGAAAGTATTTGAATCGGGATCAGCTAATCGATCTAAAATTTCATGTGTATCATCATCTGTTGAATTAATAACAACTGGTGAATATTCCTCAGATAAAAAATTAACATATTTATCCCAAAATTTAGGATCAATATTTGGCATTTTATTGGATAACCAAGGCTTATAACCCTCATCTATTAATGCATTAGTTCCAATTGTTCTCATGCCATCATTAATGAGTTCAGTTTTCATAGCATTTAATACTTCTTCAAAGTTATCACCTAATTGCTCTCGAAAGATATTACAATTTTTTTCTGCAACTTCTGCAATTTCATCTCTAGTAAGCTGAGTTTTTAAAACATTTTCGCGAGTTGAACGTTCTTTTTTAGCTAGACTTAAAATTTCTTTATACATATTTTTATTGTTTTACTTTTTTATCTGCATAATCAGCAAATATAGATGCATATGGAATATCTTCGATTACATCTATTATGAGCTGATCCAGCAAATCAGTTTGTTTTTTATTCAATGATTGGGTAAGTGACTGATAGGGGGTTGCTTTATCATCTATCCCATATTGAGCTACCAACCTATTTTCAATGCTATTTTCTGCGCGCAACCAAATCTTTGATTTTTCTATGCTTTTCTTGGCTTTTCTTTTATAGATCTTTTTTGATGGATCATGAAATCTTCTTAGCAATATTTTCATTGAATTTAGTATTGCCGGCGGCGGTCTCATTTGAGTTTTCTTAATGTCAGTGCCCCATTCATGATCAAGAAAGTTTGGCACATCAACCCTGACTCTAGATAGATTAGTTGTTGCTTGATACCTCTCAAGACCAAACCAGCCGCCTGGAGAAATGAGTCTTTTATTTCTATATATATAAAAACCTTGTGTTTGAGCAAAACCCTTATCTAACTCTAATTCTTTTTGTTGTTTGTTGGACATTCTATTGATCGAGGGCAGAGTGTATCCCTGCATTGCAACATATTTTTTTGTTTTGGGTATAGGGATTTGTTGAACAGAGGTTTCCTGAGATTTCCCTTCTAAAAATGGATTTAGAGGAATTAAGTTATCGCCATTAAAAATAATTTTTAAAGCTTTTAATTTTAATTCTAAAAACCTATGAAACGTCAATCGAAGATGGTCTTTAGCGTTAGCAATATTCCTGTTTTGCTCATCTGATTGCTCGTGAGCATTGCCCTGAATTGAGTCAATATTATCCCAAATTACCAGCGTGCCAACATTGAAATTCTCGATTTCATGTTCACGTAAATATTTATTGATATCATTTTTGTTTAAAACTTCTAGGGTCCACCTACCAGTTTTTTTGATGAGATCAACATCCCATATAGCTCCACAGTACTGTTGATTCTTTCTTCCAATTACTATTAGTTTTCGGCATTGGGAAATACTGGCAGACTTTAGCCCCATACCAAACCTACCAAGATCATCAGGCGCTCTTGGTTTTGATGGATCTCCACTGCCAAAGACCATTGCATCAATAAGCTCTTTTTCAGACATACCATGTCCATCATCGAGAATTGTTAAGCTATTTTCGCCAGGAAAGAAATTAATTTTTAAATTTCTTGACTTGGCTGTGATTGAATTATCAATAATGTCAGCTAGAGCAGATTGAAAGCTATAGCCATACTTTCTTTGTGAATCAATGAAATTATCTGCTTTTGGAGGTAAATCAATTTTTTTTGACATTTTCTAACTGAGCGAATTGAAATAATTAAATTCAACCTTAACGCTTTTCCCCCCACTTTAATATGATGTTTTGTGGCAGCTATGTATGGACTGCATTTAATTAACATATCTAAATAAGAATTATTGTGCAAATGTATTTTGGTAAAACAAATTTTTACAGAATAAGGAAGGAATATCTCTCTGAGTATGGAGCCTGCAAAAACTCTTAAATATTGCCTACTTTGGGAGTCGGGATTCAATAATTCAACTTCATTAGATATATATTCATCTGATGCATTTAGTTTGTTTAAGCATTCATCATAATGATGGGCAAGATTATCTTTAAATCCAATTAAACGACCATCGCTCATATAAAAGCTATGAGGATTTTTATAGAAAGCTTGATAAAAAATTAAAACCTTTAGAAGGTTCTCTTTCGAAAAATATACTTTAAACATTTTTTCTTTGTATGGAGTATCAAAAAAACTTGATATGTTCTCATGAGCGCCTTTGCCGCCAAGGTACAAAGTTGACTCACCGTGCCCTTCCCCAAGTTTAGTTAAAACAAATGAATCCACCAAAGCTATCTCTTTGTTAGAAAACGGATGGACGAAGATCTTAGGGCTTACGTCCATATTGAGAAATATCTAATTCTTTTAGCAAGGAAATCAACACATCAACCACAATACTGTTACCTGCTTGTCTGTAGGTTTGAGTATCACTTATTGCGATTTTAAAAGAGTCTCTAAAGCCCATAATCCTTAAGCACTCTCTTGGAGTTAATCTTCTGAGCCTGCCTTTATGCGATACATAATTATCTACACCAGAGCGATGCATTTTATGCATGCTTTGAAGCAAAGTTCGTGCTATTTCTGGATCAGTACCAGGGACTGCTTTGTAGTTTTTTGTACCCGAAGAAAGGACATACTTTTTTACAGTCTCAGATAGATAGTATTTATCATCAACTTGCTTAACACCAAAGATAAATTCGTCGTATTTTAATTTATTCTCAACTTCCTCAAAAATAAAATCGCCATGCCAGTTTGTTTGTTGATTAGCCTTTTGACACAAAGCTATTTGACCATTGACTTGAGTATAATGTTTTCTTTGGTTTTTAATTTTTGTTACAAATTTTACGCCTTTCTCTCCCATGTAATACGAGGAATCGATATGATCCTCAAGAAAGTCTTGCATCGTTTTATTGAGAGCGATTGGCTGGGGGAATAAAAAGGATTTATTTACATTTCTTAGTCCCTTAACAACTTTTCTTATGCCTACAACAAATAATCTATTTCGCGATTGAGGTATTCCATAATCTTTACTGTTTAGAATTTTAAACGTCCAAGTGTAATTTGATAAACTTGTAAAAATATCTTTCATGACTCGCCATGTATGACCTCCATCATGATTGATAACACCCCTAACATTCTCAAAAATAAAGATTTTAGGGTTAGATTCCTTAACAACTCGAATAAAGTCATAAAAAAGTGTTCCTCTAGCATCATCCATCCCACCTCGCCTGCCAGCCATTGAGAAGGATTGGCATGGACTCCCGCCAACAAGCAAATCAACCTTACCTCTATATTTTTTGGCTGAGAATTGAGTTACATCATCGTGCCAATCTTCTTTATTAATATTGTAATTTGTAAAATATGCATCTTTGACATGAGGATCTATATCGCCAGCAAAGACTATATTTGATTTCAATTTTAATCTTTTCAAAGCATGCTCAACCGCTCCAATACCAGAAAAAAGTGTTGCTACATTAATAACATTTTTAGGAAACTGAACTTTTTTCTTTTGCCAGTCTTCACTGGATATTGAGGGGATGAGTTCAGCTTGTTTCATTTGGATTAAATCTTAACATTTACGCTTGATAAATAGATGCAATGAATCTAGGTGTTATGAGTAATTTTTATTACTCTTCCATGATTAATGTCCCATTTTAAATTTGAAATTGGATTTTGTTTAGATGAATCTGGGTGGGTTCTATACTTACTATCTAAGGCGATAATTTCCTGATAAGTTTTACCTTCTGCTCCAAGCCACATCAATCGATCTATATTGTGCTTAGCCGAAAGTCGAGACACATCAAACTTTGGATCTAATTTAAATCGATATGCTGAAAGATGGCTTTGGTCCATTGGGTTTTTTAAATTTTGCTGAGTTAATTCAAGATATAGTTTTTTAAATTTTTCTACAATATCTGCATCTGAGTCCACAGCAGCTGATGCCATTTGTCCATACTTGCGCAAATGATCATCAACCATTTTTGCTACTTCAGGGTCAGATAATTTAAGAAGCCTATGTTGAATTTGATCCTGCTTTAATAATTTATTAAACCTATCCTTTGGGGATGAGCTCCCGAATGATGCCATGACATGTTTTATTCTAGACATAAGAACACCTGATATTTCATCTATTTGGCCTTGATTCCAATCATAATTTGATTTATTTGATAGATTTTCTAACGAATCAATGGCCTCAAGGGCTCTTTTGAGTCGATTTTGAGAAACTCTTTCAAATCTTACTTTTCTTATTGATTTTTCCATACAAAATATTATATATTGTAATTAATAACATTTAAATAGGTAAATATAAGAATATGCTGTTAAAAAAAGAAATTGAGGAACTAGAGTTTGTAGAGGTTATGCAAGATATTGGACTTGCAGATTCTAGTCGATACTATAAATATTGTAATGCAATTACCAAAGATAGATTGCATTTTCATATGGGGATAGATAATCGTAATTACTACTATCTACCAAATACTCTTGAGGGCCTAACATTGCTATTTAAGGGATTAGTAATATGTGAAAGAGACTTTGATTGGAGGGGAGGATCGGTAGCGTCTAATATTAAAATTATGCAAATCATCAGAAGACAATCAAAGTCACCTTTGGCCTTAAGAAATTTAGATAAATTAATTAAATGGACATATATAAATAAAGGAAGAAATACATACACACCTTTTGGAGCAAGAAAATTATCAAATGTAGGATCTTTATCTGAATTATTATCTATTGAGGAAACTGACAGAAAAAATAGTGTAGCTCAACGGGAACTTGAAAAAAGTCAAATGGAAGCTGCAAAAGAGTCAAGAAGAGTGGAGCACGAATTAATTGTTAAAAAAATTCAAGAAAGAAAAATTAAGAATGCTGAAAGATATAAAATA
>MDSY01089011.1_pt1 | contig 10611 bp, 10 predicted proteins | sample 811131 | NCBI WGS metagenome assembly MDSY01 (sample SAMN05326643, study PRJNA326480) | marine metagenome | isolation source: seawater | place: Atlantic Ocean: South West | collected 2010
GCCCCAAACCCCGTAACTTAATTAAAAAATTAATTAAGCTGCAAGTGCAAATTTATTATTTGCATTTATAATTTAGCCCATTACGGCGGTACAATGCCGAACGAAAGAATAGCTTTTAGACATCCGTCGATTCTAGTTCACCCCCCTTAAATAATAATGGTGGAGGTGGTGGGTACTGCCCCCACGTCCGCAATGGTTATTACGAAATTCGTTTATCGTTATAGTTGGAAAACCAACAATTTAATTATATTTTATAAATTTTAAATTTAAAGAAAAAATATTAATCTATTTATCCAGTCTCATTGTTTTTGTTGGATACATCCATATTTTTAATGGGTAAGTATTGTCTTTCTTCCATTTGGAAACTTCTTTTTTCCAATCAGGGCAGTTATCACAAATTAAAAAATGAGGATAAATGTTGTTATGCTTATATTCATAAGAACCCGCGAACAAAGATATAAGTATTAGAATAATACTTAAAGTTTTAGCTATCCCAGAAGAAATTTGAGAAAATCTGAATACCATGAAAATTAAAATAATACCTGGGATTAAAGCATATCTTCCTTGTACTTGTTCCATTTTAGAAGCATAAATTGCTAAAAAAGAATAAGTTAAAAAAAATAATAATAAAAAAAATAATATTTTATCAATTTTTACTTTTTTAATAGAAAACAAAATAAATCCGATAAATAAAATGATTATTAATAATGATAAGGCATGAAGGTTAAAAGAACTTAAAAATTTATAATATATTATTTGAGTTAAATCTCTTCCAAAAAAACTTTTTATTAAAACGTTATATGTAAAGTTTGTAATTTTATCGAAAGAAAGAATATACCTAGTATTATCTGATAAAAATTCTAAACTATTAATTTTAGCATATATGTAAATAATACTTTGAAAAGATGTTGTTATAATAATTGCAAATAAATTTTTTAAATTAAATGAATTTTTATTATCAAAATATCTATAAATAAAAAAAGGTGACAAAATACAAGGTAATATTGAAGATAGTCCAGAAATAAAAATTATTATTGGTGACAATTTATTAAAAATAGAATTAACAACATCTTTTTGAAAATAAATGAGAATAGTTAATATTGTGAAATAAACTTGTGAAGTTAAAGTATTTAACCAAACTTCAGCTACCATCACTGGCGACAAAAGAACTACTAACGATACAAGTATTTTATCTATATTTGTAATTATTAAATTAGATTTAGAAAAAATAATAAATATAAACAGGTATAATTGAACTGCGAAAGCAAAATATACTGTTACTAGTGGTGAATAGTTAATTGGAACATAAGTCGCAAATACAGAAGAAATATTAGCCCATAAATTGAAATAGCCACTTCCCCATAAAACTTGAGTAAATCCAACTACGGGTCCAAATAAATATGAGTTTCGAAACCAAACCGATCCTTCCTCTGCAACAAATCTTCCATTTAAAAAAATATATGGGCTTCTATAAAAAACCAAAATTAGAATTATTAATAATAAGATTGTTTTAAAATTTTTATTTAAAAATGATATTGGCATTATTTTGATTATTATGAGCTTTTAAAACGTTATTTTTTAAATAATATTTTTTATATTTTAATTTTTTTAATATTTTAAAAATTATACTAATATTATTGTTTTCTATTATTAAAACTGGTTTATCTCTTTTTATCACAGGTAATAAAGTTTTAACTATACCTACCTCGCTGCCATTAGTATCTATTTTAATTAAATCTATCTTTGATTTAACTAATTTAAATCTTTTTACCTTTATTTGACTTTTTTCTATTCTTGGTTTTATTAGAAAATCTAATTTTATTTGTTTTTCCAATTCATTTTTCACAGGAAAAGAATACGTTAACAAAGATATTTTTTTCCCAAACAAGTTTATATATGGATAAAAAATCTTCATTATAGAATTTTTCTCTGCTAACCCATAGTTAAATGGTAAAATGTTTTTATATTTTTTTTTAAGTTTGATTAATTTTTTAAAATAAATTATTTGTGGTTCATAACAATATATTTTATTTGGATTAAGGTTTCTTAAAAAGAATAATGCTGAAATTCCATCCGAGGCCCCAACATCTATAATATTAATTTTTTTATTTTTAAATATATTTTTAAGATAAAAAAAATCATTTTCAAAATAATTTGTAAATCTCACCAAAGATCTAAAAATAATATAAATTATTGGTATCAATCTTATAGTTTTTTCAATAATTATATAAAAACTTAAATTTTGAGTAGTATTTTGTTTTAACATTGCTAATTTTTAAAAATAAAAATTTTAAATAAATAAATCAAAGAATAAAATATATGCGAAAGTTTCATTTTTGATTTTCCAAGTTTTCTGTAAATTAATTGAACAGGAACTTCAAATATGTTATAACCTCTTTTTTTAAGTATGTATGTTACTTCCCAAAAAAAAGCATAATCATTATTTTTTGCAGAAAGTATATCTTTAAGTTTAACATTTTTTAAAAAAAAACATCTGAAAGCGCCTGAAGCATCATAATTAATTCCTAGAAAAGTACTTACAAAAATATGCCTAGAATGAGTAATTATTTTTCTATAAATAGGCCAATCATTTATTAAATTAGGTTTTTTGAATCTGCTAGTGATTACATAATCAAATTTTTTTGTATTACTAATCATTCTTCTAAAATACTTTGGATCATGAGTCCCATCAGCATCCATAGTAATTACCAAATCATATTTTTTTTTATATGCATATTTTATCCCATCTTTATGAGCTGATCCAATTCCAGTTTTATTTTTTCTAAAAATGTATTTTACATACTTATATTTTTTTTTTAGGTTTATAATTATTTTTTGTGAATTATCTGTTGAACTATCGTCAATAAAAAGAATATCTAATGTAATTTTTGTTTTTTTGATTTTATCAAATATTTTAGGTATATTTTTTTCCTCATTAAGAGTTGGAATTATTACACATATTTTCATTTTGATTAAATTTTCTTAATATTTCTATTATTATTTATAATACGAAGACCAACAAGATTTGCAACTTAGAATAGTAATATGGCAGTTATTAATTTTAATAAAATGTAATTACTACTTGAGAAAATACCGATCATTATATATTCGATAAATAAACCATATTTATTTAATATAAACTATGAAATTAACTAAAGAACAATTAGAAGAAATTAAAGATCAACAATCACAAAAATATAATACAAAAAGAGTTACAGCACCAGAACTTGAAAATATATTATATGAAGCGATACCAATATTAGATCATGGCTTTATAAGAGTAGTAGATTATATGGGAAATGATACATCAATAGTTCAAGCTGCAAGAGTATCTTATGGCAAAGGAACAAAAAAAGTTAATACAGATTCTGGCTTGATAAAATATTTAATGAGACATTGGCATAGCACACCTTTTGAAATGTGTGAAATTAAGTATCATGTTAAACTACCGATATTTATAGCAAGGCAGTGGATTAGGCATAGAACTGCAAATGTCAATGAATATTCTGCAAGGTATTCAATTTTAGATAAAGAATTTTATTTGCCCAAACCTGAAAATTTAGCTGCTCAGTCCCAGATAAATAGACAAGGTAGAGGAGATATACTTGAAGGTGACCAAGCAAAAAAAGTTTTAGATCTTCTAAAAACAGATGCAGAAAGAACTTACAACAATTATGAAGAAATGCTCAACGAACGATATGATGGAACAATAATTAATAAAGATGGAGTCGGATTAGCCAGAGAACTTGCGAGAATGAATTTAACACTGAATACTTATACACAATGGTATTGGAAAACAGATTTACTTAATCTAATGAATTTTTTAAGACTTAGAGCGGATAGCCATGCTCAATATGAGATAAGAGCTTATGCTGAGGCAATGTTAGATACTTTAAAAAAATGGGTTCCAATTACATATGAAGCTTTTATGGATTATAGAGTTGGAGGAACAGAAATTTCTGCAAAAGGAAAATTAATCATAAAAAAATTAATTAAAGGGGAAAAAGTTAGCATAGATGACTCTGGTCTTTCGAAAAGGGAGTGGAATGAGCTAATGATCTCTTTAGATCTTAAAGATAAATTGATTTAATTTTATTTGCAAAATTTAAATATATTTTAGATATATCGTGCTCAGGTTTATCTTCCACAATTGGTTTTCCAAGATCACCTAATTTACCAATCTCCGGATCAATTGGAATTTCTCCTAAAAATTGTTTATTAAATTCGTCTGCAGTTCTTTTTACACCACCTTCTCCAAAAATTGGATATTTTTTTCCATCTTCGGTCAGAAAATAGCTCATGTTGTCTACAAGTCCAATTATTTTAACACCAAGTTTATCAAACATTTTTATACCTCTTTTTACATCTTGAAGTGCTATTTCTTGTGGAGTTGAAATAATAATTACACCATCCATTTTGATTTCTTGTGAAAAAGTAAGTTGTGTATCTCCAGTTCCAGGTGGCATATCTATAATTATAAAATCTAAATTATCCCATGAAACTTTTTGTGTAAAAGTTCTGATAGCACTAGTTACCATTGGGCCCCTCCATATCATTGGTGTCTGTTCCTCAGTTAAAAATCCAATTGACATACATTGAATGTTGTATTTTTTTATTGGTTTTAAATTCTTTCCATCACTTTCAGGCTTTTCATTTATAGAAAATAATTTTGGTAAAGAGGGTCCATAAATATCTGCATCTAAAAGACCTACTTTGCAACCAGTTTTATTTAGAGCTAATGAAAGATTTGTAGCAAAAGTGGACTTGCCAACCCCACCTTTTGCACTTGAAATCGCTATAGTAAACTTTGTCCCAGGTATAGGGTTTTTTGTCTTCAAACTCTTATTTATCTGCATTTTTTTATCTTCCATAAAAGTAACTTACCTTGTTTTTCTTTATAAAGACACTATATAGAATGTCATATGAGCGATTTCAAAAATCAAAGTCCATGGGGATCTCCTCCAGGAGGAGGTGGAAATGGTAATGGATTTAGAAGAGGTCCAACGCCTCCAAATGTTGATGAGTTAATTAGAAAGATTCAAGAAAGTATAAAAAAATTTTTTCCAGGAGGAAAAGCTTCTGGTGGCAAACCATTAATTTTTGGTCTAATAGCTATTTTGATTATTTGGGCATTGAGTGGTCTCTATAGAGTTTTACCAGATGAACAAGGAGTGGTTTTAAGATTTGGAAAATTTGTAAAAACAACCCAACCAGGCTTAAATTATCATATTCCTTACCCTGTAGAGAGTGTACTTACTCCTAAAGTAACTAAAGTTAACAGGATGGATATAGGTTTTAGATCAGAAAGAGATAGTGGATTTACCTCAGGAGCGGTAGCAGATGTTCCAGAAGAAAGCTTAATGCTCACAGGAGATGAAAATATAGTTAATATAGATTTTTCAGTTTTTTGGGTGATCAAAGATGCTGGAAATTTTTTATTTAAAATTCAAGACCCTCAAGGAACTGTAAAAGCTGCAGCAGAAACTGCGATGAGAGAAGTTATAGCAAGAAGTAAAATTCAACCAATTTTGACCGAAGGAAGATCAAAAATAGAAATAGATACCCAAGAAATAATCCAAAACATATTAGATGAATACAATTCAGGAATACAAATCACTCAAGTTCAAACGCAAAAAGCAGACCCGCCTGATCAGGTAATTGATGCCTTTAGAGATGTACAGGCTGCAAGAGCTGACATGGAAAGATCTAAAAATGAAGCACAAGCTTATGCAAATGATGTGATACCAAGAGCACGAGGAGAGGCACAAAAAATTTTACAAGCAGCAGAAGCATATAAAAAAGAAGTCGTAGCGAAAGCAGAAGGTGAAGCAAGTAGATTTCTTGCAATTTTTAACGAATATAAAAATGCAAAAGAAGTAACTCAAGAAAGAATGTACCTCGAAACTATGGAAAAAGTTTTAGCGGATATTGACAAAGTAATCATAGAAAAAAATGCAGGATCAGGAGTTGTTCCTTATCTTCCATTACCAGAACTAAAGAAAAAAACTAATTAAATGAAATTAAATAAATTTATATTACCATTAATTATAATTATTGCAGTAACTGCGTTTTTTTCTATATTTATAGTTAAAGAAATTAATCAAGCAATTGTTCTTCAGTTTGGTGATCCAAAAAGAATTATCTTAAAACCAGGTTTAAATTTTAAAATTCCTTTTATTCAAAACGTAGTATTCTTAGATAAAAGAATTTTAAATTTAGATGCACCACCTGAAGAAGTAATTGCGTCAGACCAAAAAAGATTAATAGTTGATGCATTTGCAAGATTTCAAATTGTTGACCCTCTTAAATTTTACATATCCGTAGGTAATGAAAGAGTAGCAAGATCTAGACTGTCTACAATTATAAACTCAAGAATTAGAAGTGTTTTAGGAACTCAGAGATTACAAACATTATTATCTGAAGATAGAACTAAGCAAATGTCATTAATACAAGATGGTGTAAATACAGAAGCTGAAAAATTTGGAATTAAAATTGTAGATGTAAGAATTAAAAGAGCAGATTTACCTCCAGCGAACAGTGAAGCAATCTATAGAAGAATGCAGACTGAAAGAGAGAGAGAAGCTAAAGAATTTAGAGCAAAAGGTGCAGAGATGGCAATTACAATTACTTCAACAGCAGATAAAGAAGTGACTGTAATTTTAGCTAATGCACAAAAACAATCTGAGATCATGAAAGGTGAAGGTGATGGTCAAAGAAATAGAATATTTGCAAATGCTTTTGGCCAAGATCCAGAATTTTTTGCTTTTTATAGAGCTATGCAAGCATATGAAAAAGCATTAATAGGTGGGGAAACTTCTTTAATATTATCTCCAGATAGTGAATTTTTTAAATTTTTTGGAAATATAAAACCTAAATCAGAATAATCTAAATTTATGAAGGAACTGATCATAGCATTTGGTCTTTTCTTATTTATTGAAGGAATTTTATACGCCATATTTCCATCAAAAATGAAAGCTATGTTGCTAAAATTAAATGAAATCAATAACAATCAACTAAGAACAGGCGGATTGTTGTTTGCTATAATTGGATTTATAATAATCTGGTATTTTAAAAACTAATGAGCAAAAAATTTATAATACAGATATTATTTTTCTTATTTGTTTTCAATTTTGAAGCAAATTCTAAATCCGCCCCATCATCATTTGCAGACCTTGCAGAAAAATTAATGCCTTCAGTGGTTAATATTTCTACAACACAGACAATAACGACAAATGCCAATCCTTTTCCATTTCAATTTCCTCCAGGATCACCATTTGAAGATATGTTCAGGGAATTTGGAACACCTCAAACTAGGAAAGCAAGTGCTCTTGGATCTGGATTTATAATTGATAAAAAAGGAATAGTGATTACTAATAATCACGTAATACAAGGAGCAGAAGATATAATTGTTTCTGTCAATGGAGACAAAGAATATAAAGTTAAAATAATTGGGTCGGATCCATTATCAGATATTGCGGTATTACAAATTGAAACAGAAGATAAGTTTTTGCCAGTAAGTTTTGGAGATTCTGATAAAGCAAGGATTGGTGATTGGGTTTTAGCAATAGGAAATCCTTTTGGATTTGGAGGAACAGTAACCGCAGGAATAATTTCAGCAAGGAATAGAAATATAGGATTGTCTCGATATGAAGATTTTATTCAAACTGATGCTTCTATTAATTCTGGAAATTCAGGTGGACCACTATTTAATATGGATGGAGATGTCATAGGAATTAACACTGCAATTTTAGGTCAGTCAGGATCAATAGGAATTGGGTTTGCGATACCGTCAAATAGTGCTGAGAAAGTTATTGATCAATTAATTAAATACGGTGAAACTAAAAGAGGTTGGCTAGGAGTTAGAATTCAGATTGTAACAAAGGAAATTGCAGAAGCTGAAGGTTTAGATAGGCCTCGAGGTGCATTAGTTCTCAGTGTAGCAGAGGATAGTCCATCAGCTAAAGGGGGAATTATATCAGGAGATATAATTTTAAATTTTGATGGAAAAAAAATTAATGAAATGAAAGAACTTCCTTTAATAGTAGCTCAAACTGAAGTAGGAAAAACAGTTAATGTAAAAGTTTGGAGAAATAAAAGGGAAGTTGTTAAAAAAATCACACTTGGCAGGCTAGAGACCTCTCAAGATTTTAATATTCTAGATGAAAAACCAAAATATACGTCAATAAAAAGTTTAAAAATAAAAGTAAGGCCAATAAATAATAGAGATATTGCATCACGAAAATTACCAGAAAATACAAAGGGTGTAATGATCGTACAAATTGATGCTGATAGCCCTATTAATTATTTAAATGTTGAAAACATTATAATCGAAGCTGATGGTAAAAAAATAAAAACACCGGGTGATTTAAAAAATATTGTTAATGCAGCATTAAAAAAATCAGCTAAAAAAATTGAGATAGTAATTATAAATAACCAAAACCAAAGAAGATCAATTGGTGTTAAATTAGATTAATTAATGGACCTTAAGTCCAAAATAATACTAATATCTGGTCCAACAGCATCAGGCAAAACTAATTTTGCAGTCAAACTCGCAAAAAAAATAAACGGTGAAATTATTAATGCCGATAGTATGCAAGTCTATAAAGAACTCAAAATATTAACAGCAAGACCTTCAAAAAATGAGAAAAAAAATATTAAGCATCATTTATACGGTTTTCAATCTGTAAAAAAAATTTTTTCTACTGGATCATGGTTAAAGCTTACAATTAAAAAAATCAAAGAAGTTCAAAGAAAAAACAAAACACCAATATTAGTAGGAGGCACAGGTTTATATTTCAAAGCTTTAACTGATGGACTTGTAACCATTCCAAATATACCCAAAAAAATTAGGTTACAAATAAGAAATTTACAAAAAAAAATTGGTCAAAGAAAATTTTATAAAATGTTAGTTAAATTTGATCCACTTTCCAAGAGTAAAATAAACTCAAATGACTCACAGAGAACAGTACGAGCATATGAAATTAAAAAATATACAAAAAAATCTTTGTTTGAATGGTTTGATAAAACTAAGCCAAATTTTCAAAGAAACCAATTTATCAAATTTTATATTGATTTTCCAAGGTCAGAATTAATTAATAGAATTAATAAAAGAGTTGATAAAATGTTCGATAAAGGAGCAATAAGAGAAGTAAAAATTTTTCTCAAATTAAAAGCAAGAAAAGAAAATAGCTCGCACAAAGTTATTGGAATCAGAGAAATCTCAGAATTCATAGAAAATTATAAAGATCTAGAAGAAACAAAAGACAGAATAGCAATAAAAACAAGACAATATGCTAAAAGACAGTCAACTTGGGCCAGAAGATATATGAATGATTGGAATAAAATAGATTTAAACCGAGTAAATTTTTCCGATCTAAAGAAAATTATAAATAATAATTTATTCTAAAACTTGACCAATGAGCACAACTTCAGCTAGATTGGTTAAATGTCAAAATTGTATTCAGGAGCTGAAATAGTATTTAAATGTTTGGAAGACCAAGATGTAGAAGTTATATTTGGTTATCCAGGTGGAGCAGTTCTTCCAATTTATGATGAATTAAAAAATTTTAAATCAATAAAACATTACCTAGTAAGACACGAACAAGGAGCGGGACATGCCGCGGAGGGTTATGCGAGATCAACTGGAAGACCGGGTGTTTTATTAGTTACATCTGGACCAGGAGCTACGAATGCAGTTACAGCTTTAACAGATGCATATATGGACTCTGTTCCTCTAGTTTGTATTTCAGGACAAGTACCAACCCATTTAATTGGAACTGACGCGTTTCAAGAGTGCGATACAACAGGTATTACTAGACCTTGTACAAAACATAATTGGTTGGTTAAAGATGTCAAAAATTTATCGCAAACAATTCATAAAGCATTTGAAGTAGCAACAACAGGAAGGCCGGGGCCTGTATTAGTTGATATTCCAAAAGATGTTCAGTTTCAAAAAACAGGTTATACAAAATTTAAAACACAAAAAAAAATTAACGGTAAAATTCACAACAAATTTTCACAAAAAGAAATTGATGAATTAATAAAATTAATGACTCTATCTTCAAAACCAATATTTTATACCGGTGGTGGAGTTGTGAACTCAGGACCAAAAGCAAGCGAACTTTTGAGAGAGCTTGTAAATCTAACAGGGTTTCCAATTACCTCAACATTACAAGGTCTTGGAGCATTCCCAGGAAATGACAGTCAATTTCTTGGTATGCTAGGTATGCATGGTTCTTATGAAGCAAACAATGCTATGCATGATTGTGATTTGATGATTAACATTGGAGCAAGATTTGATGATAGAATTACAGGAAAGATAGATGAATTTTCACCAAAATCTAAAAAAATTCATATAGATATTGATCCATCATCAATAAATAAAAATGTAAAAGTTGATTTGCCGATTGTAGGAGATGTTGCAGAAGTAATTGGCTCTACAATTAAAACTATAAAAAAAGTAAAACCAAATTTTTTAAAATCAAATAATCAAAAAATATCTAAATGGTGGGAAAAAATTGAAAAATGGAGATCTGTAAATTCTTTTGATTTTGTAAATAGCTCTGAAACAATTAAACCACAATATGCTATCCAGAGACTTTATGAATTAAC
>MDSY01018250.1_pt1 | contig 10609 bp, 10 predicted proteins | sample 811131 | NCBI WGS metagenome assembly MDSY01 (sample SAMN05326643, study PRJNA326480) | marine metagenome | isolation source: seawater | place: Atlantic Ocean: South West | collected 2010
CAAGTCGGGAAACCGACTCTGTAAGTCTATCGGTATTTGCCATTCGGGATTGTTGCGGTAGGTTGTCTTCTCATAGGTCGAAAAGCCGCGGTGTATCACACCAAGGTTCTCGATATTGGCGGCGTACAATCGCTCAACGGCCCCAATCCAAAGCGCGAGATCAGGATTTACAGGGTTTTTAACCAAAACAGTTTTATCGGTTCCTTTAAGTGCTTCAGCAATTTCCTGCACGATAAATGGAGATACTGTTGTTCGTGCACCAATCCAAAGTACATCGACATCGTGCTGCAATGCTAAAGCGACATGATTTGCATTGGCTACTTCAGTTGCCGTAAGCAAGCCCGTCTCTTCCTTTGCTTTCTGCAACCATTTTAACCCCAGCGCACCGACCCCCTCAAACATCCCAGGGCGTGTACGAGGTTTCCATATCCCAGCGCGCAATACAGTAGTATCAGTGTCTTTTAATTGGTGCGCAATTTTAAGCACCTGCTCTTCTGTTTCAGCACTGCAGGGCCCTGCAATAACCAGTGGATGGTCTAACCCAAATTTATCTAACCAAGATCTTAGACTTTTACTATTTTCCATTCAATTTACTATAATTTTCTTTCAATTTAAAAATCAGTTAAGGGATGCAATGTATTCATTTTTTCATTGTTTTAAGTTAAAGTATTTACAACTTTAAAATGACTAAATATTTTATAATATGTAACTTTACCAAATATACAACTATGGCAATAAAGGTCGAGAACATCAGCAAAGAATACGGGAATCAAAAGGCGCTCGACGGCGTTTCATTTCATATAGACAAAGGAGAAATTGTTGGATTTCTCGGCCCGAACGGGGCAGGAAAATCTACCCTGATGAAGATACTCACCACTTTTATAAAGCCAACAGCCGGAGAAGCAAGTGTAAACCACTATGATGTTTTAAAAGAGGCATTTAAAGTCAAACAAAGCATTGGTTACTTACCGGAGCACAATCCGCTTTATCTAGAAATGTATGTGCGAGAATACTTGGCGTTTCATGCAGAAATATACAAAACACCAAAGAGCGAAGTAGAAAATATCATAGAAAAAACAGGCCTTTTACCAGAGGCGAATAAAAAAATAGAGCAACTTTCCAAAGGCTATCGCCAACGTGTTGGTTTGGCGAGCGCCTTACTTCACGATCCTGAAGTTTTAATACTGGATGAACCCACGACCGGCTTAGACCCAAACCAATTAATTGAGGTGAGGGCGTTAATTAAAAATGTTGGAGCATCGAAAACTGTTTTACTCTCAACACATATCATGCAAGAAGTAGAGGCTATTTGCGACCGCGTTATTATTATAAACAAAGGGAAAATTGTTTTAGATAAAAAATTAAGCGATTTAAAAAAGAATGCAAAGCAGATTGTAGAGGTTGAGTTTGATTACAGAGTTGAAGAAATTGCGCTACAGCAATTAGAAAAAGTCGAAAAGGTAGAAAACAGCTCGGGTTTTGTGTATCAAATCTATTTCAACTCAGAAAAAGACATGAGAAGTAGTGTTTTTGATTATGCTCATGATAACGGATTGAAGATACTCCAGCTGCAGCAAAAAAACACCACATTAGAAAAGTTATTTATTGAATTAACAGGATGATTTTGCTTGCCTAGTGGGACGCTAGAAAATCATCAACAACTCATTATTTTTATGATCCCATTGCGACTGTCAATAAACGGGATAATGAAATAGAGTAGACACGATAATTGTCAATCTTGAAAGATTAATTGCCCCGTAAAAAGCTGCTCTACCTCTATAATTGATGGCTCGTTGACGGAAATAACATCTCCAGTACCATAAATCACTCCAGCTATTTTGTTTTGTGGATTGACAATCATTTTATTTGCACTCCGCTGAACAAATTGCAACTCATCAATAAGCAGGTTTGCGCCTTCAAAACGCGGTATTTCATCGCTAAAACTTATTGCCGCAGTTGTTGCAGTTCCGGATAAATAAAAAACGGATTGTCCGTTAGCACTAACTCTAAGGGTTTCACAATCTAAACTCAAGTAGAAATCACCTCCCTTTTTAACATCTTTAATAGCTCCAGTGGTATTACTGCTCAAGAATAATTCAGAGAAGTTTAAAACCCCATCGCTTGTAATATCATAAGAGGAGCTATTTCGCAATTCGTTTATGTTCGGCGCCGTCACAAAGGCCTTGGTGATACCATAGTCGCGAACTAAATTACAGCTATTCCCGTCCCTAATAATAAGTGTTTCACCTTCAACACCAACATAAACATCTTTCAATAAATTCTCCCCAGTTTCCAGCAGAACCTCTTGAATAGGTCCTTGCTTGATCACTAAAGACACCTCTCCCTCTATCTGAATTTTAGAGAATCCTGAAACAGAAAAGGCAACTTCAACAATTGCTCCCGATGCCTGAAAACAATCGCTTCCATTTTCGGAATTGCAACCAAAGAACAAGACAAAAACGACTAAGTAAAAGCTTTTTTTTATCATTTTATATACGTATTCCAATTCCAAATTCGACTGCTTCTGCTTTCGCCCCGTGCGATTTTAAGGTTACAGCACCAAAAATATTTTTGTGAAAATAATAGTTCAGTCCTGTTCTAAAATAGACCCTACCTTCGTAATCAGATGGGTAATAGGCATAATAACCAATTTGTGTGAGGAAAGCTATTTTATTGATATGCAATTCATGACCCACAAAAATACCTACTCTTGTCGTGTCGGCATCTCCATCAACACCATTATTGGGAAATGCTACCGACAAATACTCAATTTGTTTTTCAAGGAATTTGGCAAAAAAAACTTCTGTTCCTACTTGAATGCTACTTAAAAAGCTCAGCCTTTTATCGAGATAGGTCGAAACAACTCCAAATGGCTGTTGGCCTAGGCCGAGATAATCACTTTCATTAATCCCTCCCCGCAACATTAAATTAAATTTAATGGGCTCTTTGTATTTTTCATAACTGTCCTTTTTGAATATTTTAGCGTTTGTCTTTTGATCCAATTCGTATTGCACTCCAATGTTGAAAGCCAATGTATTTGTGCTGCTATTTGGAGCTTTTACGTTGGCGTTTGAATAGTGTATAAAGGTAAGTCCAGCTTGAATTCCAAAACCTTTAAAAATATTTTTTTTGTTGTAATTAATCAAAAAATAAGTAGAATTCAACAATCGACTACCATAAGCATTATTTTTAAAATTAGACTCTAAATCGAACGGATTTGAGATGTATGATATCCCACTCCCTGCGCGAAACAGTACTCTTCGTTTAAAAAAATAAAAATTATAATGCCCGTGCAGGCCGTAATTTTCTCCTAAAACACTGTTGTGTGGATTGTGGTATATAAAAGAAAAACCCCAATCAGGGTAATTGTACGCTTGCTGCCAACGCTTGTCTCCAAATGTCTGCCGATTATAGCTTACTATCAAGCCATCGGGATGCCCTTTTATTAAATGTGATATGTCCTTATTATGCCGTAAGATAGATCCGTAAAAATAATTGATATCTAAGAAGGAAGAATCTCCATCACTTTTCTGAGCAAATAACGAACAAGAAAAAAACAGAATAAATAGGAGTGCTCTATTTGGCATGGCCGCAAATAAAAAGAAATTTTTGTTCATTAAAAAGCCAAGGTTGATAAATCAACATTTCCACCCGAAAGAATAATACCTATCTTCTTTCCTTTAAAGCGATTCTTCTCTTTTATAAGAGCAGCGAAGGGTACTGCACTCGAAGGTTCAACAACAATCTTCAAGCGCTCCCATATAAGTTTCATCGCAGCGACGATCTCTTGCTCTTCCACCCGTATTATTTCGTTGACGAACTTTTGGATGATCGGGAAATTTTTATCACCTAAATTAGTCCTCAAACCATCGGCAATCGTTGCGGTTGTCTCATTGGTTTCAATTGATCCACTGCGCATAGAGCGATAGGCATCATCTACTTGCATAGGCTCTGCTCCAATTGTCTTACAGCTGTCCCCAAAGTAATGCGCAGCCAAAGCTGTTCCTGCAACAAGCCCACCCCCTCCTACAGGTACAAAAATAAAAGCTAAGTTAGGAACTTCCTCTAGCAACTCTAATGCTGCAGTTCCCTGCCCTAAAATGACGTTTGTATTATTTGATGGATGCAGGAAAACCCCCTTCGTTTTTGCGACAATTTGACTTGCCGCCTCCTCTCGCGCCTTCAATGTAGGTTTCGATTCAGAGATAATACCATTGTAGCCTGCTACAGCATTTTTTTTTACTGTTGGTGCATTAGAAGGCATTACGATATGCGCCTTTACACCTAGATTCTTTGAAGCCAAGGAAAGCGCCTGAGCGAAATTTCCTGAAGAATGTGTCACTACGCCATTTTTCCTATCCTCCACATCCAATTGCAGTATAGCATTGACGGCTCCTCTCATTTTAAAGGCTCCCATTTTTTGGAAATTTTCACATTTAAAATAAATATGAGTTCCCGTGAGCTCGTTCAGCAATCTCGATGTTAACACAGGGGTGTCATAAACGTGGGGACGCACACGTTCTCTAGCGTCTTGAACTTCCTTTTTAGTGGGAATCATAGGTTTTTATTTTATCAAAAAAAACACGGAATACATTTATTAATAGGACTTCAATTTAACCAATAAATTTGGCATCCTACTTCCTGTGAACAAATTTATTAAAAGCAGCATAACAAAACACAACTTCAGGCTGCAAAAAAAACTATTGGGCTGTAATACTTCCTTGCTCAAAGCAAGGCTAAAACAAACAGTTTCTTAATTCCTTAGACCCGTAAAAAAAGCGCACCCTCTACTAACAACAAGACTAAAATAAAATTATTTGAAAATGACAAACCCTGTAAAGAGTGCTCCAATTTAACAAGTTAAGAATTTTATAATACTAATATTATATGTACTTTTACACCTCTTAAATGAGGAGAGATTTGACTGATTGCGACCTCGCAAAAAAATGCTAAAGGCAGTGTAAACTTCCTTCAACGCTTTCGTCAAACCATCCCTAGAAACTTAATTAAAAACCATTTTATGGCTTATTTATTTACTTCGGAAAGTGTTTCTGAAGGACACCCAGACAAAGTTGCAGATCAAATTAGTGATGCACTAATTGACAACTTTTTAGCCTTCGATCCAAACTCAAAAGTAGCATGCGAAACGCTGGTAACAACTGGGCAAGTTGTGCTTGCCGGAGAAGTAAATAGCAATACATACTTAGACGTTCAAAAAATCGCAAGAGATGTCATCAATACAATTGGATATACCAAAAGTGAATATATGTTCGACGGAAGTTCTTGCGGTGTTTTTTCGGCGATTCACGAACAGTCTCCAGACATCAATCAAGGGGTTGTAAAAGCCAATAAAGAAGATCAGGGGGCAGGAGATCAAGGAATGATGTTCGGTTATGCCACTGACGAGACAGAAAACTACATGCCTCTTGCGCTCGAGCTGTCGCATCAATTGTTAAAAGAACTTGCAGAATTAAGACGAGAAGGAGGTCAAATCCCGTATTTACGCCCTGACTCAAAATCTCAAGTAACCATAGAGTACAGCGACAATAACATTCCACAGCGTATCGATGCGATTGTTGTTTCAACGCAACATGACGATTTTGATCGAGATGATGAGGTGATGTTGGAACGAATTAAAAAAGACATTATATCCATCTTAATTCCAAGAGTAAAGGCAAAATTCCCAGCGAACATTCAAGACTTGTTTAGCGACGATATCACCTATCACATCAACCCAACAGGAACCTTTGTAATTGGTGGACCTCATGGCGATACCGGGCTCACAGGAAGAAAAATAATCGTAGACACCTACGGTGGAAAAGGAGCCCATGGGGGTGGCGCTTTTTCAGGAAAAGACCCTTCCAAGGTAGATCGTTCTGGCGCTTATGCTACCAGACATATTGCTAAGAATTTAGTTGCTGCAGGATTGTGTAAAGAAGTTTTAGTGCAAGTTTCCTATGCCATTGGTGTAGCAAAGCCCACGAGTATCAACGTAGAAACATATGGCACCGCTATTGTAAATATGACTGATGGGGAAATAAGCAAGATTGTAGAAAATATCTTTGATATGCGACCCTACTTTATCGAGCAACGTTTAAAACTGCGAAATCCCATCTATTCTGAAACTGCTGCTTATGGGCACATGGGCAGAACTTCTGAAAAGAAAAGCGTGACATTTACCTCCCCTGCAGGAGATAGTGTAACAAAAGAGGTTGAAACATTTACTTGGGAAAAACTAGACTACGTAGACACCGTAAAAGAGGCGTTCCAGCTCTCATAGCTAAAAACAGCACCTTCATATTAAAATGAACTCGACAATTACACTATATTTTAAATGTAAACCGCGGGAACTTTTTTTGAAGATTGGCTTTCTTTAATGCTAAGTTCTTTAAGAACAACTGATGTGCCTCACCTTGAGGATTAAAAGGGCGATGCAACATGGCGACTTGAATGGCTGCAATTTCTTTTAGAGTTACTTCCGTTTTGGATGAAATCCACACTAGTTTAAATTGCTCCCATATAATATCAATTGCTGTCTTATTGGGATGAATCATATCCTGATTATAAAAACGATAGTCGCGCAGCTCATCCATCATAATCTCATATGCAGGAAAATAATAAGTCTTGTTTCGAGGCGCTATTACGCCATGTAATCCGGCTATTAAATGAGCTTTACTCATAGTATTTTCAACAAACCCATCTTTTAAATGACGTACTGGAGAGATGGTGTGAATAAATTGAACCTCTGGGTTCACATCCTTTATCAAGGTAAAAGTATTTTCAATACTAGCAGAAACTTCCTCCACAGTAAGTAGTTCTTTTAAGAATTTTTTTTGATCAATTTTATGACAATTGGCAACTATCGTATCTGTTTCAATATGTCGATATACCCAGGCAGTTCCGTAAGTAAAAACAATATGTGACGCCTGTAAAATATATTCTCGAAGCTTATTTAGCGTGTCGTTTAAGACCGACAAAACATTATCTTTTTTTGTATGGCTCAAACTTGAATGTACTTCAAAACAATGCCATTGCTCATTTTGAAAGATTAGATCATCCTCTGTGTAGCACACTTCGTTTATCGCTCTGGTAATTAATTTCTCAATCCCCAGGGGGTGAAATACAATTCCAAATGGATTGGTAAGGTGGTGAAATTTATAAAACAGTAACCGCTCTCCTATATTTTCAGTAAAGCAAGAACCCAATAATAAAATTTGTGAATCGTAATTTATTTTATGTGATGCTGGTTCTAAAGGAATTCGAGTTTGTAATTTCATAAAACTAATTATTTCTGAATTTTGAATTTAGCAAGATGACTTATGCCTCTAATTTTATTCAAAATGTTGCTTTTAGCCTACTTCCGAAACAATTTCTATCTTTGTAAATCGTTTCAAGGTCTTACACTTTGTAACAAGAAACAAAAATATAGTTTTTTAGCTCATGTCGAAGGTCAAATATTATTATGATAGCGATACCCTCTCCTATCGAAAAATAGAAAAGAAAAAAGGGCGCCGATTTAGCATCATTGCTCTAAGTATCCTAGGAGTTTTTTTGAGTAGCTTTCTGTTAGTACTGCTTTACATAAATCTACCCTACATAGAAACCCCAAAAGAGAAAATCTTAAAAAGAGAACTCGCTAACATGACGCTGCAGTTTAATCTGCTAAACAAAAAGATGGACCAAGCCTTTACCGTTCTCGAGGAAGTGGCAGATCGCGACAATAATTTATATCGAATATATTTCGAAGCAAATCCGATTGCAGAAGAGCGGCGAAAAGCAGGTTTTGGTGGAATCAATCGATACAAAGACCTGGAAGGTTTTGACAATTCGAAATTAATAATTTCATCTAGCAAGCGCATTGATATTTTAACCAAACAAATTGTAGTTCAGTCGAAATCCTTAGATGAAATTGCCAAATTAGCAGAAGAAAAGGAAAAGTTACTTGAAGCCATACCGGCTATTCAACCAGTAAATAACGAAGATCTTACACGTATGGCATCGGGATTTGGATATCGTATAGACCCCTTTACGAAGGCTAGTAAATTTCATTTCGGAATGGATTTTACCGCACCCCGAGGGACTCCAGTTTACGCCACGGGAGACGGAAAAGTAGTACGTGCCGATAATTCGGCTTCTGGTTATGGCAAACACATTCGCATCGATCATGGCTATGGTTATGAAAGTTTGTACGCCCATTTATACAAATACAATGTACGGCGAGGAGAAAGGGTAAAACGGGGCGATCTAATTGGTTTTGTTGGAAGCACAGGACGGTCGGAGGCACCTCACTTGCATTATGAGATTTTTAAAGATAACAGGCGTATCAATCCTATAAACTTTTACTACGGAAACCTGAGCCCAGAAGAATTTGCAAATATGTTGCGAGCCTCGCAACAAGAAAATCAATCGCTCGACTAATGCACATCGATTTACCTGAAAAACGATACTACGGAATTGGCGAAGTCGCCAAAGCCTTTAACGTAAACACATCCTTGATTCGTTTTTGGGAGAAAGAATTTGACGCTCTCAAGCCAAAAAAAAATGCCAAAGGAAATAGAAAGTTCACCCCTGCCGATATTAAAACACTCGAGCTCATATTTCACTTAGTGAAAGAAAGAGGATTTACATTAGATGGAGCAAAAATACACCTCAAAGAAAATAAACAAAAAACACTTCACCACTTTGAAATAATTCGTAAATTGGAATCAGTTAAAGTCGAATTAAGCAAAATAAAAGAACAACTTTAAACAACAAATCATGAAAAAGTCTCTTATAGTTATCATCGTTTTGGCTGCGATACTCTTGTTGGCAGGATTCACCCTGGGGCCAAAATTTTACAACACTGGTATTGAATTAGAAGAAAATGCAACCGCACAATGGGGTAATGTAGAAAGCTCTTATCAGCGTCGCGCTGATTTAATCCCAAACATTGTAAACACAGCAAAGGGATATGCAGAATTTGAACAAGAGACATTAATTAAAGTAACAGAAGCTAGAAGCAAGGCGACCTCTATTCAGATTGACCCGTCAAATATAACACCTGCCCAATTGGAGCAATTTCAGCAAGCCCAGCAGGGGCTTACCTCAGCACTGTCTCGTTTATTGGCAGTTTTTGAACGGTATCCAGACCTCAAAGCAAATGAAAATTTCAAAGAATTAATCAACGAATTAGAGCGCACTGAAAACCGCATCAACGTTGAACGAAATCGCTTTAACGAGACTGTTTTACCATTCAACAAGCACATTAGATCATTCCCTAATAATTTGGTTAATATTTTCATAGGAAAATTTTCAGAGATGGTCTATTTCAAAGCTGATGAAGGGTCTAGTGAAGCACCAAAGGTAGATTTCGACTTCGGAAAATAGAACTTATGGCCAAAATTGAAGCATTTTTAACGCCTGCAGAAGAAGCTAAAATAGTCGAAGCGATTCGTTTGGCAGAAAAAAATACCTCAGGAGAAATTCGCGTCCATTTAGAAGCAACATCAGGAGATACAGATAGCGCTATTAAGACAGATGTATTGGATCGTGCCGCTGGCGTATTTGATGCACTGCATATGGCAAACACCAAACTGAGCAACGGTGTTCTTATTTATGTAGCCGTTGAAGACAGAGAACTCGTTATCATGGGAGATAAAGGAATCAACAAGCTTGTAGCAGCAGATTTTTGGGAAAGCACAAAAGACGCGATTATTTCAAAATTTAAAAAGGGTGAAATGGCAAACGGTTTGGTTGATGGTATATCAAAAGCCGGACAGCAACTTAAAAAGCACTTTCCATATAAGAAAGGAGACAGCAATGAATTATCTAATGAAATTTCAATTGGATGATATTAGGTGCTAGGTATTAGGAAAAATATGAACTTTTGAGACTATGTAAAAGAATAAATTGATTAATAACAAATTATCATATCGCTTCTCCGTAATTTTTGCACTACTGTTTTTTCTTTCTGAAAATATAGTGGCACAATTTAACATCCCGCCCAAACCAAAGACAACAGAGCAAACCTCACTTTACGATTACATCAATTTATTAACTCCCACGCAACAAAACGCATTAGAAACAAAATTAATTCGCTATGCCGATTCTACTTCTACACAAATTGTTGTCGCGATAATTGGCACTGCCAATGGAGAAGACCTATCACTATTGGGGGCCAAATGGGGACAAAAATGGGGTATTGGTCAAGCAGATGAAGACAACGGAATTTTAATACTCTTAGCGAAGGACGACAAACAAATAGACATCAACACTGGCTACGGAATTGAGTATCGCATCAGCGACAGAACTGCAGAACGCATTATAAATAGAATCATTATTCCAGAGTTTAAGGCCGGTAGTTTTTACAATGGTCTTGACAAGGGGGCCGATGCTATTTTTACTGCACTCAAAGGCGAATTTAATGAAGATCGCGACTTCTCCAAAAAAAATGAACCTTCTGCAAGACTTATTGTATTGATTATTTTTATCATTATTATCATTGCTTTAAGCTCCAAAAAGAAGGGGCCTGGTGGAGGGAGCGGAAGCAATCGGAGAGGTGGCAGCCTCCTAGACTTTATTATTTTGAGCAATATGGGTCGCACAGGTGGCTTTGGCGGCTCTAGTGGCG
>MDSY01046059.1_pt1 | contig 10609 bp, 7 predicted proteins | sample 811131 | NCBI WGS metagenome assembly MDSY01 (sample SAMN05326643, study PRJNA326480) | marine metagenome | isolation source: seawater | place: Atlantic Ocean: South West | collected 2010
AATCTACATTTCTTGCCTTTCCAATCTTAGGATTTTCCATGGAAAGAAATGCATCAATTATCGCTGCAGCGCCACGTTCTGCGCGCACTTCATCCTTTGATGCTTCACCAAATTTAGTTTCTTTAGCTCGTTCTGCTATCCACTTCCCAAAAAGCGAATTTGGTTTTCCTACTTCTTTAATTTGGGGCTCCTCTGAATCAAAAATTTGAGTACTTTCTTCGTTTTTTTCCTCTTCAAAAATTTCTGAATTGTTTTCTTCGATTACTGAAGAAATTGCCTCAACTATATCTTCTCTTTCTTGAATTTGAATTTCTTCCTGCTCAGATATTTCATTTTCACTGCTTTCTGAATGCCAAATCAAATCAACTAATTCCTCTTCACTTACTTCTTCTAATTCATCTATTTCTTGATGAATTTCCTTTGCTTTTTCTATGAATTTTTCAGAAAACATTATATCAAATAATGCCTTACGAGATGTGCAGTGAGCTGCAGCTGCAAGAAGATCTTTTCTTTGGTCTAAATGTCCAGCTTCCTTTGAAGATTTTGCAAGTAACATTCTAAAAGGACCACTGTAAGGATAATCTTCAACAAGTTGAAGAAGTTCATCTCTAGCTTCAGCTAAAGAATGACCATCAAGCATCATTAATTCGTTTAACCTTTCTACATTCATTTTACCAATTGCCTAAGCTAGCATTAAAAATATCCTGTGAAAGTAAAGATGCGATTTCCTCAACAACTAAATCGGTATTTGAATGAATATCCTTACTACTTGGCAAATCATAAAACCTGCTGAATTTCTTCTGGAAACTCAAGTCTTCATCTATTGTATTTGTAAATATCACATCGACAGTAATAGTTATCCTATTTGCACCCGCAGTTTCATCACCTTGTACGTTAATAGGTTGAACGGTCCAGTCTATAACCTTTCCCTCAAACCTCAACTCCCCCTTTGTGTCAATTAATTGAAGTGTAGATTGCTTTTGTACTCTATCAATTAATTCCTCACTAATTGTTATTGATGTTGAAGCAGAAACAAGTGGATGGACGGTTTCAAAATATTTAATTGAAAAAGTATTAGCTCCAGATGTCGCAGCACCATAAGGGGAATAAATTCCACATGAGCTAATCATTAAGCCCAAAACAAAAAATATTTTTTTATCCCACATTATTTCAAGTCGTATTCCTTGATTTTTCTGTAAAGAGTTCTTTCAGAAATGCCTAATTCAGCCGCAGCCATTTTTCTTTTGTTTTTATGCTTTTCAAGAGATTTTATAATTAATTCTCTCTCAGAATCTATTAAAGAAAGGCTTGATTCAATTTCAACAGCATCTTGAACAAGTGGCAAATTTGACGAATCTTCTTCACTACTAAAAGCTCTCTGAACAGCAACTTTATCTTTTTGTGAGATTTTGCCACCATTTTCAATCATATCAATAACAACTCTTTTTAAATCATCTAACTCACCCTTCATATCAAAAAGTACCTTGTAGAGCATTTCTTTTTCATTAGCCCCTGCTTCTCCTTCTTCAAACCCATCTGTTCCAGTTGTAATTCTAACTGGCAATCTTGACCTATTGGTCGCTGGTAAATAACTTAAAATAGTATCAGAATCAATTTCTCTTTCAGCCTCTAAAACAGACATCTGTTCAGTTATATGTTTTAACTGCCTAATGTTTCCAGGCCAAGGGTAGTTTTCCAGAACATCGATTGCTTCTGTATTGAGGGAAAGTGGAGGCATCCTATGCATTTCACTAAAATCTGTAGTGAATTTTCTAAAAAGTAAGTGAATATCCCCAGCTCTTTTCCTAAGTGGAGGCATATTGATTGGAACTTGATTAAGCCTATAGTAAAGATCCTCTCTGAATTTATTTTTAGAAAACGCGTCCTCAAAATTTACGTTTGTTGCAGCAACTACTCTTACATCTGTTTTTTGAGTTTGTGAAGAACCAACTTTCATAAATTCTCCTGACTCTAAAACTCTTAATAGTCTAACTTGAGTTGTCATAGGGAGTTCTGCAACTTCATCCAAGAAAATTGTCCCTCCATCTGCTTCCTCAAAATACCCTTTCCTAGATTCCGTAGCTCCAGTGAATGCTCCTTTTACATGGCCAAACAATTCTGAATCTATAGTTCCCTCTGGAATAGCTCCACAATTTACAGCAATGTATTTTCCATGCTTCCTCGAACTAAACTGATGAACAATTCTTGGCATTGTTTCCTTACCTGTACCGCTATCACCAAGAATTAAAACAGATAAATCAGTAGGTGCCACTTGAGCAGCAACAAAAATTGCTCTATCTAATGCAGGGCAATTTCCGATAACTCCAAATCTCTGTTTTATGGCTGCAGTATTCATGCCTCAGCTTTTTCAGACGTAATAATTCCCTTAAGAGTATTTGTTGTGCAATCTTTAATCTTCACATTAACATAGCACCCAGCTTCAGCATTTTCCTTTGGAAAAATAACCATTGAATTATGTGTTGATCTTCCACAAAATTCATCAGGGTTTTTTTTGCTTGGACCTTCTACAAGAACTTTTAATATTCTTCCAATATGTGTTTTAGTTCTTAATGCTGCCTGTTTTCTTTGAACTTCAATAATTTCAGTTAGTCTCTCAGACTTTAACTCTTCAGAAACATCATCATCATATTTTCTTTCAGCAAGAGTTCTAGGCCTTTCACTGTATTTGAAGTGATAAGCCATGATAAATCCTACCTCTTCAAGTAGTGAAATAGTTTCTTTATGTTCCTCTTCCGTTTCACCACAAAATCCAGCAATTATATCTGTCGAAAGTTCGCAATCTGGAATAATTCTTTTTATCGCATCAATTCTATCTAAATACCACTCACGTGTATAACCTCTATTCATCCTCTTAAGCATTGAGCTAGAACCAGATTGAACTGGAAGATGAATGTATTTACAAAGATTTTCGTATTTCGCGATTGCGTGCAGTACGTCGTCGGTCATGTCTTTTGGATGACTCGTCGAGAATCTAACTCTAAGGTCTGGATTCACCTGAGCTACCATTTCAAGAAGTTCTGCAAATCTCACAACTGGCTTTGATTCATCCTTAATAATTCCTTTTTTGTCAATATTCCACTTGTATGAATCAACGTTTTGGCCTAGCAGAGTTACTTCTCTATAGCCTTTATTGAACAAAGCATGAGCTTCAGCGACTATACTTTGTGGATCTCTACTTCTCTCACGTCCTCTAGTAAATGGTACAACACAAAATGAACACATATTATCACATCCGCGCATTATGCTTATGAAAGCCGTTACGCCAGAATTATCTAGTCTAACTGGGCTTATCTCTGCATAAGTTTCTTCTCGGGAAAGAAGGACATTTACAGATTTTTGGCCTCCTTCAACCTTCTGAATAAGATTTGGTAAATCTCTATATGCATCTGGGCCTACAACAAGGTCAACTAACTTTTCTTCTTCTAATAATTTATCCTTTAACCTTTCAGCCATACAACCAAGCATTCCAACCACCAAGCTTGGATTATGTTGCTTGTAATTTTTGAAATTCTTCAAACGGTTTCTAACCCTTTCTTCAGCTTTCTCTCTAATCGAACAAGTGTTGATCAGAATTAAATCTGCTTCTTTTTCTTCCTGTGTGGTAGAATAACCGTCTTCTGCAAGAATTGATGCGATAATCTCGGAATCAGAAAAATTCATTGCGCACCCATAACTTTCTAAAAAGAGCTTTTTACCCTTTTCATTAGTGTCTAAGACAAGGGCTTCTCCTTGTCTAGACTCATCGATAGTTTTATCTCCTAATCTCATAATTGAAGTGCAAATGTAATGTCTTAGATAATAGCTGACAAATTGTCACCCCTAAAGGGGTACCCTTAAAGTGTCAAAAACTTCTTGCTAATAAGGTGTCGAACGAGAAGAGAATTTTATTTCTTTGCCCTCGAAATTTCAAAATCATGCCGAAGAATCTTGTTATAGTCGAGTCGCCTGCTAAAGCCAAAACAATTGAGGGGTACCTAGGAAAAGACTTTATAGTAAAATCTAGTTTTGGTCATATTAGAGATCTTCCTAAGGGTAATAAAGCAATCGATATAGAAAATGGATTTGTACCCAAATACGAGATAAGTTCTGATAAAAAACAAGTTATCAGCGACTTAAAGAAAGAAGTGAAAAATACAGAAGTTGTGTGGCTTGCAACGGATGAGGACCGCGAAGGGGAAGCAATTTCTTGGCATTTAGTTGAAGCTTTAAAATTAAAGCCAGAGAACACAAAGAGAATTGTTTTTCATGAAATCACAAAACCAGCAATTCTTAAAGCAATTGAAAATCCTAGAGGTGTAAATAAAAATCTAGTTGATGCACAGCAAGCTAGAAGAGTACTCGATAGATTAGTTGGGTTTGAGCTAAGTCCTGTGCTATGGAAAAAAGTAAAACAAGGTTTAAGCGCTGGAAGAGTTCAAAGCGTAGGTGTTAGAATTATTATCGATAGAGAACGTGAGATTGAAGCTCATATAGCAACATCGAAATTTAGAGTTGTAGGTGAATTCAAAACTCAAGCTGGTAAAATTGTAAAAGCAGAATGTAAAAACCGATTTGAAACAGAGGAAGAGGCTCATGCATTTTTAAAAGATTGTTCAAATAGTTCTCATTCTGTTCATGCGCTTGAGACCAAACCTGCAAAAAAGAAGCCCACTGCTCCATTTACAACTTCAACTTTACAACAAGAAGCGTCTAGAAAACTTGGCTTTTCTGTGCAACGAACTATGTCTGTAGCTCAAAAACTCTATGAAGCTGGGAGAATAACCTATATGAGAACAGATTCGGTAACTCTTAGTGATCAAGCACTAAATGGTGCTTCTTCAGCAATTGCTGGAAATTACGGAGAAGAGTATTGTCAAAGAAGGACATTTTCAAATAAGAATGCTAGTGCACAAGAAGCTCACGAAGCTATTAGACCTACTGATTTCAGTGTAAATAAACACAATGGAACTTCAGATGAGGAAAAGTTATACGGTCTCATTTGGAGACGAGCTATTGCTTCTCAAATGGCAGATGCTAGACTTGAGAAAACAACTGCAACTATTGACGTATCTAATTCTGAAGAACTATTTGTAGCTAAAGGTGAAGTAATCACATTCGAAGGTTTTTTAAAAGTGTATTTGGAGGGTACGGATGATGAAAACGACGATGAAGCTAAAGGTTTACTTCCTGCTATGTCTCAAGGAGAGTCTATGGAGAGAAAGACAATTATAGCAACTCAGCGATTTGCAAATCACCCACCCCGTTACACGGAGGCAAGCTTGGTTAAAAAGTTGGAAGAACTTGGAATTGGTCGCCCATCTACATATGCATCTACAATTAGTGTAATTCAAAATCGAGGTTATGTTGACATGCCTGATCGTGAAGGTGTTAAGAGAGAATTTAGAGTAATTACTCTTGATGGGTCAGATTTGAGCTCAAATACTTCCTCAGAAATAACTGGTGCTGAGAAAAACAAACTAGCACCTACTGATATTGGAATAGTTGTGAATGAGTTTCTGATTAAACACTTTGGCGACATTTTAGAATACAATTTCACAGCTGATGTAGAAAAAAAATTCGATGTTATTGCCAAGGGTGAAGATAATTGGCAGGATATGATTGAGGATTTCTACAAACCATTTAAGATTAAAGTAGATCATACTCTTGAAAATGCTGATAGAGCGTCAGGTGAAAGAATTCTTGGTGAAGATCCTGAGTCAGGTAAACAAGTTTTAGTGAGAATTGGTCGATATGGGCCTATGGCTCAACTTGGTAAGGCTGATGATGAAGAAAAGCGTTTTTCATCTCTAAGAACTGGCCAAACTCTTGAATCTATAACTCTTGAAGAGGCTTTATTGCTTTTTAAGTTACCTAGAGATTTAGGTAAATACGAGGATAAAAAGGTTATTACGGACATTGGAAGGTTTGGTCCTTACGTTAGACATGATGGAAAGTTTATTAGCATTAAAAAAGATACAGATGACGATCCATACACTTTAGATCTAAATAGAGCTATTGAATTAATCGAAGCAAAACGATCTGCAGATGCTGCTGCTCTTCTAAAAGTATTTGAAGAAGATGAGACTGTTCGCATCATTGAAGGACGTTGGGGGCCATATATAAAGGCAGGAAAGGCAAATGTGAAAATCCCTAAAGGTGAAGACTACACAACAATTGATTGGAATAGAGCTCAAGAGCTTATTGAAGAACACTCGAAACGCCCAGCCACAAAGGGAAAGAGAGGAAAAGCTAAGAAAAATAACAATTAAGTGTGGACTCTATTCTAAATCTCATGTAAAAAGAGTGATTTACAGAGCGTTATTGTGACCATCTGTATAAAGTACACATGAGCGGAAAGATTTACGAGTTACTACAGCCAATAGACAATCCACTCTACGGAAATCCTGAGGGTTCAGCCCGAATTGCCGAAAGAATAGATATGCATCATTTTGATCACAAACCTGAGGTCGAAGGCTGTCGTGTTGCGATAATTGGAGTAAATGATGGAAGAAATAGCGGTGATAATGAGGGGTGCTCAGGTGGACCATCGGCAATTAGAAATTATTTATACAGACTAACTCCTCATTCTAGGTGGGCTCAAACAGCTGATTTAGGTGATATAAGAATGTCATTTACAGAAGATGAGACTGAATTTGCACTAATTACAATTGTTTCAGAATTAGTTCAAATGGGGATTATACCAATTGTATTAGGGGGTGGTCAAGATTTAACCTATGCTATGTATTCTGCTCTAGAAAGCATTGGGAGGCCCATGAATGTTGTAACTGTCGATCAAAGATTAGATTTTGGAGGAGATCCTCAAGTGAGTACTGCAAGGAACTATATGAATCGCATTGTTTTACACGAGCCAAACTATCTATTTGATTACGTAAACATTGGTCACCAAGGTTATTTAAGTGATCCCGACACGTTGGAATTACTAGAAAAACTTCAATTTGAGGCTATTAGATTAGGACAAGTGCATACAAACACAAAACTCCTTGAACCTACGTTTAGAAATGCAGATTTAATTTCTATCGATATGGGATCAATTCGAGCTGCAGACCACCCTGCTTCAGTACATGCAGGTCCTAATGGAATAACAGCATCTCAAATTTGCCAAATTGCGAGATATGCTGGTTTAAGCGATAGGATGCTTGCTCTTGGAATTTTCGAACATAATCCAGACTTAGATGATAGAGGAAGAGGAGCTCACTTAACTGCTCAAGTGGTTTGGCATATGTTAGATGGAATATTCTACCAGCCAGGAGATCATCCAAAGTGTAGTTCCGAGGAATATACCCGATATGTTGTTGATTTACCGGGTAATGACCACGAAGTAGCTTTCTATAAATCACCTAGAAGTGATAGATGGTGGATGGACGTTCCAATTCCAACTTCTAAGAAAAACAACAAGGATCACCACCACCTTGTACCCTGCTCATATGAGGATTATGAAGAGGCTGCAAGTGGCCAATTACCTGATAGATGGTGGAGGACATATCAAAAATTAGCGTGATGATATCGATAAATTCCGTATCTTGCCAAACTTCGGGTAGTACCCAAACCTGTGAAACCCTTGAAATCAACGAGTTAACATGATTCGTAGCTATATATCAACAATCGCATTTGTAATGCTTGCGTCATTTTTGAACGCACAGCAGGATCCTCAGTTTACACAATGGTATATGGATCCAGTAAATTGTAACATTGCTGCAGCTGGTCAATCTAATTTGACTAACATAAATGCATTTCATAGACAACAATGGGTTGGATTTGGCGATAGTAGGCCAGTAACAACACTATTGAATGTTGATACAAGATTTGGTGAAAGTCCATTTGGCATTGGTGTTCAGTTCTATCAAGATGATATTGGAAATGAAAGCAACACAATGGTTAAAATTGGACCTTCATATACTTTTAATCCTACTTCTTCTGGAACAAAATTTAGTGCTGGATTTAGTGTAAGCTATTTCTCAAAGAACTTTGGAAATGATGATTATTGGATTGCAATTGATGACCCTGCTTCGGACAATTCAATTCCAACCGATGGAGAAGGAGACGCAACTATAGACGTAGATTTTGGGTTTTTCATGAAGAATTCTGACAAATACTATGCTGGAATTTCTACTACTCATCTTCTTGAAAGCGCCTTTAACGACCTTAGTATTCAACCTTCACGTCACTATTACTTGATGGGAGGTTATAATTTTTCTCTAAATGGAAATGATCTGATACTAAGAACAAACTTTTTAGCAAAATCAGATATTGCTGCAACAGCAATCGATTTTAATGTAAATGTATTGTTCGTAGAAACTGTTTGGGCTGGTGTTTCATACAGACATGGCGACGCAGTAGCACCTGTAGTTGGATATCAACTCAGAGCTAGTCAAAAAGATCAAATTAGTAGTAGCGAACATTTTTTAAGAATAGGATATTCATATGATGTGACTACGTCACAACTACAATCTTATCAAGATGGATCTCATGAAGTTTTCCTTTCATATGGGTTCCAATTCTTATCTACTCCAATACAAAACAAATATGCTAATCCACGCTTCTTATAATATTGAATTAATAAAAAGCGTATATTAGATACCACCCTGCAAACGAAATTAAAACCACTCAATATGAAAAAGTTCCTTCTGTTTTTCATGACTCCAGTACTGCTTGCTGGTTGTTACATGGGACCCCAGGGCGAGCTCGTTGGTGTTCAACCACGTGAATACTGGGATCAACCAAATCCGTATGGAATGAATTACATCCACTTTGGCTCATTTACAATGGGACCAAGTGATCAAGATGTGCCATATGCATTGAACACAAGATCAAAAACAGTAACAATACCTGCTTACTACATTGATGTTCACGAGATTTCAAACAATGAATACCGTCAGTTTGTAAACTATGTTCGAGATTCATTATTCCTGAATACTTTGGCTGAAAACGATGATGATAGATATTTCTATGCTGAAAACGCAGCTGGCCAAGAACTTGATCGTTTTATTGATAAAGGTTATATCCTAAATTGGGAAGAGCCAATTGATTGGACTGATGAAGACATCTTTGACCTTCTTTACGATGAATTCTATTTACAGGGATCAGATAGATTCTACAATAGAAGAGAAATTGATACTCGTAAGCTAAACTACCGTTACTACTGGTTCAATCTTGAACAAGCTTCTGGAAAGCAATCAAGAGATGAGGAGTATGGTGAAGTAAATGAGTTGAATCAATTACACTCGGTTCGTCGTTATTCAGATCGTTCTCAGTTTGTTGTTGAAGAAACAATCAATGTTTACCCCGACACATTAGTTTGGATTCACGATTACACATATGCTTATAATGAGCCTCTTGCAGAAAATTACTTTTGGCACCCTGCTTATGACGATTACCCAGTAGTTGGTGTAACCTGGGGTCAAGCAGTAGCTTTTAATGCATGGAGAACTCAAATTATGAACGAGTGGAAAGAAAAGAATGGCGAAACATACATTCAGAAATTCCGTTTACCATCTGAAGCAGAATGGGAATATGCTGCACGTGGAGGAAGAGACTTAGCTCCATATCCATGGGGTGGTCCATACATCAGAAACGATCAAGGTTGTGTTCTTGCAAACTTTAAGCCTATGCGTGGAGACTACGTAGAGGATGCCAATGCTTACACTGCTCCTGTTGAATCTTATAGTCCAAACGATTTTGGTCTATTCAATATGGCTGGTAATGTGGCTGAATGGACAAATACAGCATTTGATGAAACTGTTTATGATTTTGCATTTGACTTAGCACCTGATTACGTTTACCATGCTAAAGTAGATGACCCTCCTGCCCTGCACAGAAAGGTGATTCGCGGTGGTTCGTGGAAAGACATCGGTTATTACTGCCAAACTGGAACTCGTACTTATGAATACAGTGACACAGCAAAAGCATACATCGGATTTAGATCAGTTATGTCTTACTTAGGTCGAGGTAAATCTGGGCCTTCGGAAGAATGGAACTAATCAAATAAACTAAAGAAAATTATATACCTAGCATTCCATAACTAGTTATGGTGAAAATTGAAACTAATCCTACAAGAAAATGAAACCAGGAAGTAAAAGTTGGAAAAAATTTATGTCAAAGCTCTACGGTTGGGGAGCGTCAATCGTAATCTTAGGAGCTTTATTTAAGATTGAGCACTGGCCAGGAGCGTCAGCAATGTTAATAGCAGGACTTGGGACAGAGGCCGTAATATTCTTTTTCTCTGCTTTTGAACCAGTTCCTAAAGATGATCCAGATTGGACCTTAGTTTACCCGCAGCTTGCTACTGCAGATGATGCAAAAACTGCTGTTCAACAATTAGATAACTTATTAGAGGATGCTAATATTGATTCTAAGGTTTTAAAGAATCTTGGTGATGGAATGCGAAATCTGGGCGACCAAGCTAATAAGATGAGCGAAATGGCTGATGCTGCTGGAGCTACTCAAGAATTTAGCGATTCTCTTGTGAAAGCATCGAATAGAGTAAATGAAATGGCTGATACTTACGAGGGGGTTTCAAACTCTCTTACTGGCCTAGTTGGTTCTCAAGAAGCAAGCACAAATGCTGGAGATAATCTCCAAAGAATGAATG
>MDSY01153746.1_pt1 | contig 10608 bp, 5 predicted proteins | sample 811131 | NCBI WGS metagenome assembly MDSY01 (sample SAMN05326643, study PRJNA326480) | marine metagenome | isolation source: seawater | place: Atlantic Ocean: South West | collected 2010
CCTATTCATTAGAAGAACTCGAAGGCCCATGGTTTGAGGGCATAAGAACAATGAAAGATTTGGAATTCGTAGATAGTGAGATTTACATAGACGAGGCCATCAAGAGCGGTAAAAAAATCTTGGCTGAAGGAGCACAAGGAACCATGCTCGACATTGACTTCGGGACATATCCATACGTTACATCTTCAAATACCATTACTGCAGGAACATGCACAGGACTCGGTGTTCCACCGACGAAAATCGGCAAAGTAATTGGCATATTTAAAGCCTACTGCACGCGTGTTGGAAGCGGCCCCTTCCCTACTGAATTATTTGACAAAGACGGCGAAGATATGGGCAGAGAAGGACATGAGTTTGGAGCGACTACAGGTCGCCCTAGAAGATGCGGTTGGATTGACCTAGTGCAATTGCGCTATTCTATTATGATCAACGGGGTAACTGAGCTTTGCATGATGAAAGGAGATGTACTCAGTATATTTGATGAAATCAAAGCATGTACTCAATATATCATTGACGGTAAAGAAGTCAATTACTTTCCTTTTGACATAAATGATAGTGAAATTACGCCAGTTTATGAGAACGTACCCGGATGGAAAAAGGACTTAACACAACTTGAATCTCTTGAAGAGGCGCCAGATACATTTAAAGCATACGTAGATTATCTTGAAAAGCAATTAAATGTGCCTATTCGCGTTGTATCAGTTGGACCAGACAGAAAACAAACGTTAGCAAATTCTTAATGATTTTAGAAAAGCAGTTTATAAATTATGCGCTTTTCGTAAGCGCATTTTTTTTGAGCCATAATTACATGGCCCAAAAAGATGTGCTAAAATTGCTTCCCGGTTCGAAAAAAGCGAACTATTTTGAAGAAAATGACCTACTCAAACTAGAAGGTGATGTCAATTTTGAATACCAACAAAACACAATGTTTTGTGATAGTGCTTATTATTTTGAAACTGCACAAATCGTAAGAGCCTACGGGCATGTACACATTATAAAAGAAAATCTGAATATTTTTTGTGACTCTGCCTTTTTTGATGATCAAGCCCAGAAATCAAAGCTCTGGGGACGCGTAAAAATGCGAGATGGTGATTATAAACTAACAACGGATAGCATCGATTATGATTCCGCTACCGGTCGAGCTACATATCGAAACTATGGAGTCATTCAGAAGATAAACTCCAAAGAACGGATTACAAGTAAAGTAGGTTATTTCTACCCTGATACAAAAAATTACCATTTCCAAGATAGTGTGAGGTATACAAATAAGGATTTGACAATGACCACAGATACACTTCAGTTTGATTATGCTGAGCAGAAAAGCTACTTTTTTGGCAAAACAAAGATCAAGAAAGACAGCATCGATATTGTTTCTACATACGGATGGTTTTATACCAAAAAGAATATTGGTTATTTACACGGCGATGCGATGTTCAAAGACCCAGAAAAAACACTCTTTGCAGACACCATTTTATATAATGACAGCCTACAAAAAATTGAAGCGAAAAAAAATGTTCATTTCACTGAAGAAAAAAACAACATACGTATTCAATCAAATTACCTTTTAAAAGACGAGTCAAATGACGAGACTTTCGTTTCAGATTGTGTTCTAGCCGAAATAATTCAAGAAAGCGACACCATATACATCCATAGTGACACCCTTAGAATACTTCCAGATACGGCTGAGAATATGAAAAAGATATATGCCTATCATGGCGTACGTATTTTCAATATGCAAATACAAGCAAGCTGTGATTCCCTATCTTTTGTTGAACAGGCAGACCTCATGACACTTTACAATAATCCTATAATTTGGTCTGACAATGCAGAATTAAAGGGAGATTCTATGGAGATTCATTTAAAAGACTCCTTGATTGACCATATTGACATTTACAATAACTCCTCTGTCCTAATGGAACTTGACTCAGGAACTTTTTACAATCAAATATCAGGGAAAGACATTATTGCACTTATGGAAAAAGGGAAGCTTGTTCAAGCAGATGTTTTTGGCTCTGCTAAAAGTATCTATTACCCTGAAGATGAAGAAAAGACAGACAGCTTACTCACTATCAAAAGGATGGGTTTGAATAAACTCGAAGCTTCAACATTGACGATTCATTTAGACAGTGGTGAGGTTACTGGCATCACCTACAAAACACAACCTTCAGGTGTGTTTTATCCAATTGACCAAGTCAGAGACAAAGACAAATGGATTCAAAACTTTAAATGGAATGCAATGCTTAGACCAAAAGAATTCTACACATTAGACAACTAGACAATTAATTCAGGACAACTAATTGATTTCGGTATCTTCCTTGTCCCAACGAACAACACGCTTTACTCCTTCCACTTGCTCAAATTCGCGCGTGAGCTGTTCTAAATGCCCAGTATCGTATACCAGTACCTTTATGTGGCCTTCAAATACACCATCATTTGTATCAAAAGAAATACTTTTCATATTGATATTAATCTGATTGGAGATAATCTCAGTTATTCTATTAACCAAACCAAACTGGTCAATTCCAATAATTTTAATTGCCGCAACCCGCTCAACCATATCATCAGACTTCCACCTTGCCTTAATACAACGATACGCCATTTTCGACATCATATTCACAGCATTTGGACAATTAAAACGATGTATTTTAATTCCTGAAGAAACCGTAATAAAGCCAAATACCTGATCACCAGGTATCGGATTGCAACACTTCGCCATTTGATATTCAAAACCTTTAAAATCGTCACCGATGCGCAAAGTTGCTTTCTTTGGATCCATCGTGACAAATTCAGATTCATAGTCACGTACACTCTTCTTCTTTCGTGTGGAAGGCTTTCTTTCTATTTTGAACAAACCATTCATTTGATCAATCTCACGAAGCTTTGTCAAATCAATCTTTCCTTTAGCTACTCTGAAATAAAGCTCTGTAATCGTAGGAACTCCAAAGTGCTTTTCCAAAAACATCAGGTTCTCAGAACCCATACGAAGGTTGAACTGCTTAAACTTACGTTCTAAAATTTCCTTTCCATCCTGAGCAATTAAATTTCTCTCTTCATTAAGGGAAGATTTAATTTTTGATTTCGCACGAGCGGTTGCCACAAAACGAAGCCACTCGTCCTTTGGCCTCTGCTTGGAAGAAGTTATTATTTCAAGCTGGTCGCCATTTTGCAACTCATAAGACAACGGCATCAATCGGTTATTTACTTTGGCACCGATACAGGAACCCCCAATATCTGTATGGATATCGTAAGCAAAATCTAGAATAGTTGAGCCTGTCGGCAATACTCGTAGTTCTCCTTTCGGCGTAAAAACATAGATCTCTTCATTGAATAAATTCAGTTTGAAATCATTTACGAAATCTATAGCACTAGCGTCAGAGGACTCCAAGAGATCCCTAATCTCACTAATCCATCGATCAAGCTTGTTTTCCTCATTGTCCGCCTCTTTATATCTAAAATGGGCAGCCAGGCCTCTTTCAGCAATTTCATCCATGCGCTTAGAACGAATCTGAACCTCAACCCACTTTCCTTGTGGGGACATCACAGTTGTATGAAGCGATTCATATCCATTTGCCCGTGGCGTAGAAATCCAATCTCGCAATCTTTCTGGACTTGGTTGGTAAAAATCCGTAACGATACTGTAGATTCTCCAGCAATCAGGTTTTTCTAGTTCTGTCGGCGTTTCCACAATGATGCGAATCGCAAAAACGTCAAATATCTCTTCAAAAGGAATATCTTTTGAATTCATCTTTTTCCAAATAGACGAAATAGACTTTGTTCTCGCTTTAATGTCAAACACATAACCTTCATGTGCCAATGCCTCCTTCACAGGTGCAATAAACCTTCTAATGAATCGAGCTCTTACCTCCTTCGTTTTGGCTAGCTTCTCCTCTATATCTAAATAGGCTTCAGACTCACAATACCTCATGGAAAGATCTTCCAATTCAGTCTTTACAGAGTACAAACCTAAACGATGCGCGAGAGGAGCGTATAAAAACTTTGTTTCAGAAGCTATCTTGAGTTGCTTATCTGAGCGCATGCTCCCCAATGTTCGCATATTGTGAAGACGGTCAGAGAGTTTGATGAGTACAACTCTAAAATCCTCGGATATTGTCAATATCATTTTGCGAAAATTCTCAGCTTGTATAGAAGCATTTTCGTCAAAAACATCGGGAATTTTCGTCAGTCCATCGATAATTAAGCGAACCTTTGGGCCAAAAAGATCCTCAATATCATCCAGTGTTATATGCGTGTCTTCAACCGTATCATGCAGCAATGCACATATTACAGAAGTAGGTCCAAGCCCCATCTCTTCAGCACAAATTCGAGCCACAGCAATTGGATGATAGATATATGGCTCACCTGACTTTCGGCGCATCTCTTTGTGCGCGTCTAACGCAACATCAAAGGCCTTTCGAATGAGCTTGGTTTCTTCTTTATTACGGTCCTTTAAGGCACGCATTAATCCTCTAAACGCATTCAATATTTCCTTGCGTTCTTGCTCCAGGTTTGTTATGGATTCAGAAGATATAGTATTCATTTATTTAGAAGGTAACAATTTTGAAGTGACTTCTCCAAATCCTAAACGTACTTTATCATTTTTACAAAAACCTCTCATAGTGACTGTATCTCCATCCTGAATGAATTTTCTTTCTGTTCCATCTGCCATTGGTACAGGCTTCGTTCCCTTCCAAGCAAGCTCAAGCATTGAGCCATAAGAGTCTGGAGTTGGACCAGAAATCGTACCCGAACCTAACAAATCTCCACCTCTCACATTGCATCCATTAACCGTATGGTGCGCAAGTTGCTGTGCCATATTCCAATACATATATTTAAAATTGGAATTACAAACTATTGTTTCTTTACTCGTCTCCGGAGTAATTGAAACTTGCAAGTGAATATCGTAAGACTTTTTACCTTCAAACTTTAGATAATCTAGGACCTCTGGATCTTGATTAGGTGTATCCACACAGTATGGCTGCAATGCATCCAAACTGACAATCCATGAAGAAATAGAGGAAGCAAAATTCTTCGCTAAGAATGGCCCTAAAGGAACATACTCCCATTTCTGAATATCCCGAGCAGACCAATCATTGAACAAAACCATTCCGAAGATATAATCCTCTGCCTCTTCTGTGCTGATCGAATCTCCAAGTGGTTTTCCATCAAAAGTAACAAAGGCCATTTCTAGTTCAAAATCAATCATTTTTGAGGGGCCAAAAATTGGTCCTTGGTCCTCATTTGGCTTTGTTTGACCTTTTGGTCTGTTTATATTTTGACCGGATGGGATAACCGAAGATGAACGTCCATGATACCCTACTGGTATATGTAACCAGTTTGGCAATAATGCATTGTTCGGATCCCTAAACATCGTACCGACGTTCGTTGCATGCTCTCGACTAGAATAAAAATCGGTATAGTCTCCAATTTCAATCGGCATAAGAACTTGAGCAGTAGCTTCGTCGATTAATACTTGCTCCACATGGTGTGCATTATTTTGTAATTCCGAATTATCATTATTTAATAACTCTGAGATGCGATCTCTTAATCTTCGAGACGCAAGCTTCCCTTTTTTCATTAAACCATTTAAGGTTGATGCATCAAGCACATCAAGCGTGAATGGCAGGTTATCTAAATAACCCAAAACGTGAAGGGTTTTTAAATCCAGAATTGAATCACCAATTCTAATACCTACTCTAGGTTCTAGAGAATCTGTTTTAAAAATACCTAAAGGAAGGTTCTGAATTGGGAAATCAGAATCTTCAGGTACCGATACCCATGAATCTAAATTTGGATTGTTTGCTTTTATCATTTTACTCAACTTTCTTGTTATACGTTAAATCTGAAATGCATAATGTCTCCATCCTGCACGATATATTCTTTTCCTTCTACCTTAAACTTTCCTGAATCCTTGACGGCCTGCTCCGAACCCATCTCCGTAAAATCATTATACTTCATGACCTCTGCACGAATAAAACCCTTTTCAAAATCTGTATGGATGACACCTGCAGCTTGAGGCGCAGACATCCCCTCCTTGATTGTCCACGCTCGGACTTCTTTCTCACCGGCAGTGAAATAGGTTTTTAGGTTTAGTAAAGAATAGGCAGAACGAATCATTCTATTCACCCCTGGCTCTTCAAGGTCTAGCTCGTCCAAAAACATCTGACGCTCGTCATAAGTTTCTAACTCTGTAATGTCTGCTTCTATCTTCGCGCCGATAACCAATACTTCAGCATCCTCATCTTTCACAGCCTCGCGAACAGCGTCAACAAAATGATTTCCCTTTTGAACGGAAGCTTCGTCTACATTGCACACGTACATTACAGGCTTTGCCGTAATAAGGTTAAAGGAGTGAACAAGCTCTTTTTCTTCCTCATCCAAGCTTAATGCACGGACAGACAAACCTTGTTCTAGACCCTCTTTTAGTTTAATGGCCAAGTCGTTTTCTTTGACTGCGTCCTTGTCACCTGATTTTATGACTCTTGAAAGTGAGGCAACTTTCTTTTCCACAGATTCCAAATCCTTAAGTTGAAGCTCTATGTCAATAATTTCTTTATCCCGCATTGGGTCTACCGAACCATCGACATGGATAATATTTCCATCTTCAAAGCAACGAAGTACATGCAAAATAGCATCCGTCTCTCTTATGTTGGCCAAAAACTTGTTTCCAAGTCCTTCGCCTTTAGAAGCTCCTTTAACGAGTCCTGCGATATCTAGAATTTCCATCGTGGTTGGAATCACACGCTCGGGATTAACCAAGCTCTCTAGCTTTTCAAGCCGCGTATCAGGAACAGAAATAGTCCCAATATTGGGCTCTATGGTACAAAATGGAAAGTTTGCAGATTGCGCCTTGGCATTGGACAGACAATTGAAAAGGGTTGACTTACCAACATTAGGTAGACCTACGATACCACACTTTAAAGACATATTTTTTTTTTGGATTCCAAAGATAAGAAAGAATGCTAAGATTACACCCTGTTTATGAACAAGGTCGCTGATTTTTTAACGAAGATGATTGGTCAAGCTTTGTAAAGTAAAATAGAATTTTACCTACTTTTAAAAACCCAACGATTATTATGATTTCAACAAAAATATTTTCCTTTCTTTTATTGTTTTTTGCGCAGAGCTTATTCTATGCCCAGAGCAACGAAATAGCAACAAGTAAAGCGCAGTTCATTAGAGAGATCTACACCGAGGCTTTGACAAAAGGCCATGCTTATGAAGACTTAAGGTTTTTATGTAAAGAAATTGGCGCAAGAATTACAGGGTCAACTGAGGCGCAAATGGCGATTGAATGGGGACAAAAAAAAATGACTGCGTACGGCCTTGAAACAAGTCTTCATGAGATACAAGTTCCGCATTGGGAAAGAGGCACTAAAGAGGCATTTTACCTCAAGACAGCTGATGGCACACATATAAAACTTAGGGGTCTCGCACTCGGCGGCTCCGTTGGAACAAACGGAACACTTAGAGGAGACTTGATTGAATTTGAAAGCCTTGATGCCTTAAAAGCAACAACACCAGAAATGGTTGAGGGTAAAATTGTATTTGTAAACCAGGCCATGGACGCAAAACAAATTCAAACCTTTAAAGCTTACGGGGGGTGCTATCCATTGAGGGGAAATAGCGCTTCAGTAGCAGCAGAAAAAGGAGCTATTGGAACGATAATACGCTCCCTAGGCTTAGCCTCTGATCCACATCCACACACAGGTTCTATGTATTATGCGGATGGGATTGATAAAATTCCTGCTGCCGCGATTTGTACAGCAGATGCAGATAAAATTCATGAGCTCTTTAAGAACAAACCAGAACAAGATATAGAACTGGTTATGGAAATGGACTGTAGGTCTTTCCCTGACGCCACATCCTACAACGTACTTGGTGAAATAAAAGGAAGTATTTATTCTGATGAAATCATCACAGTTGGCGGCCACCTTGACTCCTGGGATACAGGAGAAGGCGCACACGATGACGGAGCCGGAATCGTGCATTGCCTTGAAGCCTTTAGAATTCTTAAGGAAATGAATTACAAACCTGAACATACCCTAAGACTGGTCTTTTTCATGAATGAAGAAAATGGAAACAAGGGAGGGAAAACCTATGCAAAATGGGTAAAAGAAAATGAAGAAAAGCACTTTGCAGCAATTGAAAGCGATCGCGGCGGTTTTGCGCCAAGAGGTTTCACTTGTGATGGTTCAGATGAACAGGCAGAATGGCTCAGTTCACTAGCTCCTATATTTAAAGATTACGACCTTCATGTTTTTGAAAAAGGATATGGAGGCGTCGATATTGGACCACTCAAAGAATCCTATCCAGGTATTCCACTTTTTGGATTTGTTCCAGATTCACAGCGTTACTTTGATATGCACCATTCTCCAAATGACGTATTTGAAAACGTAAACAAGCGAGAACTAGAACTTGGCGCTGCGGCCATTGCCTCCTTTATCTATATTTTGGACCAAAAGAAGCCTTAATAGGCTTGCTCTGAAAAGCGAGGGTCCTCAATATAGGATTGCTTTTTCATGTAGCGAACTTCAAGACAACAGAAACCAAATTCTTCAACCAGCTTGCCTTCCAGAAAGTAAATTCCTGATCCTGAGAACGGATAACGCTTCAAGGAATTATGAAAATGTACGGTATCTATAGCCGCACCATCTTGGTCTAAAAACATACCGAATGAGATGGCTTGACCTTTGGACGACTTAGAATTCTTGAGTGCCACTAAATAACCATAAGTCTGTACCACCTTGCCTTTAAAAGAAGAAAACAACAATGGACTACAATTAGTATCCACAGGCAAGACAAGCAACTCAAACGGACTACACAAAGAAAAACCCATAAGCTCTAAGTATTCAAAGTCTAGCTCAAGGCGGTGCTCCCTGAGTACAGGAAGCTGTTCCGGTTGTTTTGATGAAACCCTTAAAGGCAATAAAGACTGGACATTTTTAGGTTTTTTGTCATGAAAAAAGTGTGCCCTCCAAAGCAGCTCTTTTCTAGGAATGTCGAAACAACGCAGTGCATCTATTCGAATCAGCAGAACAAGCTGCTCAAATGGAATGTACACCCGATCAAGTAAGGCCTCAAAGCTTTCATAGCAACCAAAATCACTTCTACATTTCATAATGCTCAGAATTGTATTTCTTTCTACACCATTCACCAAGCTAAACCCTAAAATCAAAACCACACCCTTGAGAATAGATGTATAAGAACCCTTTTGGATGCAAGGCCCTTCCACCCTAGCCCCTAGCTTTCTGGCTTCATGTATATAGAATTCTGTACGGTAAAAGCCTCCAAAATTATTGATACACGCTGTCATATACTCCAGTGGGTAGTAAGCCTTAAGGTATAAGCTCTGATAGCTTTCTACTGCATAAGAGGCAGAATGTCCCTTGGCAAAGGCATACCCCGCAAAACTCTCAATCTGGTCCCATATGGATTTGATTAGCTCAAATTGATAGCCCTTATTTCCACAATTCTGAAAGAACTTCTCCTTGATCACTAAAAACGCACCGCGTGACCTAAACTTTCCTGACATTCCCCTCCGCAACACATCGGCCTCTCCCAATGTCAAGCCTGCGAAGTAATGCGCAACCTTAATAACATCCTCCTGATAAACCATCACACCGTAGGTTTCTGGCATAATATCAAGCAACAACGGGTGTGCTTTTTTGCGCTCCTCAGGGAAACGGTGGCGCAAAATATAGGTGCGCATCATGCCCGACTGTGACACACCAGGTCTAATTACAGAGCTTGCCGCGACGAGCTCTAGATAATTTTTGACACTGAGCTTGGTCATCAGCATACGCATCGCGGGTGACTCAACATAAAAACAGCCCAATGCGTCTGCTTTGGTCAAAAGCGCATTGATTCTTGGATCATTCTTAAAGAACTCTAAATCATTGATGTCTCGTGGCGGATTGTCAGGCTGGTTCTTGACCGCAAGTGCCAAGCCCTCCTGTATCTTTGCGAGTCCTCTCTGGCTCAATACATCGAACTTATAGAGCCCCACATCCTCCGCTTCAAGCATAGAGAATTGGGTCGTTGGAAACCCTTTAGGAGGTAAAAAAGTAGCTGAGAACCAGGTCATCGGTTTTTCACTGATGACAATACCTCCGGAATGGACGCTCAAATAAGATGGCAACCCTTGAATGTATGCACTATATTTCAGCACCAAAGCTGATAAGGCATCAGTAGGTTTCGCTTGTTTTACGGCGAGCCGGTCCATTTCTGTCTTTGGCAAACCAAAAACCTTCCCTAGCTCGCGAATCGTTGCCCTGTATTGAAAGGTATTGTAGGTGCAAAGCAAGGCTGCAGTTGGGTACTTCTCAAAAATATAACGGATCACATCGTCTCGATCGTGCCAAGAGAAATCAATATCAAAATCTGGCGGACTCTTGCGCTCGGCATTCATAAAGCGCTCAAAATATAGGTCAAGGTCTAAGGGGTCCACGTTTGTAATCCGAAGTAAATAAGCCACAATACTGTTGGCTCCACTTCCCCTGCCCACATAAAAGTAATTTCTGGAACGTGCATATGAGGTAAAATCCCAAGTCATCAGAAAGTAAGAAAGGTATTTTTTCTTTGCAATGATTTCTATTTCCTTCTCTATGC
>MDSY01035553.1_pt1 | contig 10607 bp, 4 predicted proteins | sample 811131 | NCBI WGS metagenome assembly MDSY01 (sample SAMN05326643, study PRJNA326480) | marine metagenome | isolation source: seawater | place: Atlantic Ocean: South West | collected 2010
ATCTTGCGCGGAACTGTTGGTGTACGACTTCGACGGGACTTTGGCAAATACGCCGACACCTCGCGAAGGCAAAATCATGTACGAGAACAAAATCGGACGAGCGTGGCCGCACGTTGGGTGGTGGGGGAGACAAGAGAGCTTGGAGCCGCCTTTAGAGGTCGGTCCCGGACCGGCGTGGGCGAGTTACGTAGAGAACCGAACGCGGACGGATTGCGTGCGAATTATGATGACGGGGAGAGTTGAGAAGCTGAGCAGGAGAGTGACGGAGTGTTTGCGCATGTTGGAAGGCGCGACCGAGACTTTGTGTTTTCACGAGTTAGTTTTTAAGAAAGGGAACGGGGATACGTTGGAGTATAAGTGCGAGGAGTTGCGGAGGATGGTGCGAGCGTACGGGCCGAAGAAGGTGAGGATTTGGGAAGACAGGGTGAAACACGCGGAAGGATTTAGAGAGTTCGGGAAGAGAGAGTTCGCAGAGATTGTTTTCGAGGTGACGCTCGTCGAACCGTCGAACGATTACTAGACAATAATAACAAGTGTAATACTGGCAGTATCTATGTACTAAGCATCTAAAAACTACTACGTTGTTTCTCTAAAACGCGCATCGCCGCATCACTTGTCCACTCTTTCGACCACGCCTCTCGCCGTCTCGGAACGCCTTGGAACATTTCCGAGTATTCCATCAAGCAGTTGTCGATGAACGCTTGCGGGTCTTGCGAGAAGCTCAGCAAATACGCTCTTCGTTTTCTCGCGAAATCGATAAAGTTGGAGTCTTGGAATATTCTCTGCTCCAACTCTTCCGGTTCGTTCGTGGCAGCGGAATACTTCGTCACCGCGCTGTTCTGGCCAACCGCCGCGGGCGGTAAAGTTTCGACGTTCACGTCGTAACAATCGCAATGTGCTGGAGAAGGACCGTACGGACGGACTTTATATTCAAACACTAACGGCTCCGAGATTTTCGGCATGTGCGTTCGCGACGTGCACGCAATGCACACGGATCTAAACGGCACGACATCGCCCACTTTTTTCTCCTTGAACAAAGGGTTCTTTTCGCACAACTCAAGGAACGTCTCGTCCAATTCAACCATCGATTGGTCTTTTTCCGAGACTAACTCCAACGCTTTACATCGACTCCACAACGCGTACACCACTCGCCCAGCGCTCTCTTCCTCTTTCCCCACGACGTCGGCTAACATTCCGCTCAATTGAAACTTTGGCGGATCGTTCCTTAAGTGTATTTCACATCTCACTCTCATAGAATCTTTCGCCCCGGGAACGGTAACCGTGAACCCATCTTTCGGAACCCCGCATTCCTTACGTTCCCACGCGACGCTCTTCACCAACTTTCCATTTTGTTGTTCGTCGTACACGTCAATCTTCATCCGTTCGATAAAGTGCGAAAACTTCAGCCCTCCTCCTCCTCCCGACGACAACACCTCCCTCGCGTCCACTTCCGCGTCTCGCTCGTTCACCACGCGTCCTTGCACGTGAAACGTCCACTTCTTTTCCGTCCCGTCGCAGTTAAACGAACGACGAGGAGGAGGAGGAGGAGGAGGAGGCGCTTCATTTGACTTCTTTTCCGCGACGGCGGCCGTCGATGACGCGATCCCACCCGGGACGACCCCGACACCGTCGTCTTTCTTTTTCCCGAACGTAAACTTCAACACTTTCTTCGTCTTCCCTGTCGCCTGCAACGAGTTATCCTCGCCTTCGTTGTTGTTATTCACTTGGTCGTTGTTGTGCGTGTTGAACAGATACACTCTCAGAACTCTCCTCTGTTTTTCGTGCATGCCGGAGGATTCGATCATCTCCGCTCGTTTCCTCGAGAGCACGCACTCCACGTTCCGTTCGATATCCACCGAGACGTTCGCGACGGAGGATTTTCGTACGGTTGGTGGGAAGTGCGTTTGCGTTTTCCCTCCTCCTGATGGGGCGAAACCATTAGTTGTCGCGCCTCCTCCCGAAGACGAGGAAAATGCGTAGCCTTTCCTCCGGTAGCTGTTGAACACGTTTTGCTCGTACGCGTGTTGTTGCTGTTGCAAAAGTCGAGCGGCGCGTTGTTTCGCTTTCGTTAATGGTGCGCTCGGCATTGTTCTTCGTAGTATTCGTAGTATTCTACGTGTCGAATAAACCCGCGCAGAAGAAGTGGCGAATTCCTCACTTTTAGGGAAAACACGAACAACAAAATGAACAATCTGTTCGCGAACCCAGACGACCCGAACGCGCTCGAACACATCGAGGAACGGTTGTCGAGCGGGAGGACGACGTGTTGCCAGTGGTACGTTATAGTCTCATTTCGTCCGCTCTCTTTCTTTCTTCGTTAAACTTCTTCTTAAACGAATTGCTTTTTGTTCTGCGCTGCTGACGCGATGGATGTTTGAATTTCCAATAAACACATGATACGAAACAGGAACCGACGAGGGAACGTCCTCGCCGCGGGGACGACCAAAGGGACGATCGTTTTGTGGTGCTTCGACACGAGGACGGTCGTGAGAGAGTTTCGAAACAACCACTCGGAGGAGAGGAGGAGAAGGAAAGAGAATTCTCCTCAGTCTGCTGCTTTAGAAGAAGAGGAAGAGGAAGAGGAGGAAGAGGTTTCTTTCCCCATCCGGTGTTTGTGCTGGAGACGAGATAACCGGAAAATCGCGGCCGGGGATGCCAACGGGCACGTATTAATCTGGGACGTTCTCACCGGAGATCTGGAGACTCGCATGACGGACATCGGCACTTTGAATAACATCGAGTTTACGAAAGATTTCAAGGCGTTGTTGTTCTCGCCGGCGGGGTTTAAAGCGCCGATGTTTCGCGCGATTTCGAAGAGGAGTGGAACGATGTGGCCGGATACCGTGGTGCCGTTACCGGAGGGGTCCGTGGATGAAGCGGACGTGCACGGGTGTCCGGCGATATTGACGAGGAGCGGGAATTTTTGCGTCTACGCGACGACGGGCGGCGGGTTGTGCGTGGCGAGATTGAAAGAGGACGGGGAAGGCGCGCAGATGAGGAGAGGGTGGAAGTTGGTGCAAACGATAGAGTTGGTGGCGAAAGATGCGAAAATGGTAAAACGCTTGGAGCTGTCCAGGGATGGGAAGACTTTGTTGGTGGTGTCGTTTTCGAAATGTATCGTCGCCTTTGACGTGGTAGGGGACGTGGAGGACAAAAAACGGAATAAAGAGAAAGAAGTTTTGAAGAATGATGATAACAACAAGGATGATACTAGTTTAGAGACGACCGTTTTGAAGAACAGGCGTCAGTTTGAGAACGAACACAGTCAATCTTCGTGGGAATCCGCCTGCGTGGCTTTTGATAATAAATTCGTGTACGCCGCCTCCTCTACGGCGTCACACGAGGTGCACTGTTGGAATTTGAAGACGTTGGAGTTGACGAGAGTTTTAGAAGGGCCAAACGAGGCAAAAGGATTGATCCGATCGTGTTATCATCCGAAACGACCTTTAATGATCGGCGTTGGTGCGAATGGGATCATGTACGTGTGGGCGAAAGTGTACGAGGAGTCGTGGACGGCGTTTCAACCGGATTTCCAAGAGTTGAAGGAAAATCGAGAATACATCGAGCGCGAGGATGAGTTTGATATCAAAGACGAGGAAGAAAATAACGATGGAACCAGAAAGGAAAAGAAGCCGAACGTGACGTATCTTGATGACGCGTCGAGTTTGACCTTTGCGGATTTAAAGTTGTGGGACACGGATTTGTCAGCCTATTGGACGGATGCGGACGAGGACGTCATGCACGATTTGCCCGTGGAGGTTATCGTCGATTACGAGCTCCAAGCGAAGATGGAAGAGAAGAAGAAGAAGTGGGAGAGGAAGCAAGCGCTGAAAGCGGAGAAGAAGAAAAAGGAGGAAGAGGAAAAGGAAAAGGAGAAAAACGGAGGAAAAGGAAAAGAGAGAGAAGACGATGGAGATGAGAACGCGAAGAAGCAAAAAATGGACGACGCTAAAAACGAGGGAAGGGACGGCGCCGCTAAGATGGAAGAAGACGACATTATTAACGATGATGATAAAGAGAAAGATTGATGACGTGTAGAATTATACATAGGCTGATACTAGTAGTAGTGATAGTAGTAATAGTAAAAGTAATAGTGAATAATGAATAAAATTTACCCTGTAGTCTATTTACAGTATGCGAACTTGTGAAAACTAAGTACAAAAATGTTACGACGCCTTCCTCTAACAAACACACCCTCCTCAAAATGGAACTCCCTCCTCTTTCTCTCTCTCTTTTTCTCTTCTTTTTTATCACGCCTTTCGCGACGATTTCTTCTTCCCGTCTCCGCTATCGTCGTTGTTATCGTCTTTCGAACGCTTCTTGCTCTTCTTCTCTTTCTTCTCCTCGTCCGAGAAGGATTTATCGGCATCCTTTTCTTGCGCCGGCTTCGTATTCATGCCGCTCGTCACGTTTCTCTTCGCGCCGCCTTTACCCAACTCTACGGCGTTGACTTGCGCGGCAAACTTCAACGAGCACGACGTCTCGTCGCTCGAGTCGTCGTCTGGACTGACGTTGACGAACATCAACGTCTTCCCGTCACCGCCTAAACAGGGCGCTAACAAATACGTTAATTTCGAGTTGCGGTACGGAACGTGTTTCGCTTTGCTGCCGAGCGCGGCAAAAACGTCACCTAACGACGATAAGCTCTTGTTAATCGCGCACGCTTCCTTCAAGCGGTCACCACTGGCACCAGATCTAGCCACGCGTTCACTACCGGCCAAATCGACGAGGTTCAAAGCGCCAGATAACGTCGAGCCGCTCGCGGCGTGTACGCCCGAGACGTGTAAAATGAAAATCGTGTGCGAACGAGACGAGTGCGCGTTCATTTGCGTCGCCTCGACTTTACACGCGGCCGCAGCTTTACGCACCAACACGTGCGCTTGCTCCACGGACTCGACAATTTCGGTGTTGACCCCAGAAATAGTCGTGGACCCGTTCTCGTGGATAATTTTGTGAGCCTCGGAGTGGCCGGCGCCGGGCGCGAGCAAATCGCGAATGGTTTCGTTGTAAATCTCGACGTACGACGCCTTCATTTTATACGACCAACCTTTCACTTCGTTCACTTTAGACGCCTCGACTACTTTTTCAACCGCTCTCGGGATGATACCTCTCGAACTGTCGTCGGATCCACCAAGCATGGTGTGCGTTTTACCGCTTCCGGTTTGACCGTAAGAAAACAAGCACACTTTGTAGCCATCTAAAGCGGATTGAACTAAACCAGAAACTTCTCCAAAGACTTCTTCTTGCGTGGACTCTGGCCCAAACGCGCGATCGAAAGAAAACGCGGAGGATTTCTTCGGACCCACCTGTAAGTTGACGCTCGTCGTATCCGGCAAAGTCTCTACGCACGGCGTCGCGGCGTCGTTGCCGGATGGTCGAACGCGGCAAAAGACGCGCACGTTACCGCGTAACTCTTGAATTTGGTTGAACATCTGTCGCCTCAAAGCTTCGGCGTCTAACAATTCACCCTCGAGCTCGGCAATTCTTTGCGTTTTTTCTTCGGCGAGCTTTCGAAGTTCATCCGCAGCCATGGCGTCCATTTTCGCGTTCTCCATCGCTTTCGCTTGCTCGACGAGCTTTCTCGTCAACGCTGCACCGGCCGAGTTGCCACCTTTTCCGTCTTTCTCTTCCTCCTCTAAGAGAGCTTGCGCTTCTTTCATGGCGTCTAACTCGTTCGTGAGCGATTTCAACTCCTTTTTCGACTCCTTGAGCTCAAATTTCAAGTTTTCAATCTCCGCCGCTTTCTCCGCGTCCAAGGATTTCAACGATTTTTCGAGCTTCCCGACTTCTTTCTGCTCGTTCTCGAGTTGCGCGACGACCGACGCAATTCTTTGCTCGTGACCGAACGTTTCGGATTTTGCCGCTTCGAGCTTTTCTAACGCCGCTTGGATTTCTTCGGCTTTTTCCGCGCCGCCGAGTTCCGCCTCGGCTTTTTGCTTGCGCAAAACTTCGATTTTTTCGCCGAGCTCCTTCTCCTTCGCTTCGGCCGCAGTCACTCGCGCTTCCAAGTCGCGACGCTTTTGCTCCGAACGTTCGAGCTTTTGCACCAACTTTTCGCTCATTTTTTGAGTCTCGAGTTTGATGGCTTTCTCCGAGCTCTTCTTCTCTCGCTCCAACTGTTCCGTCAACTGTTGTTTTTGTTCTGCGATGAGCTCCGCCATGTTCTCCTTCGCCTTCTCCGCTTCGGTCTTGGCGATGCGAAGCTCGTTCGTCAAACGTTCGACGTCCGCGTCTAAATCCGTTCGTAATTCTTCCGCGAGCTCTAAAGCCGTCTTCATGTTCTCCAACTCTTGGTTCAATTCTAAAGCGTTTTTCCCGCTCTCTTGCGTCGCGTTCATCAAATCCGTCTCCAACGCCTTCTTCGCCTCCTCGAGCTTGGACAACTTCTTCTCCAACTTTTCGATTTGCGCAGATAACTTCTCGGTGTTTTTGATCTCGACGTTGATGCGCTTTTCGTTTTCGACTCTCGAGGCTTCGATGGACTCCGAGGCTTTGACTCGTTCGGCTTCCATCTTTTCGTCGTATTGCTTGCGCTCTTGCTTGCGCTCTTTTTGAAACTCCTTCTCTTGCGCCTTCAAGTCCGCTCTGCACTTTTCTTGCGCCTCTTGCAACGTTTGCGACCCGTTCTTTTCGAAGTCTCTGCGCTCGGTTACCAATCTCGCGAGTTCCGCTCGAGCGCACTTCAATTCACCCATCATTTCCCCTTGCTGTTCGATGAGAGATTTCGCCTGCGCCTTGGCGTCCGCCAAGTCGTCCTCGTACCTCTTGACTTCTTTATGCGCGTTTGCGAGCTCGAGTTCTGTGGACTTGGACTCGAGGTTGAGCTTCGATTGTAACGCGACGAGTTGTTCGGAGAGCTCCTTGCGTGCGCTTTCCGCCGTTTTGAACTCCGATTTCGTATCTTTCAACTCGCCCGTCACGCGCTCGATGGACTCTTCCAACTTTTCAATCTTGGACAGTTTCTTATCGCCATCCTTTTCTAACGACGTGATTTTCTTTTCCAACACCGCTTTCTCCTTCTCCAACTCTGCGCAGTTCGTCTTCAAAGATGCCTCCAACTCCACCGCTTGCTCTCTCAAAGTTTGCAACTCAGCAATCTCCGCGTTCAACCCCTCCAACTTCTTATCAGCGTGCTTGGAAGACTGATCGAGTTCTTTTTCTTTCTTTTTGAGTTCCTTTTCGGCTTTTTCTAAACTCTCCTCCAACTTGGCGTTCTGCTCCGTCAACGCCGCGTTGGTCGCGCCGCTCGATTCGCTCAATTTCGCAATCTCTTTCTCCGCGACTTCCAACTTTACCATCGACGCTTCTTTTTCTGCGGTCATTTCTCTCGCCAACTGATCCGAGGTCACTTTTGCCGCCTCCGTACTCGCTAACTTTGCCTCAAAGTCTGCCTCTTGCTTCTTCAACTGCCCTTCCAACGTCTTCGATTGACTCGCGAACGCTTTTTCCTTCTCTTTATTTTCCGCCTTCAACGCCGCCAACTGCTTCTCCAACTCGATGTTTTCGTCCCTCAACTTCAACACTTGCTCGCTGTCCTTCTCCGAGTTCTTCTCGAAACTTTTCAACTTCTTCTCCGCTTGGTCCAACAGTTTTTGTTTTTGTTGCAGCTGAACGCTTTGTTCGACTAACTCGTTCCTCAACGTCTCGTTCTCTTGTTGCTTGTGTTCTTCGTTTTGGGAAAAGTTGGAAAGCATTTTTGCCTCTCGCGCGACAAACTCCGCCTTGGCGCTTTTCAACTTTTGTTCCGCCAACTTAGCCTCGTTTCTGGCGCTTTGCACTTGTGCCGCTGCTCTCGCGGTGTGTTCTTGCAGCGTCGAGACGGTTTCTTGAAATCCTCTCGTCGCTCTCACCGTATCTTCCACCAATCGGTCCTTCTTCCGCATCACTTCGGGTAAAATCTTCTTAAAGTCCGAAATCGCGTTGTTTCTTTCCTTGACCAAGTTTTTGAAATCGTGCGACGGCGCTATGGATTTCCAGTTCAACGAGTGACTGATTTCTTCCTCCAACGCGCTATCGAAATGCTTCGCCGCGAGCGCTTCGATATTGATTTCCGGCACTTCAATTTTCGGCACGTCGAGCGCCACGGTCGTCGCCGGTGAATTGTTATCAACGAGCATCATCTCACCGGTGTTGGTGGTCGTCGTTGTCGTCGTCGCGTTAGTCGTATTATCCATGATAATGTTCACGGTATCCATCGCGTTCGTCGCGTTGCCAAAGTTCATGGTCGTATCGTTGCCCCCGAGAAGCGCCCCCGGAGGGGGAGGAACGCCGGTCGTTTCCTTTTCGCCGATAAACCCGAGAGTATCACTTTCTCTCTCCTTATTATTCTTGGACGATACTTTACTCTTCGTCGCTTCTAATCGCGCTTTTAACGCGTCCAAAGATTTTGGAGGATTTTTCGGCGGTTTATTCTTCGACTTTTCCCCGTTGTTGTTGTTCCCCTTTTTCTCGACATCATCTTCGCCCAAGAAAACATCCTCCTTCTCGACCACCATTTCCTCTTCTTCTTCCTCTTCTTCTTCGAAAACTTCCTCTTCCTCTTCAACTGCTTTTCCTTGCTTCGACGATCGTCCTCCTCTACTCGCGTTCTTCTTCGTCGTCTTTATTACATTCCTCATCTCGTCGTCATTTTCCTTCCCCCCGTCGAAATCATTCTCCAAAATCATTTCGGAACCTGATTGTTGTTGTTGTTGTTGTTGTTTGCGCGTTCCCGGCATTTTAATGATACCAATCTCTCCCGTGAAAAGTTCTTCTCGCGCTTCTCTCTCTCTCTCTCAAGAACAACTACTCTTAGCGTTTGTTTGTGATGTATCTTTTGTTATTCCCCAAAGAACAAAGTTTAAATTTTATATCTCTGAGGAATCTCTCTTTTCGTGCTCTCGAGAGCTTTTTCTCGTCTTTTTATGCCCAAAATTTGTGACCAAGTGACCAAAATTTGTGCACCCCATGGGGGGCGAAAAAAAGCGAAAAAGTCAACTTTTACACAACACCCAAAAGAAGAAAAAGGGTAGAAATCCGACGTGTACTACTCTCTCTTTAACTCTTTCCTTCTCCGATTCGAGTGTGCAAACTCGCGCGCGATTGCTGGTCTCTCTCCTGCTCTTCTGCTTTTTCATGCTCTTCTCATCAGAACAACGCGTTTAAAGAATTAAGAGAGCTGAAGAAAGATAAAAAAATATTGGTGCACATGATGTGAATTCCCAGAGATGCTTTTGTGCACCAAAGGCTCCAGAAACACAGAAAAGCGACCGTGTTCTGAGAAAAAATCTTTTCTCGAAACAAGAAGAGATTTCAGAGGGGCCACAGTTTCTCGTCATTATTTGAACGTTTTGACTCTCTCGTTTACGCGATATAGATACACTTACAGACAGACAGACAGAGAGACAGATCTCTCGAAACTTCAGATCGGGGACGCTTTCCTCTCGCACTCTCTCTTTCTGCATAAAAGTGCGAGCTTTGAATAACAGATCGTGACGTAAACAACATAAACGGAAGAGAGATTCCATCCGTTTGAGAGATACAAAAAAATTTCTCCCCCCCCCGGAGTGTAAAAGCGCCGCATTCCAAAAGATATTATTATAAAGACTCGTCATGGGTGCAGGAGGCCAACTGAACGCGTTATCGAACCAAAAAGGCGAACGAAATAATTCCTTCGAACGAATCAACGAATCGCACGCGGACGATACCGTTTTCATCGTCGGTGGGTACACGCAGTGCGAGTTATTAGCGCACACGCCGAAAGACGAGAGCAACATTCACGGAGATGATGATGACGAGGAAAATGCGAGTTTTAGTGTTGAGGAACAAAAGGCTTCGAAGAAGGAGGAAAACGAGATGAAGTCAAAAGCGGGCGTGCACGTGCTCTCCTTGGACGGCAGGACGGGACAATTGGAAATGGTAACGACGAATGATATCGGTCCGAACGTGGCGTTCGTGACGAGACACCCGACGAAACCGGACGTGATTTACGCGAGCACGGAACGCATCGACGTGGAAGGCGAAGTCGTGACGATGCGATTGACGAGAGATTTGAGGTTGAAAGAAATCGCGAGGTGCTCCGCAGGGGGGAAGTCGACGTGTTATTTGAACTTTAATAAGAGCAACAGGTACATGATGTCGGTGAATTATTGGGACGCGAAGTTGGCGTTGATTCATTTGGATGATTTAGGGAGACCGGAGACGCCGAATACGGTGTTTATGCAACCGGGCGCGAAATACGTAGACGACAAGAAACCGACGAGAGAGGAACATTGGGAGTTTAGACAACGATGGCCGCATTCGCACTGCATCGTGACTGAACCGTACCATAATATGTTGCATTTTGTCGTTGATTTAGGTTTGGACAGGATTTTCGTGTACAGAGTCGGAGAGCCGAGCACGATGGTCACGGCGCCGGAGTTTGTGTGCAAAGCGAGCGTGAAATTGCAACCGGGGAAAGGACCGAGACACTTGGTGTTTCATCAAACGTTAAAGACGGCGTACTTAGTGAACGAATTGGACTCGACGGTTTCTGTATTCAACGTGAACGTTAACGACGAGTGGATGGAACAACTGCCGTTGGCGAACGAACAACCGAAGAAAACATTCGACGACGAGAAAGATACGAA
>MDSY01046327.1_pt1 | contig 10607 bp, 7 predicted proteins | sample 811131 | NCBI WGS metagenome assembly MDSY01 (sample SAMN05326643, study PRJNA326480) | marine metagenome | isolation source: seawater | place: Atlantic Ocean: South West | collected 2010
CCATGTATCAGGACCCAGAGAATGCGGCCTTCCTGAACGACGTGAACCAGGGCCGCACGCCCTCCGAGCTGACAGAGGAGAACGATGAGGAGACCGACGTGCACCTGATCGACCGAAGCGGCGAGCCGTACAAGCCCCCCCCCGCGAAGCCCTTTGGAGGCTCGGGTCGTAGCATGCGCGAGGAGACCGGAGCGGCGCCTCCCCCACCGCCGACCACGGCTGCCGCGCTCACCGTCGATGAGGGCGCGCCTACCACCACACTCCAGATCCGTCTCGCGGACGGAAGCCGTCAAGTAGTCAAGGCGAACCAGGCAAAACAAAGCAAGAGCAGAGAAAATCATTCGAAATCTCACGAGAAAGAAACAGCTCACTCTGTTTTGTCCAGATGTCACGACCCGTTCTGCCCATACGTCACACTCCGATGATGACCCACATGTCACCCACATCTCTCTTGTTGCAGTCACATACGGTCGCGCAGCTCCGTGCGCATGTTGCGACTCTGACCCCCCCGGGAGTGGCCTTCGAACTCTCGGCGGGATTCCCGCCAAAAAAGCTGGCGGAGTCGGAGAGCACGCTCAAGGAAGCGGGGCTGCTGAACGAGGCCATCATCCAGAAGACCGTTTGATGCCGCCGCATTCGAGTTTGCCGGAAGAAACCCGCCATCACTGGCATTCCGCATTCGTGACATCGTGAGCACGTAGCAGGCAAGTAGTGAAGAGCGCTGGCGACCCCAATACATATGAAGAAACAAAATCCACCCATGGATGCTTGCGGCCACACACAACTCGTGCATGGGCGGGGGTAGTCTTGCTGAGTACTCTTTATCATACACACTCGAAAGGAAAGGATACATTATATCATTAATCAGAATCATCAATACATACTGATACTACTAGTAGGAACCTATCAAGTGATTTTCATGATAATAATTAGACACGTACACTAGATACAGTCTCGACGAGGCGACTTGCAAAGTGGTTACTTCAACCTAGAGCTACTACCGAGGTACCACAATGTGACAAGATCACAGCCGAAATGAAGTGCGCTCTTCTTTTTTGTATTGAACATGCAAATCCAATCGAAACATGGCGGGAATCGCACCGTCATTTTGATGAATACGCTCGAGAAGCTTCAGGATGCCAACGCCGCCGTGCGCGCGAGAGCGCTGCGGGCGTTGAGGCGCACGCTGGGGCCGGCGGAGCTCGCACAACACGCCGAAGTCGTGGTCGCGCTGCTCGAGGACACCGACGCATGCGTTCGTGCTGAGGTGGTGATGACGTTGCACAAGCTGGAGCCGGCGACGTTCGCGCAACACGCCGGCGCTGTGGTCGCCAAGCTCGACAATGAGCGTGCGCGCTGGTCGGCATTGGACACACTGCGCAAGCTAGATCAAACGACGCTCGCGCAGCACGCCGGCGCGGTGGCAGCGAGACTCGAGGACTCCGATGAGGACGTGCGCCGGTCGGCATTGGCTACGTTGAGCAAGCTGAAGCCGGCGGCGCTCACACGGCATGCTGACGCCGTGGCCGCGAGGCTTTGCGACTCCAGCGCGGGAGTGCGCTCTACGGCGCTGCGAACGCTGCGCAAGCTAAACAAAGTGACGCTCACGAGTCATGCCGACACTGTAGTCGCCATGCTCAGTGACTCCGATTCTCAGGTGCGCGCTGATGCATTGGCTACGGTGGGCAATATGAAGCTTGCGACGCTCACGCAGCACGCCGTCGTCGTCGCTGCGAGGCTGGAGGATGACTATTATTCCGTGAGCTCTGCGGCTGTACTGGCGTTGCGCAAGCTGAAGCCGGCGGTGCTCGCCGACGTTGCGGTCCCAAGGCTCGAGCACTCCTCTCCTCGGGTGCGTAGTGCAGCATTGGATTCATTGCGCAAGCAGGCGTCGCTTGCGCAACACATGGTCGCGAGGTTGGAGGATTCAAGTTCGTCCGTGCGTTCAAGGGCATTGAAGACGCTGAGAGAGCTAGAGCCGGCGACGCTCGCGCAACACGCCGGCGCCGTGGCCGCGAGGCTTGAGGACTCCGATGATTGTGTGTGTTATAATGCATTGTGGACGCTGGGCCAGCTAGAGCCGGCGGCGCTCGCGCAACACGCCGGCGCCGTGGCCGCGACGCTCGAGGACTCTGAGTCAGACGTGCGCGATCTTGCATTACAAACATTGGGTAAGCTGGAGCCGGCGGCACTCGCGCAGCACGCCGACGCCGTCGTCGCGCGACTCGACGTCTCCAATTCAAAAGAAGAGCGCATCAGAGCATTGGAGACACTGGGCAACCTGGAGCTGGAGGCGCTCGATCAAGACTGGGAAGCCGTGTTCGACACATGCGTCGACGACGAAGATGGTGACGTGTGCAAGCAAGCATTTTTGACGCTGCGCAAGATCATGGACCCCGAAGGCTTCGACGAGATGGTCGAAGAAACGGTCGAGGAACTCGACAGTGCTCGTTTTCTCGACCGCTACTTCGCATTGCACAGCCTGCACAACATGGGGCCGGAGGTGATCACGCAGAACGCCGACGCCGTGATCGCGAGACTTGCGGACTCCTACGCGGACGTGCGCGCATTGGCATTAGGCACATTGGGTACTTTGGAGCCGGCGGCGCTCGCATCTCACGCAGGTGCCGTGGTAGGGGCGCTCGAGGACGACGACCATGAAGTGCGTTGGGAGGCTTTAGACGTATTGGGTAAGCTGGAGCCTGACACGCTCGCGCAGCACACCGACGCCGTCGCCGCGAGGCTCGACGATTCGGATTCCGAGGCGGACGTCGACGTGCGCGGCAAAGCCTTGGAGACGCTCCGCAAGCTTCCTCGCTTCGTCACCCGCGGCGTTGACTTCGAGGCTTTGGCATTGCGTTCGCGGCTACTTGGTCGTCTAGCGTGGTACAGGTGCCGGATCCGCCTGCGTGTGGAACGCCTTACGCTGTACTGGTATGCGCTTCCGTATCGTCCGAGCGGCCCGGGTCATGCGCGAGAAGTGGCGGCATGGGATCAGATGAACAAGAGGAGTAGGCTTGTGTGATGCAGCTCAGCGGAGAGGCATGGGGTGAGGTTTCGGATGGGATTCTTCCTGCGTAGTCACGTTGATACTAGCATGTAGTAAATACGATGTAGGTAACACCACGTGTGTACGTATTCTTTTGTTCTCATAACTCATATCAATATGAATATCATGCCTTTATTTTTTTGCCTTTATTACAGTGTTACCAAGGTACCCTGGGTACTTTACCTTAGGTTCCGCGCATCATATATTACTTGTCGGTCATCCGTGTCCCAAGGACGGGGCGTGGCGCGAGCCCTGGGGGAGCGAGCGCGAGCGAGGTGGCGGCCTGAAGAAAGGCGCGACATGTCGCGTCGGCGCCTTCTCATCTTGCTCAGTTTCGTCGTCTTGGCGGAGCTGCTGGAGCATCACACTGTTGATTCAGACCGTGGAGAGATCGACAGAGCTGCAGATGAACACCTCGAGCGAGCGGCGCCGCTCCAGCAGCCGCAGCCGCAGCGGCGGCGGCCGCGCCGCTCTCTGCGCATGCTACGCATGCGCCGCCACCGTGCGCGGCAGCGCCGCACACTGCTCCTCGGCGCACCCCGCGGGGATCCACGCTCCGCTCCGCTCGCACGCTTCGCCGTCTTCTCTGACACCCACTTTTGGCCTCCAACTGAGACACGGCTCTCATGGGAGAAGAAGCAGCTCTCTGCTCCGGCGCGGGACGGGCTCCTCGTCGTCGGCTCGGAGGCGGTCCTCCCCGTCCTCCTCTCTCAGCTCGCAGCCTTCAAAGAGAGCGGCGGCCAATTCGCCATACACGCTGGCGACGTTGTCTGTGGTGGCTCCGGCTTCGGATCGCCGCGTGGGGAGTTTCGCGAGTCGCTCTTATCGTATCGCGAGCAGCTGCGAGCGATGCTGGGCGAGTGGCCTGTCCATCACCTCCCTGGGAACCACGACATCTCGCCTACGAGCGTCGGCAACGGCCTCAATGCGTGGAGACGCATCCTCGGTAATCGCTCAACGCCGATGAATTACCGTGCGGTCGACGCGGGCGAGGCGTGGCGTGTGCTCTTACTCGACGCGGTCGACGGCCTTCGCGTCGACACCGACGGCCACGGGTACATCGGGAGCGATCAGCTCCGCTGGCTCGAGGCGCAACTTGAAGAGACGCGCCGGCTTCGCAAGCAGGTCGTGCTGGTGATGCACCAGTTGCTCGCGGTTCCCGACACATCTCCCGAGGGAGATGGTGGAGAGAGTCGCCCCCCCAACCCTTTCAGCTGGCTTGACATCCGACAGGACTTTGTCCAGAATCGGCTCGAGGTGCTCAGCATACTCGGCCGCTTCTCTCACGTTCGTCTCTCTCTCCATGGGCACGTGCATGCAAACTCGCTCACGGTCAAGCAGGGGATCGCATTCGTGAGCACTGCGAGTGTGGGGGAGTATCCGATGCATTGGCGGGAGGGGAGCATATACCCGTGCCACCTCCGACTCACCACGCACCCTCTCGCTCATGCGGCGCTCTTGGAGCAGTCGTACAGACGCGAGTCGCGTACCGGACGCAACCGGATCAAAATGGGGACCACGCTCGCCAATGATGTGGTGATTCACACGTGTGGCCCTTCTCCATGGGGGGATGACGGCGCCGGTACACCAGCTGCAGTACATGGCTAACCAGCAATGCAGCTAGAGTTATGCATAGTTCCAAGTTGTATACGAGTAGTACACAGTGTCACGTGAGTTTCAGTTTTTTCTCTTCCTGGAAGAATAACTCAACATGTATATCATATCAAAATAATTCCACGTATGAACATGTAGGAACTGTCTACTTGTACAGTCGAGACCGGCTTTTGATGAAAGCAAGTTGACCGAGCTCTACCTAACCGAAGAATTAGTTAATAACCGGGCTGGCGACCTTACCTCCATTTGGCAAAATAGATCATCGTGAAACACACGTTCTCTCCCTCATCGAAAGGGATTAAACGGGTCCGATTCGTGCGCTGTACGATCCAAAAGCTCTTCTTCGTCCTCCTCTTCGTCCTCCTCTACTTGATACTCTGTCGCCTTGCACCCTCGAGGCGAACAAGTAGAATGTGCCGCGCCGAGTAGAGGCACGACGACCCTTGCGACTTCCACAGAGTGCGAGAGCCTCCCGAGCAGATTGAAGAGGGCGACCACGTGGGTGCGCTCGAGGGACGCAAGCACCGCTTGACGGTCGGGCGCGTACAGGATGCGTAGCGTGACTGCGAGGCCGCGCCCCTGCAGCTTGCCCCAGAGCCGACAGCGGTCACACCCCACGCAGTCCATCAGGCGCGAGATGTTGTGCAGGCGATGTCGGAAGGCGTCAAGCACTTCCTGCTGTGCGGCCACCTCGTCCGCACGGCACGTCTGCTCGCGTGTCTCATGGAAGACGTCGGCGTCCAATCCGCTCGGGCACCGAACCCCAGCGAACGCCGACTGCTCATCAAACGTAAGGGGCCACTCGGGTTGCGATGAAAGCAGCTCGCGCACGAGCCTCGCGACGGATGCGTCCTCCCTCGGCATCCCGGTGGAGTAGGCGAACGAGGTGGTGAGCGTTGGCGAGGCGAGCTCGCACGCGCGGAGCACTGTGAGGTACGCAAAGTGCAGATGGTGCAGACGCTCGGGGTGGTCTCCAAGCCGCCTCTTGTACTCGTCGAGCTCTAAACCCCACCGTTGGCTCTTTCTATCGATCAGGTAATTCGCGGCGATGTGTGAAGAGACCGAGGCGTGCATGCCAGAGAGGAGACGGTAGAAGAGCCTCTGCTCGACTGGCATCGCCTCGAGGTCGAACGCCTTTTCTTCCAACCCGCTCTCTCCTTTATGATTGAAAGGAGAGTGGAAGCTATTGTGTCGGTGGAGCTCTACCCATACTCGAGACGCTCCGGATCTATACCCCGTGTACTGCTCGGGATTATCACCGAGATCGACCCACTGGCCCCCCTCACCATCACCCCCCTGAACCCCACTCCCCGCTCCACTCACCTCTCCATCCCCCTCTCCAAACCCACCCTCCCCATCCACCTCGTCATGAAAGTCTGTCCAGTCGGCCATACTATACTTGATCTTTTGGAAGTCCCACGAGGGCGCTTCCTTGCCGAGCGCGCTCTCACTCGCGCGCGTGACGCGGCTGAGGGAGCTCGTCTCGTCACATGACTCGAGCCGAAGCTCCTCGTCCGCGCTGCATGCCTCTACAGCGCAGTCTCTCAGCGCGCAGCTCCCTGCTTCGTCATTCCAAAACGCGCAGGATCGCTCGAGATCGACTCTGGCGTATCTGAAGAAGGTGCGGTTGAGGAGTGTGAAGAGGCGCGGTGCAATCAGCTCACGATTCAGCTGCTGCACCGTCTCCACGCTGCACGGACAGAACTGCGCAACCTTTCCACCGGAGCGGAAGAGAGAAGTGCCAAAAATGGAAGCCATGGAGAAGTCGGAGGCGGACGGCGTCTCCTTGAGCTCGCAGAGGCAGCCGGGGTGCCACTTGCACTCCGACACACACCACAGCAACCCAAGCAACAGCGGCAGCGCGAGACGCCGCTCTGATGACATGGCCACCACCACTACAGTAGTCTCTGCAAGCAGTCGCAAAAACCGCTGGAGCCTGTAATAAGAGAAACATTAGGTTTTGGTCCGTTCTGGAAGTCAGGAGAAGGATGGGCGAGGCCAGCCGCAGCCTGGCCTGCTGGCTGCTCCTCAGCACGCAGGCGTGGTGCCTCCCGCAGCTGGGTTTGGGTGGAAACGGCGGACGACCTCATCGCGTTGACCAGCCACGCGGCCTTCGTCAGCCGCAGCCCATCGCATGCCGCCGTCATTGCTCGCCAGTCCTCGCCGCCTCGTCGAGCCCTCGCGGCGAGAGCCGCACTGACGATCGAGGGACGATGGCCGTGGCGCGCGGGCTCGTCGGCAGCGGTGGCTGGCGTACATCGACTGCCTCAGCCCTCATCGCTCTCGACATCATGTTCTACGCCTTCCCGCTCCCTTTCATCCCAGAGCATCTCGCGCGGCTCGGCTACAGCTCTGTTGCCACCTCTCGACTGCTCTCGTCCTTTTCGCTCTCGGCGCTCGCTGCGGGCGCGGTGCTCGTCATACGCGAGTCTCGGCGCACCATACAGCGCAGCGCCACCAGAAGCCTCACTCTCCTCGCAATCCTCGCGCTTTCGATGGCGGCGGTCTCGGCAGTCCAAGCATTCGTGCCGAGCTACTCGCTACTCTTCCTCTGCCGCTGTGTGCAGGGTGCCATCTCACAGGCGAGTTGGTCGCTCGGGCTCTCGTTTGCAGCATCACAGCCACCGCTCCTCGGCATCTCCTCCGTCGCATGGGTCATGACCGGAAACTCGGTCGGAGAGGTCATGGGCCCAGTCTTTGGCGGCGGGCTGCATGCAATAGGAGGTCTTTCGCTGCCATTCGGCGTTGCATCCCTCCTCGCGCTGCTGCTTGCGATTGCGCTGGGCGCCTCGGCGCTCGCAGAGCCCGCAGCCACGCCATCGCCATCCACTGCCGCGACCATCTCCTCCGTCGTAGCTGAGGCGCCCGCAGCTGAAGCATCGATTGCTTCGACAGCGGAAGCCTCTGTCGCTTGGCGTGACGTGGCCTCACTACGCGTCTCGGTGCTGCTCTCGCTCGTGTGTGGTATGGTCCGTGCGGCGCTCGATATTCTCCTACCCATCTGGCTCAGAGCGCGCCACGGCTTCGGGGTCACTTCTATCGCAAGGCTCTCCGCCGTCGCAACCATCTGCTTTGTGCTGGGCTCCGCAAGCGCGGGGAGGTTGCTCCCTCAGTTTCCGAACAGCGCGCCCTCGGTGATGCTCATCGCGGGCCTCGCCGCAAGCCTTGTCACAGCCGGAGTCCTCTTGCCATCGAGTGCGCTCGCGGTGAGTACTCTCTTCTGTCTTTATTACGGCCTCTCCGCGTTTGTGGGCGTCGCCGCCACCGCGGCACTCGAAGCGCGTGGCTCGCAGATCGGCGCGACTGATGGCGTGATGGCAACCTCCGTCTTCTTGTGGACGGTTGGCTTTGCGGGTGGAGGGCTCCTGTCCAACCTGGCGCTCGGGGGTGCGGGCTCGCCAATGCGCCAACGCACAGTGCTCGCGGTAGCTGGCCTCATCAACGCTATCTATGTGTGCGTCTTCTCTCGCTCTCGGGCGCCAGCGAGCCCTCGGACAGTCAGCGCTACAGAACGAGACGGCGGCAAGGACGTTCGTAAGATGGTCTGATTCAGATGCAGTGTCGATAGTATCACGGTGGTATCACATAGAGATAGAAATGTCAGTAATATGTACAAGTGCCTAGATGCGCAATTCGATAGCTGCATGTGTAATAACGTCTTGATAGTTGATTTAATTCACATTCAATGATTCGGACATTCACCGGGAGTAACCTACCTTCAGACTGCCTATCCCTATGGGCGGTCCAACTGTCCTAGCAGTGCTCGAGCTCCGGCGTCTCAGCCAGAGAAGACCCGCGAGCATCGGAAGTGCGAGCGAACTGCTGATCAGCACGCCAGTGATGCCGGCACCACATTCGGCGCCGCACAGTAACCCTCCGCGCTGCGCCCCTCGATAACTCTCCTCAACATCGTCTCGTAGCGCCTGGCATATCCTCCACTCGTAGTACTCGGTGTGGGCGGCTTGCGGCTGGAAGCGGCAGTGGAGCACAATGTCTGCCTGCTGCCGCGGAATCGTCACATAGCACGGGCATCTCAGTGGCGTTGGATCGCCCACCGAAGCAGCCTGAAAGAAGGCGCGGCATTCGCTCTTCCCTTGATTGGCCTGAGTGGTGTACCCCGCGAGTGCGGGAAGGTTGCACGCGAGAGGTGGTGGAGGTGGCGGAGGCCTCGGAGGCGGCGGCGGCAATGGAGGCGGCGGGTGATAGGGCGGAGCAGGTGAGGCTGGCGACGACGCGTTGAGCTGATCTGAGCCTTGATTTGAGTCGGCTGCTTCGGCAGGGCCAGATGGCCTCATCTCCATGAGCCAGTTGGACTCGTCGGCTCCTGCCGTGCCATTCGCCTCGTACTGCCCGTCGCTCGTCTCCATCAGCTCCAACTCGGGCACATAGTCCGAGCCTTTGGCACCACGGGCGACCATCTCGTCGCAGATGGCGGACGGAGAAGCGGGCTTAGGTACTGAGAGTGTTTTTAGTTTTATTCCTGACGGTGGATCTATCCCCCCCAAGATTCCAGAATGCGACCGGCACGCGAGGTACTACTCTAGTCACCTAGCTCGCGAGGTACTACTCTAGTCACCTGGCTCTCGAGAAGGCTCGAGCTGGCTCATGGCGCCCACCGGAAAGTTCGTCTCCCCCCACTGTTGACCCCGTTCGGTGGACTGTTCACACAGACGCAAAATGCGAGATCGCATCGAATCATGGGAGAGGTCATGGGAGAGCGCCGGCTTGGGTCATCGCCTCCTCAAGCCCCGTGTGGTAGACCTCATCGAGCTGGCAGAGTGGGCTCCGGATCCCCAGCTCGATCTTGCCCATCCGTGCCAATGCCCATTTGACTGGGATGGGATTCGCCATTGAGAACAAGCGCTGGTGAAGCAGCTCGAGTTCTTTGTTGAGCCTCCGCGCCTCGTCAGCATTTCCCGCGAGCGCAGCCTTCATGATGGCATGTTGGCGGACTGGAGCGACGTTCGAAGAGACTGAGATCGTGCCGTGGCCTCCGAGCAGCGTGAACTCGAAGGCGTTCGAGTCCTCCCCCGAGAGTAGCATGAAATCGTCCCCGCATAGGCGCTGCAGCTGCTCGACTCGCGTGAGATCTCCAGTGGCCTCCTTGATGCCGAAGATCTTGGGGTGCTTGGCGAGCTGCGCGACTGTCTCCGGCTGCAGGTCCGAGGCCGTGCGCCCCGGCACGTTGTACAGCAGCATCGGTAGTGGCGTCGCATCAGCAATCGTCTCGAAAAACGTCACCATCGCTTGCTGGGGCGGTTTCACGTAGTATGGCGTGACCACCAAGCAGCTGTCTGCACCGTACTCGTACGCCTGCTCGTTCATCGCTATGACCCGCTTGGGGTCAATCGTGCCCGTTCCGACCATGAGCGGCACCCCAGTCCCAGCGAGTTCATCGCGACATACTCCGAGCACCGTAGCACGCTCGTCCATCGACATCGTTGAGGCCTCACCGGTGGTACCGAGTGCGACGATGCCGTCGGTTTCGCAGACAAGGTGCCATTGGATCAGGCTCCGCAGGCGCTCCACGTCGACCGAGCCGTCGGCGCGCATCGGCGTCACGAGCGCCACGAGCGAACCTGGGCGCATCGGCCCCTGCACCGAATCTGCTCGTAGCTGCAGGTCGCTGCTGCGACAATAGTGTGTGGCGGCTGGAGGGGTGCGCGCGAGTCCAGCCGCCGCCACTCGCGGGAGCACATGTGCTGGCGGGAGCACGTGTGTGCTCCACCCCAGGTATGGAACGCTGAGCAGGCTGAGCAGCATCGGCCTCGTCGAGGCTAGAATTGGGATCTCGGATTCGGTTAGGCCTCCCCTCCCGAGCCTTTTTTTCGTTTTTCTCGGGATAGTCATTTTTGGGAGCGCCGAGTTCGCGCCCATCTACTAATTGATGAAGGCCATCCTCTTGGCGCTGCCGATCACGCTGGCCTTCAGGGCGGCGGTGCAG
>MDSY01111773.1_pt1 | contig 10606 bp, 12 predicted proteins | sample 811131 | NCBI WGS metagenome assembly MDSY01 (sample SAMN05326643, study PRJNA326480) | marine metagenome | isolation source: seawater | place: Atlantic Ocean: South West | collected 2010
CATTCTTCTTGCCTGGAATGAACCACATGAAGAACAGCTAGAAATTTCTCTATATTTATTTTCTGAAGGAATCCAAGCTTCAATATCATATGTCTTTTCTGCGCTAAAGCCCATATCACCAGAAGAAAGTAAGAGTAACTGATATGGTATATCAAGTTTTTCTAAAATCTTTTGAGCGCATTCAACCATACGATCTAATTCTTTTATGCAATTTTCTGGCTCAACAATGCTAACTAATTCAACTTTATAGAATTGATGTTGTCTGATCATGCCCTTAGTGTCCTTGCCATAACTACCAGCCTCTTTTCTAAAACATGGTGTTGCAGCAACAAATCTTTTTGGCAATTGATTTTTATCAATAATTGATTTTCTTACAAGGTTAGTCAAAGGTACCTCTGCCGTAGGAATTAAAAATTTTCTTTCTTCTGAATTATCAAATTTAATTTCAAATTGATCCTCTTCAAATTTAGGTAATTGGCCAGTACCAAACATTGCTTCTTCATTTACAATTAGTGGAGGTGAAATTTCTTTATAACCGAATTTAATTGTGTGTGTATCAATCATAAAATTTATTAATGCTCTTTCTAACATTGCAAACTTATCTTTTAATACCACAAATCTAGATCCAGAAAGTTTTGAAGAGGTTTTAAAGTCAATTTGATCAGCTGATTCACCTAATTCAGAATGAGATTTTACTTTAAAATTAAATTCTTTAATATCACCAAATTTTTTTACTACCTTATTAAAAGTTTCATCCTTCCCAATCGGAACATCATCGAGAGCTATATTAGGTATATTCGACAAAATATTATTAATATTTTTTTGAATTTCATTTTGATTATAAATCAAAGTTTCAATGTCTTGAGAAAGTTTTATAGATTGTGTAAAATTTTTTTCTTCTCTAGATTTAGACAAAATTTTTTTTTTAGATTCTAATGACTCTTTTTTTTGTATAATTTCTCTATTTTTTTTATCTAGCTCTATGAGATTATCTAAATTAATATTAGCATTCCTATCTTTAATTTTTTTCTTAAAAAGTTCTACATTTTTTCTAATATCTTTTAAATTATGCATTTTTTTTCTTTTCTATAATTTTAACTGTAAGAATAGATAATTCATACAAAATTAATAAGGGTAAAGCTAAACCTATTTGTGTAATAGGATCAGGTGGGGTTAATATAGCAGCTACAGCAAAAATAATAACCACTACATATTTTCTTCTAGTTTTAAGATAATGAGAGTCAACAACCCCTACTCTAGCTAACAAACTTAGTATGACGGGCAATTGAAAGCTAATACCAAATGCAAAAATTAATCTCATTATTAAAGATAAATATTCATTAACTTTTGCCTCTAGTTGTATGGCTATAGATCCAATCTCAGCAGGAGATTCAAAACTTAAAAAAAATTTAATAGCTAAAGGCATGATTAAATAATAAACTAAAAATCCTCCTAACATAAAAAGTAAAGGTGTGGCTATTAAATATGGTAATAATGCACTCTTTTCAACTTTATATAAACCTGGTGCAACAAATTTCCATAGTTGTGTTAAAAAAATTGGACTTGTAATAAAAATTGACGCAAAGAAAGCTACCTTTAAATAGGTTAGAAAAGCTTCATGTAAAGCTGTAAAAATTAATCTTCTATCTAAATTATTTTCAATGATTGCTGTGGAATATGGTTGTACTAAAAAAGAATATATTTGTTCAGAGTAAATATAACAAATAATAAAAGCTATGATAAAAAATATAAAAGATTTAATTAATCTAGTTCTTAACTCACCGAGATGACTAATAATATTTACTTGCTCATTTTTCTTATTATTCATCATCTTTTTTGTTAGTTTGTTTATTTTTTTCTACATCATTTGTATCTAAATCTGTAATTTGATTTACATTTTTTTGTACTTCAGAAAAATAACCTTTTATTGTACCAATCCAAGATCCAACTTTTTTTAAAACAACTGGAAAATCTTTAGGTCCTATAACAAGTACAGCTATTATTACTATTACAAGTAATTCAAACCAACCTATTTGTGGCATTAAAATTAATTATTAGAATTGTTATTATCGTCAGAATCTTTATTATTTTCGTCTGGTGCGTCTGACATACCTTTTTTAAAACTCTTTATACCTTTGGCAACATCACCCATTAGATCTGAGATTTTACCTCTTCCAAAAAGTAATACTACTAACACTACTACAATTGCTATTTGCCAAAATCCAATACTCATTCTTTATTTATATACAATTATTGAGGTTAAACAAATAAAATTATTCCTCTGATTTAGGTGTCTGATTAATAGCCTTTTCTATATCAGAGTAAATATCGTCATTTTTATTAGCTGACTGTTCCTTAAAAAATTTTCCGGTTCCAAAAATTGATGAATCTATTGAAGAGTTATCAATTAAGCCTGCAGAACTTAATTCTTCTACGGTAGGTAAGTCTGATAATTTTTGTATATTAAAGTGATTAAGAAAATTTTCTGTAGTTACATACTGTATAGGTTTTCCAGGAACATTTTTTCGCCCAGCTGGTCTTACCCAGTCTAATTCGAGTAATATTTCTAAAGTGTTAGTAGCAAATGCCACTCCTCTAATTTCTTCAATCTCAGATCTTGTTACAGGTTGATGGTAAACAATAATAGAAAGAGTTTCAACGGTTGCTCTAGAAAGTTTTTTTTGTGTAGATTTTTGCAGAGACATAAGTTTTGAAAGATCTTCCGCTGTTCTAAAAGACCACTTATTTTTAATGCATACTAGATTTATACCTCTAGTTTGATAATCAAATTGTATTTCATCTAAAATTTTTTTAATATTACTCGTGTTTTTTATTCTATCTTCAATAGTTTCAATATCTAAAGGTTCTGAAGCTGCAAATAAGATAGCCTCAATTTGCCTTTTTAATTTAGATGTTCCGCTGGGAAATTTCAACACTTTTGAGTTTTTAATATCACTTTTTTTCATTGATTAATTTTTTTAATTAATATTTTACCAAACATTTCTTTTTGCATTATATCTATAGCGCCTTCCTTTGTAAGTTCTAAACTTCCTGCAAAAATACCTGCTAATCCTGTTTTTTTCATATTTTTATTCATAATAAATTGTTTTGGAATTAATTCTTCAATTTCTTTCCAGTTAGTGAGTTTATCAATATTTAATCTTAATTGTTTAATGGCTTCCTCAGTACTTAAAAGAGGCAATTTAGGAATATTAATTTTTTGGAACACTTTTTGCATTTTTAAATTTGAATATGTTTTAAGAAGTTCGTAAAGATTAATATTATATATAGGTGTATTTATAGATCGTATGCCACCTTTCATACCTCTATAAAAAATGTTAATTCCAATTCTTTTTTTTGCAAGCATTTGATTAGATAAAAGTCGAATAAGTGCTAGTTTTTTTAATTGTAGTTTTAATTTTTCAGCTACTTCCAAAGCTTTGAAGTCATCCTCTTCATCATCGGGTAAAAGTAATTTAGATTTTAAATATGCAAGCCATGTTGCCATCAATAAAAATTCAGATGCAACTTCAAGGTTTAAATTTTTTGTATTTTTGATAAACAATAAAAATTGGTCAGCTAATTTAGTAATTGATATATCTGCTAGATCAACTTTTTGAGATCTGGCTAAATCTAATAAAACCTCTAAAGGACCTGAGTAGTTAGGAATATCAACTGAAATATAATTGTTTTTATTTGAGTCCATATTATATTTTAACTTAAAAACTTATAAAATTCTGATGTTTTTTTTATTGTAAATTTATCAATTAAAGGCATTTCCTTAAGTAATTTTAAAGATTCACTGTAATTACCTGAACAATGAAGCACCAAATTGCAACCTGCTTTGAGTGATTTGTTCGCATTAGTGACTAAATCATATTTAAGTGCTTTCATGCCAATATCATCTGAGATCAATATGCCTTTAAAACCAATTTGTTTTCTTATAATTTTATTTATAATAATTTTGGAGTGAGTGCATGGGTTTTTTTTATCAATAGAGGCATAAATTATATGAGCAGTCATAGCAAAAAATGAGCCTGAATTTTTGAAACAAATGAAATCATTTTTTTTTAGCTTACTGTAATTATCAAAAACAATCGGTAATTTTTTATGACTATCAGATAGTGCGCTTCCGTGCCCTGGAATGTGTTTAATTACATTTGCTATTTTATTTTTTTTATAATTCAATACACATATTTTACTAAGTTTTTTTATAATTTTTACTTTAAAAGAATAACTACGATTACCAATGATTTTATGTGTGTTTCTGTTTAGCAAATCCAAAACTGGAACTGTATTTATATTTATACCCAATATTTTAAATATACTGCAAATTGAATTGATATAATTAATATACAAAATAGATAGAGTCTTTTTATCATTTTCGTACAATTTACCAAAAAATCTTTGTGAATAGACTTTGTTATCAAGAATTTCTGATAAACGAGTGACATTGCCTCCTTCTTCATCGATCATGATAGGAAAATTTTTATCTTTAATTATTGATTTTATATTTTTAATTAATTTTTGAGTTTTATCAAAAGATGAAATATTTCTTTTAAATAAAATAATTCCCCATGGTTTATATTCAGAAATTAATTTTTTTTCTTTTTTTGTGAGTTCTTTTCCTGATATACCTATTATTATTGCTTTTCTGTTCATTTATTTTGTTAAATTCCAAAAATTTCTATCAGGTTTATCTTTTCCCTCATTATTAAAACCTGAATTGTATTCTATTACATTGTTAGTATCATTTCTTAAAATCGCTAAATTAGATAAATTTTCAGATAACTTTTTTCCTATTTTGCTCCTATTTAAATTTTTTTTTTTAATATTTTCTTCTGATAAATATACTTTAGTCACAATATAAAAGAATAGAATTATAAATATAAGTAATAGAAATGAAAAAACATGTTTGATCATTACATTTTTTTTGGCAATGAAACACCAAGTATTTTCATACCATTTTCAATAACTGTGGCTAATAACTTAATAATTATTAAGGTGTTTAAATTGTTAGGTTGACCATTAACAATAAATTTATATTCTTCTTTTTCATTGCCTTTACTCCAATACGAATGAAATAATGTAGCTAGATCATACAAGTAAAAAGGAATTCTATGAGGTTCATATTTTCTAGCAGAAGCTTCAATTATTTTTGGCCAATCAAAAACTTTTCTTAAAATTTTAGTTTCATATTTATTAAGATTAAAATCTTTATCATTATCTTTTAAAGGTTCATTTAAATTCATTTTTAAAGTTCTAAATAAAGAGTTTATTCTTGCATAGCAGTATTGAACATAAAAAACAGGATTATCCTTATTTTTCTCTAAAACTTTATCAAAGTCAAAATCTAGTTCTACATCATTACTTCGATTCAACATCATGAATCTTACTGAGTCCCTATCAACTTCATTCAATAAATCGCTTGCTGAAATAAAATCTCCAGATCTTTTTGACATTTTATAAGGCTTCCCATTCTTAAATAATTTAACTAATTGACAAACTCTACAATCAAGTTTTGTTTTATCTTTAGAAAGAGCTGAAACAGCGGCAGTAATTCTTTTTATATACCCTGTGTGATCAGCCCCTAAAATATTTATTAAAAAATCAAAATTACGAGAGACTTTATCTGAGTGATAGGCAACATCATTAGCAAAGTATGTCCATGATCCATCATTTTTCTGAAGAGCTCTGTCAGCATCGTCACCATACAATGTAGATTTAAAAATTAATCTTTTTACTTTTTTCCAATTTTTTGAGTTAGTTCCTTTTGGAGGCTCCAGATACCCTTCTACGATCAATTTATTATTTGTCAAAAAATCTACGGCTTTATTTACAAGATTATTTTTAACTATTTTTGTTTCAGAAACGAAAATATCATGTTGTATTCCTAATTTACTAAGATCAGATTTAATTAAATTCATAGAATGTTTCAAAGATTCTTTGCTTAAATAATCAAATGATTCATCAAAATCATTGTAATTAATTTCAATATTATCTTCGATAATTTTTTTTGCTATATCAATTATATAGTCACCGGGATAAAGATCTTTTGTACTAATAAATTTCTCTTGAAATTTAATTTCTCTTATTCTCAAAAAAACAGATTTAGTGAAATTAATAATTTGTTTCCCATAATCGTTTATATAATATTCTTTTACAACTTTATTACCGTTAAATTTTAGTAAATTAGATAAAACATCGCCGTATATAGCACCTCGACAATGGCCTACATGCATAGGTCCTGTTGGATTAGCTGAAACAAATTCGACATTGTAACTATTGTTGGATTCTGAGGAGCCATAAAATTGATTTTTATTTAATATTTTATTTGAAATTGTTTTAAGTGTCTTATTTGATAATTTAATATTTAAAAAACCTGGACCTGCTATTTCAATTTCATCAAAAGATTTAATTTCATTTTGTAATAAAATTTTTATTTCGCTGGCTAAAACTTTAGGGTCAATTTTATTAACTCTTCCTAATATAAGAGAAATATTAGTTGATAAATCAAAATTAAATTCAGTTGGAGGATTTTCCACTACAACATTTTCAAAATTATTTATTTCTTTAATTTTTAAATTTTCTTTATTATTTAATATTAAATTTTTAATTTCTTTAGAAAATTTATCAAATATATTCATTTTATTTTATTATAAAGATTTATTGCAAATCTATCAGTCATTCCTGCGATAAAATCACAAACAGCTCTTTCTTTTCTTTTATTTTTGATATTATTTAATTTTATAAATTTATTTGGTTTTTGTGAAATTTTTATAAATAGTTTTTTTATTATTTTCTTTCCTTTATTTGTTTTTTTTACAACACTAGGACTAAAATACATTTTTTCTTTTAAGAAATTTTTTATTGAAATATCAAATAACCTCATTTTCTCTGAAAAACAAACTATAGTGGATTTTGAATTAAATACATCCTTGATAGTTTTAATCTTATTTTTAGACAAGTTTTTATTTGTATTTTGAATGATATCTTTCACCATCTCATTAATTATATCTCTTACTATTTGTCTTAAAATAAGTTCCTTGTCAGTTTTATTAATTTTTTTTTTATGAGTATTTATAATATCAGAAAGGACAGGTATATGTTTTAATTCATCAATTATAAACAAGTTTGCTTTTAATCCATCTTCAAGATCATGACTATTATAAGCGATATCATCTGATATTGATGATATTTGTGCTTCTAAACTAGGACAGCTTTTAAAATTAATTTTATCCTTAAAAAATTTTTTTCCTAGGATCTGATTAAATTTTATTAAATCATAGACGGGTCCGTTATGTTTAATTAAACCATCTAATGTTTCTAGAGTTAAATTTAATCCTCTAAAATTATAATATTTATTTTCTAATAAAGTAACAATTCTTAAAGTTTGAATATTATGATCAAAACCACCGTACTGCTCCATACATTTGTTTAAAACTTCTTCACCCGCATGTCCAAAAGGTGTGTGTCCCAAATCATGTGCTAGACTTAGTGTTTCGCATAAATCTTCGTTTAAATTAAAGTATTTTGCAAGAGTTCTAGCAATTTGAGCAACTTCTAAAGAATGTGTAATTCTTGTTCTATAATGGTCTCCGCTAGTATTAACAAAAACCTGCGTCTTATGTTTTAGTCTTCTAAAAGCTGTAGAATGAATAATCCTATCACGGTCTCTCTGATAACTAGATCTTAGCGAACTTTTTTTTTCTTGATACAATCTACCTTTAGAATTTATTGGTATAGATAGTCTAGAATATTGATTATTTGAATTTTTTTGCATATATCCGACATAAAATGTATACTACATTTTAAGTTGAATATGACAAAAAAAATTGAATTTACAAAAGAGGCGCTAAAACAAATTGAAAAAATTGTTTTGCAGAATAGTCCAAAAAAATACTTCAGAATCTCAGTTCAAGGTGGCGGATGTTCAGGGTTTAAATATAATTTTTCGTTTGATGAAAAAATTGAAAATGATGATGTAATTTTTAATAATACGTTAATAGATAAAAACTCACTTGATATTATTAACGGCTCAGTTGTAGATTTTAAAAAAGAAATGATTGGTGATTCATTTGTCATAAACAATCCAAAAGCCTCGTCTTCATGTGGCTGTGGTTTGTCATTTTCAGTTTAATGAAAATCACTTCATGGAATGTAAATTCAGTAAGAGCAAGAATAGAAAATATAATCAATTATATTAAAGACTCAAACCCAGACATAATTTTTTTTCAAGAAATTAAAACTCAAGAACTCACTTTTCCTAAAGATGTTTTTAAAGAATTAGGTTATGAATCATATGTGTATGGTCAAAAGAGTTACAATGGGGTTGCTTTTGTTTCAAAAGAGATAATATCAAATATTGAAATTGGCTTTATCAAAGATAAATTAAAACAAGCGAGAATAATTACAGGTGAGATTAATTTAAATCAAAAAAAAATTAAGTTAATCAACATCTATGTTCCGAATGGTAATCCTCTTGAATCAGAAAAATATTTATATAAAAAAAATTGGTTAGATTTGTTTATTAAAAAAATAAGTAAAGAATTAAAATTAAATTCAAATATAATTATATCAGGTGATTTTAATGTTATACCAGAGACTATTGATGTGTATGACTCAAAAAGATATGAAAATGATGCACTGTATAAACTAGAAATTAGAAAAAAATATCGTGAAATAATTAATTTAGGTTTTCATGATGTTTATAGGCATTATAATTCAACTAAAGAGGAATACACATTCTGGGATTATTTCGCTGGATCCTGGCAAAAAAATTATGGAATGAGAATAGATCATTTCTTAGCTTCTAATTCTTTATTAGAAAATTTAAAGTCCATTAATATAAATAAAAAGCCTAGATCAAAAAAAAAGCCATCAGATCATACTCCAATCGAGTTAGAAATTATTTAATTCTTCCATATATATCTTGAAATCTGACAATATCTGTTTCTTTCAATATTGATCCAACTTGTGCCTCAATAATTTTTAAAGGTGTTTTATAATTATTTTGAATTCTATGAATTGAACCAAGTGGTATAAAGGTAGTTTCATTTTTTTTCTTTATAAATATTTTTTTATTAAGTGTAATTTTAGCAATTCCTTGAGTTATAAGCCAATGTTCAGATCTATGATAATGTTTTTGTAAACTTAGCAAACCTTTTGATTTAACGTTTAATTCCTTCATTAAGAAACCTTTACCCTCAAATAAATTTGTATATTTTCCCCATGGACGATAATAAATATTTTTTTTTTGAATATATTTATTTTTATTTCTATCATACATTTTACAGATTTCTTTCCAGCTACCTAAATCTGACCAAGGTATATCAAGTTTAACAGCATTAATTTTTTTTGCTTTTTCCAAGATGGCATAATCAAATGATTTGTTGGCAGCTTTAACATAAAAAAATTTATTTAGCCTATAAATATTTTTTCCTTTTTTGGATTTAATTACTGATTTTGAGCAATTAATGAAAATATTTGGTTGAAATTTTTTATAATTATTTATTATAGAGTCTTTTCTCATTAAAAACATTCCTGAATTCCAGTAACCTTTTTTACTAATAATGGATTTAGCTCTTTTAATATTTGGTTTTTCAATAAATTTTGTAACTTTATTAATATTTTTATTTATTTTTTTAGTTAAAAAATAACCGTATTCACTTGAAGGATTAGTTGGTTTAATGCCAAAAATGAAAATATTTTCATTATTTAGGTGAATTTTATTTTTATTAATAAATTTAATAAATAAATTATTTTTTTCAATTAAATGATCTGCTGCTAAAAACATTAAAGGTTGATTATTTGGAATCTCATTAATCAGAGCAGTTGATAAAATCGCTGGTGCTGTATTTCTTTTTGATGGCTCTAAAATTATGATATATTTTTTAATATTACATTCTTTCAAATTTTTCTTAACACTTTTTAGATACTTTAAATTAGTACTTATAATTGGATAATCAAATAGAGGATTTTTAATTCTTTCTAAAGATTTTTTAAATAAGTTCCATCCACCAAAATCTATAAATTGTTTTGGTATGTTTTTTTTAGATTGAGGCCATAATCTAGTACCTGCTCCACCACATAAAATTACAGGCCTAATTTTCATTTAAATATCAGAGTAAGTTTTAACTTCTTTTCTCTTGCCAGGATGGGTAGGTGCGCCTAAATAAGCTGGTCCAACTGTTTGAGCATATTTCCATAATGTTCCTGATCCAAATTGAGATTTTCTTGGTTTCCATTTTTTCTTTCTGGCTGACAAATCTTTTTTAGACAATCTAACATTAATGGTTCCTTTTTTTGCATCTATATCAATTACATCACCATTTTTAAGTAAAGCAAGTGGACCTCCAACTGCGGCCTCTGGACCTACATGGCCAACACAAAAACCTCTAGTTGCTCCAGAAAATCTTCCGTCGGTTATTAAAGCAACTTTTTCTCCTTTGCCTTGTCCATATATAGCCCCAGTCGTAGACAACATCTCTCTCATTCCTGGACCTCCTTTTGGACCTTCGTAACGAATAATTATTACGTCTCCATCTTTATACTTTCTATTTTGCACTGCTGACATTGCATCTTCTTCGTTATCAAAACATCTTGC
>MDSY01065296.1_pt1 | contig 10605 bp, 17 predicted proteins | sample 811131 | NCBI WGS metagenome assembly MDSY01 (sample SAMN05326643, study PRJNA326480) | marine metagenome | isolation source: seawater | place: Atlantic Ocean: South West | collected 2010
AAAAAAAAATTATTAACTATTGTTTAATTTATTGCTTCAATATTATCTTGGCTTTTTGTATATTTTAAATAATTTTCACGACTTAATGCCTTATACATTTCTTTACCTCCAATTAATTCCTTTTTATTACTATTTATAATTCTAAAAGTAAATGGAGCATCTTGTATATCCCATGAATTGGCAGAATCAGTTTCTACAGCTTTTAAATGTGTAATATTGTCACTTAATGGAACTAATAAGCTAATTTGTTCAAATGGCTTTCTTTGATAGTCGCCATTCAAACCAAAACATTCTACTACTTTATTTTTATTTGCCCACTCATCGCATTTATATGCTGCATCGTCATAAAACTGTATTTCATCAATCATTATTACATCATAATCATTTATTACCTCATCCATTTTTGACAATAAGTCAGTACTTATTGCTTCATGAGAGTATTTATTATGTGTTATTACTTTTCCTTCACCATAGCGATTGTCGTTAATATATTTAATTATTATACATTTCTTGCCTGCTACTTTATATCTTTCTAATCTACTTAATAATGTTGATGTTTTACCTGAATACATTGGACCAATACATAAGTTTATTTTTCCTTTCATTAATATATTAATAAAATCTTTGTTTTATATTAATTAAAAATCAATTTTTTAAATTTAATAAATTAAAGAAATAATTATACAATTACATTATATGAAATATCAAGAAGATTTAGAACAAGATTGGGAGCCAGTTGTAATCACAAAATCAAACAAACCATCATCAGATGTAAATCAAGAAACTCCATTTTGTAGACTATTAATAAATGCAAGACAAAGTGCTCATATGACTCAACATCAATTGGCTCAATCATTACATATTAAACTAAATGACTTAGAATCATATGAATTAGGAAAAGTTATACCAGAAAAAAAAATAATATCTCGTATGAATAAAATACTTGGATCTAATTTACCTATTAAAAATTGATAATAAAATTATTTAGTCTAAAACATTTATTTTTAAAAATGGATGACTTTTTATTTAATTGTCCTAAAGATATAGCAAATAAAATAATTAATTATATTATATTATTGAATGTAGCAGAAAAATCAAATAAAATGAGATATGTAAATAGTGAACTATTTAATGGATATTGGATAGAGGATAAAAAAGATAAAGTAATTTTAAAAACATCATTTAATTATAAATGCTTAGGATATAAAAGTTTTTTTACATTAGGATCTAAAAAATATAGTAAAAAGTTTGAAATACCAAAAAAGATAAAAGAAAAAATATTATCTCCAAATAATTTCTTATGTTATAACGACGGAAAAGTAAGCTCAATTGAATTAAAAGATATAGAATACGAATGGGCAACAAGACTTCCAAAGTTAGAAAGTTAAAAATATCATCATTTATATATTAACGGAATTACTAGTGAAGGTATAGATAACAGACACCAAATAGATGCCGCTTCATGAATGTTTGTTGCTAATATCCATCCTAAAATTCCAAATAATAGAATCAAACTATACACAAATTTATCAACTCCTAAGAATAAAATTGGTATGAAAAATAAGAAAAAATGCATGAAAATACTAGGTGTTATATAATTTGGACCTCTTGAACGAGCTACATGAATAATATGTCTAATACCTTTCCTAAGTTTTGTTTTTATGCCACAATTAGGTTCCAATTTTTTATTGCAAATACTAGATTTATCAACAAAAAATAACCTAGATATCCAAAATATTCCAAATACAATACATAATTTTTCAATAAAAGGAATAAATACTAAATTACTTTTTGGTATATAATTTGAAAACCATTTATTCATAAAGTATGGCTGAAAGCCAATATGTATGTGGATAATTATTGCTAATATTTTATTTAATTTATTTAATTTATTTTCAATAACCAAATATCCAAAATATTGTAGAAGTTCCATTATACTAAAGTATATTATTGGCAGAAATATATTTATTTTGTTAATATATTTTAAATAACAAGAGGCTAAAACTCCTATAAGAAAAAAACCTAACGACATTTCTTTACTAAAACACATGTATATAAATATAAGTAGAAATTAAAATTAAATTAATAATATTATATATGAGTAATGTAAATAAAATTATTAAATATATATTAAGTAAGACCTGAATGTAAAGGACTACCAATACAACCAGTTGCTCCTAAATTTGATATAATAAATATCCTATACATTACACATAATTTCTAAAAAAAAAAAAATAATATATATATATATATATATATATAAATGGAAAATATTCAATTAAAAGGAATTTACATTCAAATTGGTGAAATATTTATAAAAGATGTTGATAATAATAAAGATAATATAAAATTAAGATCAACTATGTATGCAGTTTCAAATAAAAATAATATTTACAAAGTTACATATTTAACTTATCGAGAAAATACACAAGCGAGTTATTATACAACACACACACATCTTATAGATTTAAATGAAAATATAAAAATAAATGAGACAGAGTTAACTGAAAATTACATACAAATTTATGACAGCGTTGAGTCAAATGAATTATTGGGGGGCATTTTTCAAAATGATGAAAAATTAATAAAATTAATTAAAGGTCAAAAAAGTAGATTTAAAGATGGAGTAATGGATGATAAATATTTTGATTTTTTCCAGCCAATATCTACTTTACAAGAAGAGGGAAACCCAAAATATAAACAAAAGGTTCTAATTTTACTTATAAATTTTATAATTGCAAGTTTAAAATATTTAGAAAGTTATTTTTCTGAAAAAATTAAACATTTTAATAATACTAAAAACGAATTAAACAAAAAATTTAATACAACTGATAATCCTGAAGATATTTATCTTCATGTAAATTTTTTAAATAATTATAAAATAATAAATATACCTAAAATAAAAGAAGAAAAAAACAAATTATTTGAGAAGGAAGAAGAAAAACTTAGAATAATTAGTACAGCAGGTCTAACTAATGAAGGTGAACAAATATTTGAACAAGCTAGAAAAAAAGAAAAAACTGTAAAAAATAAAAAACTAACTGCAAATTTAAATAATAATCTCAATTTTTCTAAATTAAAAGATGATAATATAAATAAAATGAATAAAGATATTTTATCAAAAATTGATGGTAAATTTGCATATTCCCGTAAATCAAAAACGCTATTTAATGAATTTAAGAAATATTTAGATGATAATAAAATCTCACATAAATTAACACGATCTATGACAGGGAGTATGAGTATGATAGAAGTTGTAAATATGGACGCTAATTTAACGATTTTTTTAAAAGAACACTATGATTTTGAATTACCCGAAAGTTATTTATCTATATTACCAGCAGAATCAAATATAATAAAAAGAATTAAGGGAAGTTCTAATGGGGAATTTCCAATAGTACAACAGCCAGTTGCTGTACAACCAGTTCCTTTACAACCAGTTGCTGTACAACCAGTTGTTGCACAACCAGTTGCTGTACAGCCAGTTGTTCCTAAAATTGGATATAATAGATATCTTGTACATTACACATAATTTAAAAATATCAAAATTGGTCTTATAGATGTTTCTAAGTAAATTATATTAATCAGTAAATTAAAATTTATTTATATTATATATGAGTAACATAAATATATTTATTGGAGGGCTGACAGTATGTTTAGGCTGTGTTATCTATAAAAGTTATTGTAATCAAAATTATACTCATGATATTGATATACCATTGTATGAAATAAATAATATACTTTCAAAAGAACAACTAAATTATCAATTTGATAGAGATTATCTGCGTTATAATCTTGATTTAGATATTGAAAAAATATTAATAAATAAACCTCAATTAAAAATATTTTTTACACAAACTGTCTATAATTATTTATATCATTATTATTTAGTTCCAAATCTATTAAAAAAGAAATATTTTTTATTTGATAAAACAAATTTATATAAAAGCTCTATGGAATTTAAAAATAATTTATTTCTTGAAGAAAGATATTTTCATTTAATTAATACAAATAATGAAAAATTGATTGCCTCAATTAAAACGACCTTGATTTATAAATATCCATCAAATATTGTAACATTAAATATAAGTTACATTTCAAATAAAAACTTATTTGAATTTCCTACAATTAGCAAAGTTCATATTGTTTAGATATATATTTTGTCAATATAAAAAAATTGATAAAATAAAATAATACCTTAAAATTTTTAAAAATATCTAATATTTAAATGAATATTATATATGATAACTATCATATTATTAAATATGACACAAATTATCATTGCAAAGCATTAGAACTTATGGATTTAGTATTTCCGATAATTTGCGAGATGCAAGTGCTAATTAGAGGAAATTACAATAATATAAGTGATAATGATGGGTTACCTGATTATTTAAGAAATAAAATTTACAAAATTATAAAATTTGAGAAAATGTCTAATATACCAAAAAATTACTTAAAAACTTTAGTAGACACTAAATACTTTGAAGAAGAAAAAATGTCAGATTATATTGAAGCTTATTGGGATTTCGTTAATTAATTTTCTGCCATAATAATATTGGCTGATATATACATGTTTTACATTTTGGATTACCAAAATATATTATTCCTAAAAATTTAACTTTTTTTATATCTTTAATTAACCTATCCATAATATTATTTGTTCTTGTATTGTTAATATTAATTGCAAGAACACCATTTTCATCTAATTTTTCTATTGACTGATATAATGAACTTAGTAAAAATTTATTATACCATTCATCAAAACTAGAATATCTATTTATACTTTGATTTTTATCATCTGAATATATTTCCAAATCATAATAGGGCGGACTTGTTATAATTAAATCAAATGTCTCATTTAAACTATTTATAACATCTTCTGCACATCCATTTATCATACTATATTTATTATATGATGACTTTGGCAAAAAAGATTTAATCATATTCTTATATCCTGTATGTAACTTTTTATTGGGATCAATACCATAGTATGACTTTATTTTATCATCATATGTCATTGCACCAATTAAACGATCTCCCCAACCTGCACAGAAATCTAAAATTTTTTTACTTTTAAATAATTTTATAACTGCACAAATTATAGTACAACAAAAAGTTGTACATTCTTTTACATTTTTTCTTACTTCATCACGTGACGCTGTTTTGTTGCTATTCCAATATTCTAATGGTGTTTGATCATCATACCTTCTTGCATTTATACGATGTTGCTCTTGAAAATAGTCAGATAGCTGTTGAAGTCGTACTGTTGTTTTATTTTCTACAATAATTAATCCATAAAAATTGTCTAAATTTTGATTTGTTATATTATTAGTTGTATAACTAACACGATGAGATTTTTTCATTGTAGTAAATATATTATTTATTTCATCAAATGTTAATCCATTTTCTCTTTTCAATGGAAAAGAAGCCATTTAAATTTATATAGAAATTTAACTTTAAGTATTTAGATATTTAAATTAATAAATTTTAATAAACATAATGAAATTATTTTTATTGTTCTCGATAATTTCTTTAGCAAACTCATTCTCATTTAGAAGAGGAATGGTTCGCCAAGTTGCATCTAATAGAAAAGAAAAAAATTCAGAAGGGAAAAGTTATATTATTGATATTGATGGCACAATTTGTTTTACTCAAAAAAGTGACTATTACAATAGCATTCCAAATTATGAAAAAATAGAAAAATTTAATAAGTTATATGATGAAGGAAATGAAGTTAATTATTGGACAGCTAGAGGTGCAGTATCAGGAAAAAATTGGGATGAATTTACAGTAAAACAATTAAATAATTGGAATGTAAAATATACGACTATAAATATGGATAAACCACATTATGACATATGGATTGACGATAAAGCAATTAATATTAATGATATATAATTTATTTAGAGTCACTTTCATAAAAAAAACTTTTAGAGCATATATCGTTTTTAGATTCAGATATATATTCTTCTTTATCTCCTTGCTTGGGAGATTTCTCTTTTGATTCGGCTTTTTCTTCGCATTTAGGACTTAAAGTTAAACTTTGGAAATGACTACTTTTATATGTTTTTTCCATATCCATATTATATAATTATAAATTATTAATTATTATGTAACACACGATTTTATTTTTATAGAAATTTGATCATATTTAGTATTTGCATCTTCTAATTTATTAATAGTTACATATAGGTTGTTAACTGCTTTAATTAATTTATGTGACTTTTGTATTTTAATAGGAGTTGCAATAAATACATTTGAATGAGTGATATTATATGGTATATGTCTATCCATTTTTAAATTAACTTTATTAAAATAGATAAATATAATTCAATTTTTTATAATGCTAAATTTAACTTACTTAAAGTTTAATTTTTTGTAATATATAATGGCAACAGATATAAATGGAGCTATAATTTATCTGCCAGAAAATAAATTAGATAATGAGACAAAGCAATTGGTTAAGAAATTTTCTGAAAGTGAAGTATTTGATAATGTAAGAGTGATGCCAGATTGTCATGCAAGTTCTTATTGTTGTGTGGGTATGACATGTCAAATTAATAATAAAGTAATACCACAAATTGTTGGAGGAGATATTGGTTGTGGTATTAGTTGTTATAATTTAAATAAAGTTATTAAGGAAAAACAATACTCAAAATATGATGATATGGTAAAAAAAATTGTTCCTATGGGTGAGAGAAATCATAAAGTCTCGATTGCTACTGAAGAAATGATGGAAGATATTTATAATAGATGTAATCAAAAATTAGAAATTTTAAAAAATAAAATTACAGAATATCCTTACAATGACTTTAAATACAACCAAAATTATTATAAAAATTTAATTTCAAGAGCAAAATCAAATGTTAGCTCAAGTAATTACTTAACATCTATGGGGACGTTAGGTGGTGGTAATCATTATATTGAATTTAATGAAGAAGAAAATGGTAATTGTTATCTAACAGTGCATTGTGGATCTCGTCACATGGGACAAGCTATATGTACTTACCATCAAAATAAAATTTCAAAAAAAAAAGGATATGATAAAAAAGAATTTTTAAATAATTATTTAGAAGATGAAGAGTTAGTAGAATATTTAATTGATATGATTTTTGCTCAAGAATTTGCATCTCAAAATAGAGCAGTAATAATACAACAAATTTGTGATAATATTGGAGTAGAGTATAATAGAGAAAGAATAATAGAATCAATACATAATTATATAGATTTTGATCGTTTAATATTAAGAAAAGGTGCAATAAGTGCTGAAAAAGGTAAGCTATGTATTATTTCATTAAATATGAAAGATGGTATATTAATTTGTAAAGGTAAAGGAAATGCAGAATGGAATTATTCAAGTGCACATGGATGTGGTCGTTTAATGTCAAGAAAGGACGCGCGATTAAATTTCAATATGAAAGAATTTCATAAAACAATGAAAGATGTTTATTCAACAAGTATATGTAAAGAAACATTAGATGAAATTCCACAGGCATATAAAGATGTTGAGTTAATAAAAAAACATATATGTGGGAGTGTTGATATAATAAAACAACTATATCCTATAATTAATATAAAAGGATATTAAAATTTAAAACCGATACATCTAATATCATCCATTAATAAAATAAAATAAATTTTATTATAAGGAAATGCCAGAATATAAACCATGTAGAATAATTATAGATAATACGTCAAGATTTGATGATAAAGTATGGATAAATTTACCTTTTGATGAAAATAAATGGAATAGATTTGATGCAGAAATTATAGATGATGTACTATACTATAAAAATAAAAAAGTATTAGAATTAAATAAAATAGAACATTGTAACAATGGAATACATAAACAAAAAAAAGAAGATATAAGCAATAATAATCATATAATATTTAATGGTGAAAAAAGTAAATATGATAATTTAGAATATAAATATATTTCATATTATTGTTATTTTTATTCTGGACCGATAATAAATGATGATAAAAATGATTATAGTTTAGGAAATACTACATTATATTTTGATGATAATCCAATAACAGATGTACATATTCAATTTGAAATAATCATATAAATAATATTACTATAGTTATGAGTAGAATAATAAAAATAAATAATTTTATTATTTTATGTAATTTTAAATGTGGATATAGTTCGTTTTCTGCAATTAAAGATAAAATTATAGAACCTAAAATAAAAAAAAACGATAAGGTAGTATTTGTTTATAGAAATATATTTAATAGAAATATATCAGTATTTTTAAATTGGTGTTATAGAAAAAATAAAATTAATGATTCTTGGTTATTGATTAATATGCAAGAAAAACTTAATTCAGTGCAATTTGATAATTTTATGAAGTTAAAAAACAGTAATTTAGTAGAAGCATATAAAATATTTTTAAATAATTTACATCTTATTAATTTTAAAAATGCTCATTTAGCTGAGCAATGTAAGATAGTTAATAAATTAAATTCTAAAAAGAAAATTAGTTATTTTATAAACATTGATGATCAAAATAATGTCCAAATGTTAAGTGACTTAATTTCAACAAAGTTAGAATGTTATAACAAGTCTGATGATAATACAAAAAAAATTTTAATTAGCTTTCTTGATAATAATGAAGTATACAAAAATGTTATTAAAAATAGGTATAAGAATGATATTATTTACTTTAATAATTTTAACATAGATATTTGTAATTAAATATATAAATTACAAATTACATATTATTGATTGACTATGAATATCTGGATCTATTAATTGACATCTTTTACCATCATCAATTACATATAAGCCATTTTTTTTTATAAAATGCCACGAATTTATAGCTTGAGTTTCTCTAATTAATACCCTACCCATTAAATAACCAAGTGCATTTGAAACATATTCATGTATATCTTTAGATTTTGCCATCAATTTATAATGAATTTCATTATCACCTCCAATAATATCCCTAATACGATAAGCCTCATTTTCATTAATCATTTTTTTTTTTAAATAAATTTAAAATATATAATTATTTAAATTTCAATTTTTATTATATATATAATATTAAATATGTATGATATACCAGTTGATATGAAGTTAAATATTTTCAATTATTTAAAAAATGACTTCTTAAATTGGAGAATTATAAATAAAGAATACTTTGGTATTTATTCATTTATAAAAAATGATTCATTAATTTTAAATAAATCATCTAATCTAAATTGGAGAAAAAGACCTAATAATTGGATTAAAGTTAGTTTGTTACTAAAAAAAAACAAACTAGTTACTTCAGAGATGTATTTTTGTCATAATTGCATGGTAAATGAGAATTTAAAAAGTAACATTTTACTTAATGCAAAATATCATATTTTAAAGAATAAATGGACTATATACGAAAATAAGAATATTATCGCATTTTTAAAATTTGAAAATTTTAAGGTGTTATTATTTAGACCAAATAATATTGTTTGGGCTATTTTTTCTACGAAATTTAATAATAGATATTTAAATATAAAACTACTTAAAATAAATAGTCTATCTTATGAAAACAAATGTGAAAACGAAGATGAACTATTTATAAGAAATAAAAAGCCTCAAGGTAGCAGTGAAAATAAAAAAAAAAGAATTTTATACCTTAAGTTTGAAAATAGAGAAATTACTAGACCATCTATTAAAAATAGTTCATTTATTATCCATGAAAATAATGAATGTGTATTTGAAATTGGTAAAAATACAAATAATGAAGTAATTGCTTTTTATAAAAAGCCATTACATGGTTTGTTAGCATTTTCACTTTGTATAATCAAACTTACATCATAAATTTTTTTTGTAGATGTAAAGTTAAACTAAATCCATTCAAAAGTAATATTATTTTCTTGACATTTTAAAATAACCTTATTTAATTCTTCAATTATTTCATTTTTTTTATGTAAAATCCAAATTGTTTCTGTTCTAGTTGTATCTATTAGTATTGGATCATTTTTTTTTGTATTTACAAAGAAGTCATAAAATTCATCATAGTCAATATCAGTATAAATGCCGTCTACATCTAAATATTCTTTGAATTTAATTATATTTTCAAATTCAAATAATTTATAACATTCTTTGTCAATACCGTTAATTCCTAATATTATTTTTTTAATATGATCATCTCTTATTGCATAATCATCTCCAAACAAAGATAATATATCTTCTTCGCTATTCTTATCATTTAAAATTTTATTCATATTATTAAAAAAATCATCTTTTTTTTCACAAAAATGTTCCATTAATGAAGCATAATATGTTGAAGCATATGGTGTTAGCCATATTCTAGTTCCTCTAATTGAGATATCACCAACAGTGCATTTTCCAATCCAACTTGCATATTTTGAATTACAGTATGACGACTGTTTAATTGTAAATTTCATAAACAACACCTTAGATATATAATTAAATGTAAAAAAAATCAATTTTTAATTTAATATATAAAATACAAATTATTTATAGACATATATATTTATTTTTATAACATGCCTACAATAGAAAGAAAAGCTAAATTTTCAAGGACAAAATCTATTATAAAAAAGACAAGAAAAAGAACTATAAAAGAAAAAGATGTAGATTTTGATTATAGA
>MDSY01087536.1_pt1 | contig 10604 bp, 10 predicted proteins | sample 811131 | NCBI WGS metagenome assembly MDSY01 (sample SAMN05326643, study PRJNA326480) | marine metagenome | isolation source: seawater | place: Atlantic Ocean: South West | collected 2010
ACTAACAAAATACAACGCTGCTCCTGGTGGCGGTGCATTAACAGTATTTAGCCTATAATTCCTCACGGATTTTATAGAACTAATTACAGTTTAGTTAGTCTTAAAAACACCCTACTTCGGTAGGGTGTTTTTTTTTACATAAAATTAATTGATTTATAAACCCGGTAGATTAGGGATTTTCATTAGATATTGAACAAAGATTTAAATGTATAATTAAACTAATTAAAACTGAAGGAAAAATTATGTTAAAAAATATACTAAGTATGTTGTTGTTAATCTCACTGAGTATGACAATACATGCTGCAGATGATTTACCAGTTAATCAAGATATTGGGAAACCTGGGCAAGCAGCCCGAGTTCCAAAAGCAAATGAGTTTAAGGTTTGTGCTGACCAAAATAACCTACCTTATTCTAATCAAGCTGGTGAAGGGTTTGAGAATAAGATTGCTGAAGTTATAGCAGCTGATTTAGGTAAAGAGTTAAGTTATCAATTTTGGCATGATCGATTTGGTTTTATAAGAAATACTTTAAAAGCATATCGTTGTGATGTAATCATCGGAACGAACACAACATACGATGCAGTGAACACTACAAAGCCTTACTATCGTGCAGGCCATGTATGGGTATACAGAAAAGATAGTGGTTACAATATTACTGATTGGGATTCACCAGATTTAAGAAAGGGTGTGATTGGTATAGTTGATAAGAGCCCAGTTTCAGTTGCATTAAATGCAAATGACTTGATGGCGAATGCAAAACCATATCGATTAATGCGTGATTTAACCAAATCACCAGGGCAGCTAGTAGATCATGTAGTAAGTGGAGAGATTGATGTTGCAATTATGTGGGGACCAATAGGCGGTTACTATGCAAAACAATCAAAAGAAGATTTAGTTGTAAATCTTATTCCAGAATATTCAGAAGGTAATGAAGGGTTAACTGGTAAAACTTATTGGAATATTTCTGCTGGTGTAAGGAAAAAAGAAAATGAACGCCGAGACATGATTGAAGCAGCCTTAGAGAGAAACAAAGATAAGATTAAGAAGATTATGGAAGACTTTGGTATCCCATATGCTGAACCTGTATTTACAGATCGATTAGATGGATATAGTAGACATAAAAAATAATATAAATCACTGAAAAAGGGATGACATAAGTTTAAAAAATAAGTAAAATATTGGATTATTTTAGTAGTATAAGAAGCTTTATTTAATCCTATTTAAGGAAACTAATTACATATTTATTGTCAAATTAATTGGATGCCCAATTAGTCTAACAATAAATTAAAAACTTGGAGAAATCATGGTAACTAGAAAAACAATAGCATCAGCATTATTAGCTAGCATAATTGGCTTTGGTGGTGCAGTACAAGCAGACATAAAGTTAGAGAAAACTACAGATGGTACAGAATTTAAAATAACAAATCCAAAAGCTTATGGCGATACTAAGAAAAAAGATAATGTAAAGACAGCAGCTGAAATCGAATTCTTAAAGACAGGTAAAAATATTTATGTTGGCGACGCAAAAGCTGAAAAACGTGGTAAAAAAAGATTTGGCTATTGGTCTTGCACACAATGTCATGGTCCAACAGCAAAAGGTCAAGTTGGTCCTGGTTTAGTTGGCCCTACTTTTCGATACCCTAAAAATGCTACAAATAAAGGCATGATAGAGACTTTATGGTATGGAACAAATGGTGGGATGGGCGGTAAAGGTTATGGTGTAATGTCTGCTGATGATGGTATGACGTTGGACGAATTGCTGAAAACAATTGCATGGGTAAGAACTAACGGTAAAGGAATAACTGGAAACGAAAACGTTAAATAGTTACAAATCTGCAATATCAATAAAAAAAGACTGAGGTATAATGCTTCAGTCTTTTTTTTATCATAAATTCAAAATTTCATCAATGCGAGCATAATAATAAAATGAGTATAAAAGAAAAGAAAATATTACATGAAATATTGATAGTTGGTGGTGGAGCTGGAGGCTTAGAATTAGCAACTAAGCTAGGAGACAATTTTGGGAAAAAAAAGAAAGCGAATATTACGTTAATAGATGCTAAAAAAACTCATGTATGGAAACCTTTACTCCATGAAATTGCTGCTGGTAGCTTAAATCCAGAGAAAGATGAACTTGACTATTTAGCCCAAGGGTATTGGCATAATTTTAAATTTAGACTTGGAAGAATGGTTGGTCTGGATAGAAATAAAAAAGAAGTTATTTTAGAATCCTTTAGTGATGAAGAGGGTATTGAAATTATTCCAAAAAGGTCATTCCATTATGATACTTTAATTATATCTGTGGGAAGTACCATTAATGATTTTGGTATCAAAGGGGCTGCAAAAAACACTATTGCTCTAGATACTCAAGATCAAGCTGAGCGTTTCCATCAAAAACTTCATAATTCAATTTTGAAAGCGCAAACTCAGTCCTCTGATGATTTTGGATTTCCATTAAAAGAGCCTGAGAAATTAGAGGTTGTTATTGTAGGAGCAGGTGCAACTGGTGTTGAGTTAGCGGCTGAACTTCATAAAGCAACAAGAGAAATGACAGCATATGGATTAGACAACGTTAATCCAGATAGAGATATTAAAATTTCGTTAATTGAGTCAAGTGATAGATTGCTTCCGGCACTTCCTAAAAGAATGAGCCACTCAGTAGAAACTGAATTAAAAAAATTAAAAGTAAATTTATACCTTGGTGAAAAAGTAACAGAAGTTACTAACAAAGGGATTAAGACGCACACAGGACGATACATATCGTCTGAATTGGTAGTGTGGGCTGCTGGCATTAAGGCACCAATGTTTTTATCTAAAATTGCTGGATTAAGAAGCAATAAGCTAAATCAATTAGAGGTATTTTCAACACTTCAAACCACAGAAGATTCTAGTATTTTTGCATTTGGTGATTGTGCAGCTTGTCCAATTGAGCCTGGATCATCAAGGCTAGTTCCCCCAAGAGCTCAGTCTGCTCATCAACAAGCAGCTTTATTATATAAAAGTATGAAGAAAGTTATATCGAATAAAAAAACTTCATTACCGCAATATAGATATAAAGATTATGGATCCTTAGTAAATTTAGGCCGTTACACAACAGTAGGAAATCTAATGGGTTCTTTAATGGGGGGCAGTATGTTCATTGAGGGCTTAGTTGCCCGCTTAATGTATTTAACGTTGTACCAAATGCATTTAATGGCATTACATGGAGTTATGAGTGTAATCTTTAGATTGCTAGCTAAAGGTATAACAAGAAGATTCGAGACACACGTTAAACTTCATTAATTATTTGCCTTGCTATAATAAATGGATGCTATGGTCATGGAAAGTAAAACAAAAAATCCAAAGATAAACATGATGCCATTTATTGGAATATTACCTTTTACCATTAAAGTATAAGTGCCACTTAATATAAGAATTCCTAAGTTTTCATTAAAATTTTGAACTGCTATTGAATGCCCAGCTCCAATCAAAATATGACCTCTGTGCTGAAGGAGGGCATTTAATGGGACAATAAGTAAACCACTAAGAATTCCAACAAATGTCAAGATAACAACTGCTGATTCCCAAGAAGTAACAAAGACCATTGAGCATACTAATCCACCCATAAAAATACCAACGGGCAATATTTTTGTAGAATCCTTCATCTTGATGAGCCAGGCTGCGATTATTGCTCCTATTGCAACACCAAACGCCACTGATGCTGATAACGTTGTTGATTTATCTAAACCAAACCCTAATGCATAAGCAGCCCATCCAATTATTACAAGCCTAAGTGTGGCGCCAGCGCCCCAGAATAAAGTAGTGATTGTTAGAGAGAGTTGACCTAATGGGTCACTCCATAATTTCTTATATGAAGTAAAGAAATCTTTTATTAAAGACCATGGATCATTCTTTTTTAGCTTGTGATTAGTGGCAACATCGGGCATGTATTTGTTAAAAATAGCTGCTATTAAATAAAGAATACTGATAGTAATTATAGCTAAATCTACGTCATATACAGCAATAATACCTCCAAACATTGCACCTAAAATAATTGCAGCTACTGTTGATCCTTCAACCCATCCATTGGCTGCTACTAAAGAATTAGTAGGAAGAATTTCAGTTAAAATTCCATATTTAGCTGGAGAATAAGCTGCAGCACCAATCCCAACAATACCGTAGGCATATAGTGGCGGCATTCCAAAAAGCATTGCGAGGCACCCAATCAATTTAATACCATTAGAAAGAAACATAACTTGTTTTTTTGGCCTTGCATCTGCAAAAGCTCCCACAAATGGTGCTAGGGCAATATAAGCAAACACAAAAAATTGAAGCAGAAGGGGTTGGTGCCATGTGGGCGCGTCAAGCCTGGTTAACATTGCTATTGCTGCAAAAAGAAGAGCATTGTCGGCTAGGGCCGAAAGAAATTGAGCAGATAGGAAAAAATAGAATCCCTTACTATGTATTTGATTAGAGGATTTCAGTTGCATAATCTGCTAGCCTTGATCTTTCACCACGAAGTAGGGTGATGTGTCCATTATGATCCCATCCTTTGAATCGATCAACGACATAAGTTAATCCTGAACTTCCTTCAGTCAAATAGGGAGTATCGATTTGACCGATATTACCTAAACATACCACCTTAGTTCCTGGGCCTGCTCGAGTTATTAATGTCTTCATTTGTTTAGGCGTTAAATTTTGTGCTTCATCAATGATTAAATATTTTTTAAGAAAAGTACGACCACGCATAAAATTTAAAGATTTTACCTTTAATCTTGACCTAATTAAATCTTGGGTTGCTGATCTTCCCCAATCCCCGACATTAGCGTCTGATTTATTAAGAACATCCAGATTATCTTCTAATGCACCCATCCATGGGGTCATTTTTTCTTCTTCTGTACCTGGAAGAAATCCAATATCTTCCCCAACTGAAACTGTAACGCGGGTAACAATAATTTCGGTATAAATTTTCTTATCTAATGTTTGGTCTAATCCGGCGGCTAGAGCCAATAAAGTTTTACCTGTCCCAGCTTGACCAAGAAGTGAAACAAAATCTATATCAGGATTCATTAGTAAATTTAGGGCAAAGTTTTGCTCTTTATTTCTAGCATTGATACCCCAAATATTAGATTTGGGGTGGGAAAAATCATAAATAACTTCCAATGTTGCAGTTTTCCCATTCAAAGATTTAACAATTGCATGAAATGGTTTTTCAAAGTCAAAAAATAAAAATTGATTAACCAAGAAACTCGAACAAAGTGGCCCAGTTAAACGATAAAACATTTTTCCTTCTTTTTGCCAAGATTCCATTCCTTTACTATGCTTTTCCCAGAAATTTTCAGGTAGTTCTATCGATCCTTTATAAAGTATTTCACTATCCTGCATTACCTTATCGTTAAAATAGTCTTCCGTAGACATATCAAGCGCTCTTGCTTTGATTCTTATATTAAAGTCTTTGGATACTAATATTACTTGTCTCTTTTTTTGTTTTTTCTTAAGGTCTGCTACAACACTCAATATTTGGTTATCTGCCTTACTTCCAGAAAGCATCGGTAAATCAAAATCTATAGGATGTGTTTGTAAAAATAAATTACCTGAAATACGAGGATTAATTTTTGATTTTAACGGACAGCCTGATGAAAGTTTGCCAATATGGGGACCTATAATATCTTCTAAATACCTATGAGTTTGCCTTGCATTTCTTGCTACTTCACTACCACCTTTTTTATTATTATCTAATTCTTCAATTGTAACCATGGGTAGATATATATCATGCTCCTCAAATCTAAAAAGACAAGATGGATCATGTAAAAGAACATTAGTATCTAGAACAAAAAGTTTTGTTGATTTAGTTTTTTTTTGCATTTAATTTCTACTTTAAGATTTTAAGACTTTGAGGATTTCTTCAATATGGCCATTAACTTTAACACCCCTCCATTCATTAATTAATTTACCTTCAGGGCTGATTAAAAAAGTACTTCGTTCTATACCCCTTATTTTTTTACCATACATATTTTTCATTTTCATTACACCAAAAAGGTTGCAAGCAATTTCTTCCGAATCACATAAGAGCTCAAAGGGAAAGTTATATTTAGCCTTAAAGTTTTCGTGAGATTTTATAGTATCTCTAGACACTCCAAATATTTCTACATTCAATTTTTTAAACTTACTAATATTTTCTTTGAAATCAATACCTTCGTTTGTACAGCCTGGCGTTGAGTCTTTTGGATAAAAATAAATAATAATATATTTTCCAATAAAGTTTGATAGATTAAAAGATAAATTATTAGTCCCTTCTAGTTCAAAATTTGGCACTTTGTTACTTAAAGTTATATTTTCCATAATTCGTAGACCCTTTCCTGTTATTGAAGTTTAAAAGAAATTGGAACAAGTACATTAAAAATTTTAGATTGGAGCTCTTTTGGCGGTTTGGGAAAGGGGGAGGCTCTTTTTACCATATTTAATCCCTCATTATCTAAAATTTTAAACTTACTCGCTTGTTTAATTTTGGCGTTAATTAGTTTACCTTGCCCATCAATTTTTAGATCAAGAATAATTTCTCCTTGCCATCCCCTCATTTGAGCGATTCGAGGATATTTTTTTTGTCCAGAGATAGCTTTAGCTAATTTCGTACTATAACTTTCTATTATTTTTTTAATTACAAAGGGTGGGGTTATATTTTTTTTTGGTTGTGGCAGTGCGATTGGTTCTGGTTTAATAGTAGGCACTTTTTTTTCTGGTTTAATAGCAGGCACTTTTTTTTCTGGTTTAATAATTTCTTTGACTGGTAACGGCTCTTTAGTTTTTATTTTTTTTATAGGTTTTGGTTCTGGCTTTGAAATAATCTCATTTATTGGTTCTGGCTGATTTATTAGAATATCAATATCTAATTCTATCGGTAATTTTGTATCTTCCAGATTTAGCGATGGAATATAAAACAAGAATGCTGCATGAAATAATACAGATAAAATAATTGTTTCAGTTATAGATAAGCCACGTTTATTTTTAAGAGAAAGGGTTGCCAAATTAATTAATTTAAAGCTGATAAAAGAATCTAATTATAGCTTATTTATTGAAAATAATTAATGAAATCAGTTCTATATAAAACAATCCATTAATTGAATATTAACCATATCACCAGCTTTAATTGAGTTTCTGTCCATATCGAGAACTATAAAGCAATTTGCTTTACTCATTGAACTTAGAATGCCAGATCCTTGCTGACCTGTCGTTTTAACTTTCCATTCCCCATTCGATTGAAATAGTTTTCCTCTTTGAAACTCTGTTCTACCCGGTCTTTTAAAAATTGATTCTACACACTCTACTTTTAATAATGGAATTTCGTCATCAATTGCCAAGCCCATCCGAATTTTGAGTGCACCCTGAACTATTTGATAGAAAGTAACCATTGCCGAAACAGGATTTCCTGGCAAGCCAAAAAAGTCAGCTTTATTTATTTTTCCATAAGCCATTGGCCTACCTGGTTTAATCGATAATTTCCAAAATAAAACTTGACCTATTTCTTTTAGAACTTCTTTCATATAATCAGCTTCTCCTACAGATACTCCACCAGTAGTGATAATTACATCAGCTACTTTTGATGCTTTAAGAAGGGTATTTTTTATAATTATTTTACTGTCAGGAATGAGGCCTAAATCTATACAATCAACATTTAATCTATTGAGCATAGAGTGAATAGTAAAATGATTACTGTTATAAACTTGACCTGATTTTATTTTTGTTCCTGCTTTAACAACTTCATCCCCTGTCGAAAAAAACCCTACTTTCAGTTTTTTAAAAACCTTTACCTTAGCAAGACCTAAAGAAGCTATTAAACCTAGTTCTGCCGGGTAAAGAAGTGCTCCTTTAATTAAGACAACATCTTTTTGTTTTATATCCTCACCACATTTTCTAATATTTGCTCCAATTTTTGGCATTTCAACAAAAGTTATTTCATTATTTGCATACTTTACTAATTCAATTGGTATAACGGTATCAACTCCTTTTGGAATTTTCCCACCCGTCATGATTTGAATTGCCTCACCAACTTTCACAGAAAATTCAATAAGTTTCCCAGCTAGCACGGTATCTTTAACCTTTAATTTTTTTGTATTTTGTAATGAAGATATATTGAATCCAAACCCATCCATTGCTGAATTATCATAATTTGGAACATCGATAGGGGATACCAAATCAACTGCAAGCACATGATTCAAAGAATCTATTAGCTTTATAGATTCAACTTCCTTGATTGGTTTTATAAAAGAGTTAATTAGTTTTTTTGCTGACTCAATCTGCATTGCATTAGGGTCATATTCTGCAAAACAGCCAGGCTCATTAGATAAGTCTTTTAGGGTAATTTTTTTCGTCATTATAGTAAATATATCCTCCACAAGTTTTCAAAAAGTCAATGGGTCATCATCCCCAAAACTATTTCTATATTCAAATATAAAATTTACTATTGAATTTATGTCATTTATGTCAAAAGATGGAATTTGTATATCTATTAAAAGATCTGATATGAAAGCTATGATGGTTGAATCTTTTTTAAATAATATTTCCTCAGAAATTTCTTTTCTATGCACTTCAATTTTTGGGAAACTCATATTTTTTAATCCTTCGATTAAAATAATATCAGCATGAGAACTAATTTGAGTAATTACTTCATCTAGATTGAATGTATCTTTTACGTTTTCTGTAATAAGAGCAGATCGATGGTTATTAAAAATTAAGGTTTGGTAGGCTCCAGACTCTCTAAGGCGAAAACTATCTTTCCCCGGAGTATCGATATCAAACCTATGATGTGCATGTTTTATTACCGAAACGATCAATCCTTTTTTTATTAATTGAGGAATTAGCTTCTCAATTAAAGTTGTTTTCCCGCTTCCACTATTTGCAGCGCAAACCCCTATTACACAAGTGGATTTATTTATTTTCTTTTTCAATTTTTGATAACTCGCTATGAGTATTAATATTTACAAAAGCTTTTGGATCAAAAAAATGAACTGCTTTATAATTATTTTCTTTAATCCATAATTCCATTTTTCTCTCTCCTGTACTAATAAACTCATCCAAATTTTTCAGAAGAGAACGGTGACACAACATAAATACAGGCTCTAATTGATCAAAAAGACTAGGCAATATTATAGTCGGACCTTTGTCTTTAATGCAAAAATTTAATTTTTCCACTAAGTCTATGGGCAAGTATGGACAGTCATTAGGGCAAAATTGGACCCAGTTTTGCTTTGCATAAAACAATCCTGCTTGAATGCCTGCAAGAGGCCCAGGATTATTTAAAATTCGATCTTGAAATTGAATATTTTCTGGAAATATTTTAATAGGCTCGTTTGTATTAATTGATACATGAGAAACTTGATCTATCAATTTATCGTAGACATGCTTAATTAAGGGCTTATTATGTAATTCGATAAGAGATTTATTTGTACCCATTCTTTTTGATTCCCCACCTGCCAGAATTACGCCTTCAATTTCAATATTCAATTAACCACCCGTGTGAGACATAAATCTAACAACAGCAGGCTTACTATCAGAAAGATCGAACGTATGAGACTCTGGTTTTAGCTTCATACTATTTATGATCGCCTCTATTATAGGCTCATCATTATGAGGATTAGCTTTGATTAATGGAAGTAGCTCAACTTTATCTTCATGCCCAAGACATAAAAATAATTCACCCTTACAGCTTATTCTTACCCGATTACAACTCTCGCAAAAGTTATGGCTATGTGGTGATATCATACCAATTTTTGTATTCGAATCTTTAACTTGCAAGTAATTAGCTGGTCCTCCAGTAGCAAAATTTGATTTTGATAATTTATAATAATTTTGCAGTAAAATTAATATGTCATCATTACTAACTGAAGTGTCAGTTCTATTATATTCAGTATTCCCAAGAGGCATCTCTTCAATAAATGAAATATCAAAACCAGAATCAATTGCAAAATCAACTAGATTAAAAATTTCATGCTCATTTAAATTTTTCATAAGAACAACATTTAGCTTTATTTTTTTAAAACCAATTTTTTTTGCATGCTGAATGCCTTCCAGAACCTGATCTAATTTCCCGATTCTAGTCATACGCATAAAGGTATCAGGATCTAGACTATCAAGACTGATATTAATTCTTTCAACTCCAGAATTTTTAAGCATCGTAGCCTTGTGTTTTAATTGGCTACCATTTGTCGTCAATGTAAGTTCTTTTAAATTATTTTCTTCGCTTATTTTTTTAAACAGCCAATCTATATTCTTTCTCACTAGAGGCTCTCCGCCTGTGATCCTTACTTTTTCGACCCCTAACCCATTAAATATTCTTACCACTCTTGCAATTTCTTCCAGTGACAATAGGTCATTTTTCCCCATAAATGCCATTTTTTCAGACATACAATAAACACATCTAAAGTCACATCTATCAGTAACCGAAACTCTTATATAATTTATTTTTCTATTGAACTGATCGACAAGCATAATGGTCCTATAATCGAAACTATTATTTAATAGTGCTTTATAATAGTAATTTAAAAGAGCTTTAACAATTTCAATAAGGTAACTTTTTAAAGTTAAAGTATAATAACTATAAAGTAAAAAGAAGTTAAATAACAAAGAAAA
>MDSY01083711.1_pt1 | contig 10598 bp, 12 predicted proteins | sample 811131 | NCBI WGS metagenome assembly MDSY01 (sample SAMN05326643, study PRJNA326480) | marine metagenome | isolation source: seawater | place: Atlantic Ocean: South West | collected 2010
AGTAGCTAATTCTTTACAACTTAATTTCAAGTATGGTGCTACGGGTATTCTTACAGATTGAACTTCGGTTGCTTTTTGAGCCGTGCTGCAAGAAAGTAGGTTGCTTAGTAAAAAGGTAAATAGAACAAAATGAATTAACTTTGTCATAACAGCGAAATAATATTTTAAAAACAGAGAAATTGTCAACAAAAAATATTTAAAACTTTTAACTTTTATAATTAAAAGGATACTTTCTGCTAACTAAATAAAACCATTGAGGTATAATATTATAAAGTTTCAATTAAACGAGTTCTTGATAAAGGAGAATATAATATTTTTTAATTTCATTTTTATTCAGGAGAGGTGGCCGAGTGGCTGAAGGCGCACGCTTGGAAAGCGTGTAAACAGGAAACTGTTTCGAGGGTTCGAATCCCTCTCTCTCCGCCATATTGTTAAAGCCTACAGATATAAAAGCTCTTACAGGCCTTACTATTAGTTTTCACCTATAAAGCTCATATATATTTTTAATTGTCCTCACATGGGTTTTCAAAAAAAACAATATAATTTGTTAAATAAATTATACTTCTTTGTTCAAAGCTAACAAACGAAACCTGCCACCTTTATGTTTATTTTCTTTTTTTGAGAGCATCTCAAAAATACTTAGATTTTGATTAAGTATTTCTACTCCAATTGCATTTTGAGGATTAATTTTTAAAACATGAGATAAAACTGCCCTTATTGTACCCGCATGTGTAACAACAACAACATTTTCACCCTTCATTAAATTTAAGCTTTCAAGCCACGATGAAACTCTTTTACATTGCTCAAAAAAACTTTCTCCATTTGGGGGAGAAATTTCAGGTGCAATAAATGAAAAATTATGTTTTGTTTTTTTTTTTTTCAAAATTTTCCAAATTTCTGAAATTTTTTTTCCTGACCAATCTCCAAAGTTTTGTTCAACTAGTTTTTTTTCCTCAATAATCTTAGAATAAGATACATATTTTGACAAAGCGTCCGCTGTTTGAATGGCTCTTTTTAAAGGACTAACGTACCAAACACAATTTTTTGGAATAACAGCAGCTAACTTTTGAATTTTAATCTTTTTTATTATTGCTTCAGGATTATGTTCTGGAAAAAATCCAGTAGTAGATTTTACTGGAGAGTGTCGTATGAAAAACAATTTTGCTGGCTTAATCAATTTGCTACAGTTATTACAATAATATTTCCAAATAGAAATACTAATTCAGTTGAAAAGGCTACTGCACCCAAAATATCTCCAGTAATGCCACCTAAAGCCTTTTTTGATTTAAACCCTATAATCAATGATAAAGATATCATAAATACTATACCCAAAAGTATTCCATAAAAAGGAAAAATTGTTAATGCAGGTAAAATCCAAATCAAAGTAGCTAAAAAAAATTTTTTTGGTGAAATTGTGCCAATAATACTGCCTATTTTAGCAAACTTGGACTGATTAAAAAATTTTCGGGTAAAGATTATTGCTAACTTACCACTAGCAAATCCAATAGAAAGAATAAAAATTAAAGAATATCCATTTTCAACTAAAGTTAAAATTAACCCAAGTCTTATTAACAATCCTAAAACTAACGAAATAACCCCATATGTTCCCAGACGGCTGTCATGGATAATTTTATTAATTCTACTTGGAGTTCCCCCAGCACCTAAACCATCTGCAGTATCTGCTAAGCCATCTTCATGAAAAGCCCCAGTCAAAATAACACTTAAAGCTATTGCAATTACACAAGACAAAAAGTTTGGTAATCCGAGGTTAATTAAGAAATCACCTACCGAACCAGACAAAATACCAATAAGAAATCCTGCTATAGGAAAAGCCCAAACTGCTCTTGTTAAATCTGGAGCTTTATTAGAAAAAAAAGACCAATTAACTGGTATTCTTGTAAAAAACATTATTGTTGCCACAAGATCCAATATATATTTATTTTTTAATAGTAATTGCATAGCTAAATTTTCCTACTGACACCAGCTTCAGAAAAAGTTGTCATTTTATTATGTGTGATTAGAGCAGATCTAATTATAAGAGCAGCAACAACCCCACCACTTCCTTCTCCAAGTCGTAAATTTAAATCAAGAATAGGTTCTTTTTTTAGGTGCGATAAAATACCTTTATGTCCAGGTTCAGAGGATAAATGAGAAATTAGACAATGATCTAAAAAATTTTTTTTAAAAATTGTAAGTGTAGCTGCAGAGGCTGTTGATATAAAACCATCTAACAAAACAGGTATTCCGATTACTCTAGCAGCAATTACTGATCCAGCGATTGCAGCCATTTCTCTTCCGCCAAATGCTGATAGAATTTTTTCAACACTTTCAAATTTTTTTCCATGTAATTTTAACCCATTTTTTATGACTGAAATTTTTTTTTTTAAGCTTTTCCTTTGATATACCAGTTCCTAATCCTGTCCATTTTTCAGTTGATCCATTGAAAAGGGCACACGATATAGCGGTTGCTGCTGTGGTGTTAGATATACCCATTTCACCAAGTATCAGTAAGTCGCAACCTTTAGAAACTGAATTAAATCCCAACTCCATAGCAGATATTGTTTCATCATATTTCATAGATTTCTCCTCAGAAAAATCTTTTGTTGGATTTTTAAGGTCTATTGGGATAACCGACAACTTTACATTAGCTAAATTACATAATTGGTTAATTGCAGCTCCACCTTTTTTAAAGTTTTGTACCATTTGGGATGTTACTTCCAAAGGATAAGCTGATACTCCTTTATTTGCTACACCATGATTAGCAGCAAAAACAATACATTGAAAATTATTCATTGTTGGTTTTTTTTTTTTTTGCCATCCAGCCATCCAAACAGCATATTCTTCTAACTTACCTAGACTACCCTTTGGCTTTGTCAAATTATTTTGGTGATCCCTTGCTAAATCTGCAAAATTTTCATCAAAATTTTTTAGTGGAATTTGACCTTTAAATATTTTTTTAATTACGTTATCATTGGACATATCTAACTTTTTCACTTTAATATAAGTAAAAGTCAAGTATTGATGTTTTTGCAGTAGGGAAAAATTTTTTAATAAAAGAATTTATTATGGAAATAGATTGAAAAATTTGTCCTTATTCAATATTAAGCTTTACTAATTTTTATTGAATACTAATAAGCATTAATGTATTTTTTTAAAAGTGAAAGAACAAAAATTCAATTCATTTAAATTTAGGCAATTGCAAAGTTGTAAGTGTTTTAAACTAAGAAAAGCCTCGAGAATTGTGACACAATTCTATGATAAAAAATTAAAATCTTGTAACTTAAGAATCACACAGTTTTCAATTTTATCTTTCCTAGCAACTGGAGAAAATAAAACAATGAATTCTCTATCAGATGACTTGTTAATGGATAGAACAACACTGACTAGGAGTTTAAATGTTTTATTTAAAGAAAAGTTAATTAAAAATATTAGAACTGAAGATGCAAGAAAAAGAGTTGTGAAATTAACAGACAAGGGCTATGAACTTCTTGAAAAAGCTATTCCACTTTGGAAGGAGGCTGAGGAAGAAATTTTAGATGAAAGTAAAAAATACGATTTTTCAGTTTTATAGTCTAAGTACCGCAGAACGTATTTTTTATATCTTCGTTTTCTTTTGGTGCGTTAATATAATTTTCTTTATGCACATAATCATTAAAAGGTTTTTCTAATAAAAATACTAATTCATCAAGAGGTTTATAATTATTTTTGTCCACAGCTGTATTTATGACATTTTCTACAATATGGTTTCTTGGAATTATTGAAGGATTTGTTTTTTTTAGATTAATTATTATTTTTTTATTATTTTCTTTTTCTTTATGAATTCTGTGAAGCCATTTAAAAAACCAATCTTTTATTTTTTTTTCATTGCTAAAAAAAGTAAAGAATTCTTTTTTTCTAGATTCATTTTCTAGTGAACATGAAAGTTTTCTAAATGCATTAGTGTAATCAATTTTTTGTTTGAGTAATATTTCTAAAAATTCTAGGATAATTTTTTCATCTTCATAATCAGACTTAACAAATCCAAATTTCTTTTTTATGTTTTTTTTCCAAGTTTTATTAAAAATTTCAGGAAATTTTTCTAAGGAATTTATAATTAATTTGTTTGATTTCTCAGGATCATTGTCAATTAAGTATGATAAAGTTTGAGCAAATTTTGTTAAATTCCAAAAAATTATTTGAGCTTGATTTCCGTAAGCATACCTTCCGTTTACATCAATGTAACTGTAAACGGTATTGGGGTTATAATTATTCATAAAAGCACATGGTCCATAATCTATTGTTTCTCCTGAAATTGTTGTATTATCTGTATTCATTACACCATGAATAAAACCTACATTTATCCATTTTGATACTAATTCCGCCTGAAGAATCATTGTTTTTTCTAAAAAAATTAGATATTTATTTTTTTTTTGTTCAACGATTTCTGGAAAGTGTCTAAATATTGTATAATCAGCGAGTTTCTTAATAGATTTTTGGTCATTTTTGTAATTAAAAAATTCAAATGTTCCAACTCTTATATGACTTGATGCGACTCTAGTTAAAATCCCACCAGGTAATTGAGATTCTCTTTGAACTAGCTCACCAGTACTAATCATTGCCAATGATCTGGTAGTTGGAATTCCCAAATTATATATGGCTTCACTGATTATATATTCTCTAATTACTGAATCTAAAGGTGATCTTCCATCTCCCTGTCTTGAAAAGGAAGTTTTTCCTGAACCTTTGAGTTGAATATCAAAAAGTTTACCATTTTTTGCTTTAATTTCTCCCAAAAGTACTGCTCTACCATCTCCTAATTGCTTTACAAAATGACCAAACTGATGCCCTGCATAAGCCATAGATATAGGTTTTGAGGATTTTGGAATTGTATTACCGGATAAGATAAAAGTTCCAGGTTTACTCATTAAGAATTTTTTATCTAAGTTCAAAAAATTACAAAGATTATAATTAAGTTTTAGTAATTTTGGATTCTTGACTGGAGTAGGATTTTTTTCTTCGTAAAAATTTTTTGGAAGTTTCGAATAAGAATTTGTTAAATCAAATTTATTTTTCTTACTCATTTTCAAATTAATTTAAACTTCCTAAAAGCCCTAGAATAATTCCAATGAAAAATCCAAAAATACCACCCCAAACTACCAACCATCCCAAATGTTTATGAATCATTTGTTTAATAATTATTTTAACATGTTGGGAAGTGAGTTCATTTAATCTGTAATCAATAATTTGCTCCAAATCCTCTCTAATTGATTCTGCATTTTTGTCACTCGCTTCAAGAGTTTTTTTTGAAACATCATCAATTACTTCTTTAATTTTTTTTATAACTGGTTCTTTTAAAGGCTCTAGTGCTTTCTTTCCTCCGACCATTCCTAACATTGACCCCAAGGAAGACTCTTCTATTGCTTCAGTCAGTTTGGTAAAAATCAAATCATAATCCAACTCTTTGTACAAATCATTCTTTTTAGAACTTAATTTATTTTCAAGAAATCCATTTATCGACGATAATGAAAAAAACTCTGTTAATATTAACTCTCTTATGCCTTGTTTAAAATCTTCAAACCTTTCGGGTATTACTCCAGAGCCATATAAAAAAGGAATCCTCTCAAATAACATGTGTATAGCTAACCAATTGGTTAAACCTCCCGATAAGGCAAAAAGTCCGGCCATAAATATTTCTGTAGAATAAATTGGAGAAAACATTCCATAAATTGTTAAACTTATTGCTAATATATTTGTTGTTAAACTTTTATTCATAAATACAAATGTTTACCTTAGATAATGCTCATCTTTTTTACTGTATTGAGGTGATAAACAATTGTTGTTGTCAAAATATCATCCATAAAATTAAGTTTCGATTTTTTACTTTAATCATTGTAAGGTAAAGAGGAATGATGCAAATTAATTCTCAATTCATTAGTACTTATTCTTATAAAACCAAATGTATATTCAACTTTAAGTGAGTTATTTTTATCGTCCTCAAAGTAGTAATTGCCCATTGATAGTAAGTAATTATTGTACTCAACAATTTTATAGTTTTCAAACTTTATCGATTTCCAATTTTTAATAGCAAAACCATTGTCCTCAACACACACTTTATTTTGTCCTAAGAAATAAGATTTGAATTCTTCTTTAGAAGAACGAAATTGGTTTTGTTTAGCAAGTGTAGGTTTGAATAGAACATCACAGTGGTCGAAAGCATAAACATTATGTAATAATTCTAAAACTAAATTCTCTAGATTGAGATTTTTTTTGTACGCATTGCCTATCTCTAAAACAAGTGTGGCCCATCTTTCCTGAGTAGAGTTAACTAAATTTTTAACTTCATTTTTTATCATCTTGCCTCACAGAACTAAACTTACAATTTCAAATTTTTTTAACAAACTTTTTTAAGTTTAAATCATCAGTTAGATTTTTTATTTCACTTATGATAAATATTAATATATGAATTTTTTTTTTTTTACAATTTTTCTTTTGATTAATTTTTCAATTAATGCAATGAACCTTTTTGAAAAAAAGTTTAACAATTCTTCAGAGTTTTTTAAGAACTGGCAGTACATCAGTGATCAAGTCATGGGGGGAGAGTCAGTTGGTAAAGCAGAGATTTTCAATGATAAAAATAATCCCTTTCTGAGATTATCAGGAAATGTTAGTACAAAAAATAACGGGGGATTTATTCAAATAAGATCTAACAAAGAAATTACTTTCAATGAATTTAAAGGTATTAAACTTAAAGTTAGAGGAAATCCAAGTGTTTACTACATACACATCCGTACAAAATTCCTTTTGTTACCGTGGCAATATTATTCTGGTGAGTTTTTAGTTGATAATGATTGGAAATATGTAAAAGTATATTTTAAAGATTTTGAGAAATCTAATTTTTACCAACCATCCAATTTTACCTCTGAGGAAATTAAAAGTATAGGCTTTGTCGCTTTTGGAAAGGATTTTGAAGCTAAGTTGGATATAATGGAAGCTGAATTATTTTGATATGTCTAAGAAAAAAGACAATTTTCCTAAAACAAAAGTTAAGAATCCAGAGCCCAAAATAAGTAATCCAGATTGGATTATTTGGGCAGCTTGGGCAGATCGTATTTCATTTGAAGAAATATTTGAAAAGACAGGAAAAAGAGAAAGTGAAGTTATAAAAATAATGAGAAGAAGTTTAAAACCTAACAGTTTTAAACTTTGGAGGAAAAGGGTTCATACCAAATCAATAAAAAACAGAAAAATGTTTGCAAAAAGTAGAGAAAAATTAAACAGACAAAAAATTATTGATTCTGAATATTAATAAATTTCTGAGCATTTTCTTTGGCAAGTGAGGAATCCTTTCCAGTTAGATGAAAAAGCCCAACCATCTTTCTCATTAAAGCAGACTCAAAATCATCAATATGTCCATCTGCTAACATTACAATCCACATATACTCCAAAATTTTTAAAATTTCATCGTGAGAAAAATTATCTCTTATGTCTCGTGTTATAGAATATATTTCAACACTTTTTTGAGACATTTTTAAAGCTCCATCAAAAATTGTGTTAATTTTATCATTATTAACGTTTAATTTTGTGGTTAAAAGATTTCTAATTTTTGAAATTTCTTCTTCAGAAAAATTTCCATCTTCTCTAGCGCATTCGATAAGTAACGAAGTAACTAAAATATTTTTATCATCTTCTGATGCTATCGGAGAATTTTTATCTATATCTTTAAATTTTTTAAGGAATTTTAGCATATTAAAATTTATATTGTATAATATAGTAACATAAATCAAAATGTCTAAAAAAAGTTGACTTCGTTCCTGGAAAAAGTAGTGTTACAAGGTGAAATAAATTGGGGTACATTCATGAAATCTATTATTAATAAAATAAATATTAAAAAAAATAGTATTTATATAATTTATATTATGAGTATATTTATATCATCTTTAGCTTATTCTCAAGAGAAAACATATTTAACCCCAGATATCAATATAATATCTGTTACTCCTGTGCAAGGCTCAGGAATGAGTATAGATAGAGTTCCTGGAAAGATTCAGACTATAAATCGTGAGGCAATAGGAAAAAAAAAAAATTTCTCAGTAACTGAAACCCTCAACAGAGAAGCCACCGGTATTTCAATGTTTAATTTAAATAGTTCACCAATGCAAAATGATATTAACTTCAGAGGTTATGTAAGTGGACCGCTTTTGGGTACTGCTCAGTCTATGGCTGTCTATCAAAACGGTATGAGAGTAAATGAATCTTTCGGGGAAGTCGTTCAATGGGATTTAGTTCCAGATTTTGCCATCAATAGTATGCAAATATTTGCTGGTGGTGATCCGATTTTTGGGCAAAATGCATTAGGTGGATCAATTACTATGGAAATGAAAAATGGGTTTAATTTTCAAGGAGCTAATTTTACAGCATCAGGTGGTTCTTATCGCAGAACCAATGAGATTCTAGAATATGGAGAACAATTTGGCAATGTTGGAGTTTATTTGGGAGCTAACTTTAATTATGATAAAGGCTGGAGAGATGAATCGACTTCATCACTTAATACTGTCTTTGGTGATGTAAGATATAGACCAAATGATGACACAGAATTGTTTGTAAATTTTGGTCAAGCAAATACGGATCTAAGAGGTAACGGTGCTGCACCTCTTTCATTAATGGATCTTGAGGGTAGAGATGCAGTTTACACTTATCCTGATTCAACTCGTAATAAAAACTATTATGCAAACTTTGGGGGTAATCATTTTGTTAATGACAGCTTTTCAATTCAAGGAAATATTTTCTATCGTCACATGGAAAGAAGAAATTATAATGGTGATGAATTCGAGGGAGGAGATTGTGGACAAGGATACAATGCAAGTAGAGGTACTGCCGACGGTGTATTATGCTCAGAACTAGAAGTTTCTGGTGGATCTGATGAACAAGTTTTAGATGTATCAGGTGCTGCAATTAGCTATACTGCCTTGGGCTTGTCACTCGATGATGATGAAAATGAAATTGAAAGTATTGGTGCAATAAATAGATCAAACACAAAACAAAATCAAATGGGATTAAACTTTCAGTCAACTTATGATTCTAATTTACTTTCAAAAAATAACACTCTTATAACTGGTATTGCTTATGAGTATTCTCATAATAGTTTTGCCTCTTCCACTGAACTTGGAATTATCCAAACTGATAGAGGGGTTCAAGGTACTGGCGTTTTATTAAGTCAAGATTCAGAGGGAGAAAATATTTTCATAACAAACATTGAAGCTACTACCCATAATTTGGCATTGTATGGCAGTAACACTATCGACCTCGATGATGTAACTTCTCTTAATTTATCGGGCAGGTGGAATTGGGCGTCTTTAAAAATGGAGGATCAATATGGTACTGCTTTAGAAGGCCATCACTTTTTTAATGAATTTAATCCTGGTATTGGTATTACAAGAAAGCTGGGACAAACTCCATTTATTGGGAATACTACTGTGTATGCGACCTATAAAGAATCAAGTCGAAACCCATCTGTTGCAGAACTTGGTTGCGCAGATCCTGATCAACCTTGCAGACTTCCTAACTCTTTTCAAGCAGATCCTCCCCTAGACGAAGTTAAAAATAGGAGTTTTGAGTTGGGTGCTAGAGGTGACCAAAACTACTCTTTCATTGGTATGGACCATAATGTTAACTGGACTGCTACAGCTTTCGCTGGTCGAAACTTTAACGATATAATATTTATTGGTGGAAACAGAGTTGGAACAGGTTACTTTAGAAATGTTGGTAATACGCAGAGAATGGGAGCAGAGCTTGGTTTCTCTGGAAAGCTAGGTAATAAATGGACTTGGTATGGTAATTATTCATATGTAAGAGCATCTTTCGAAACCCATCAAAAAATTTCAAGTGCAGGTCACACAGAAAATCCATTTACTGCTTTGTGTGATGGTGCCGAGGAATATGGGGCAAACGGTGCAGGTGACACAGCTGCTGAAGCTGACCAAGAGCATTGTGAATCAAGAGAATCGTATCAAATACAGATTGGACCAGGTGATGCAATTCCTGGAGTTTCACCACATTTAGGAAGGCTAGGCATAGGTTACCAGCCAAACGAAGCCTTTAGCATATTTATTGATGCAGAATACAATTCGGAACAGTTCTACAGAGGAGATGAAAATAATGCCCAAGGAATACAAGTACCAGGTTATTGGTTATTAAATGCTTCTGCTGAATATGATATGACTTTATCAAAAAGTGGAACAGTGCGTTCAGTTTTCTTTATTGAAGGAAGAAACCTTCTTAATGAGAATTATGAAACTGGTGGTATATTAGCTGAAAATGAAGTTGATGGTACTGGAGGAAGCGGCATATTTGTTACTCCAGGCTCGCCAGTTACAGTATTTGGTGGTATGCATTTTCGTTGGTAATGATTAATTTAACAAAAATAATTTTTAAAAAATGTTTTGCTCTCAAATTTCAAGTCAATACGTCAGACCACACAAAGATGGTTGGCGTTTTACATTGCTAGATTTTCGATAATATTGTGCAAAAAATTTCTTAATGAATTAACAATACAATTTTAGGATTGAATATTAACAATATATTATTAATTAATTACTATGAAAAAACAATACACAAAAATA
>MDSY01022915.1_pt1 | contig 10597 bp, 9 predicted proteins | sample 811131 | NCBI WGS metagenome assembly MDSY01 (sample SAMN05326643, study PRJNA326480) | marine metagenome | isolation source: seawater | place: Atlantic Ocean: South West | collected 2010
CATATGCAAGCAACTTGTCAGTATTGATACTAATAACCTTGAATGTCACAAAGAGAAAGTATGATTAAGCAAACCAAAAAGCCCACGGAATTAGTGAGCAAAAACATGCAAGTAAACACAACTCAAATACCTGAGATGCGTCGTGTAAAACGTATTCATTTTGTTGGTATTGGTGGTGCAGGTATGGGCGGAATTGCCGAAGTACTATTAAATGAAGGATATCAAATTTCAGGCTCTGATATTGGCGAGAATCAGGTAGTTAAACGATTAATTAGTTTGGGTGCCTCAGTGATTATTGGTCACAAAGCCGCCAATGTTGAGCTAGCCAGTGTTATAGTTGTTTCTTCGGCAATCTGTAGTGATAATCCAGAGCTAATTGCCGCAAAAAAATTACGAATCCCCGTCGTACGCAGAGCTGAAATGTTAGCAGAACTTATGCGGTTTAGGCATGGCATAGCAATTGCTGGTACTCATGGAAAGACCACAACCACCAGCTTAATTGCCAGTATATTTGCACAAGGGCAATTAGATCCAACGTTTGTTATTGGCGGGTTACTCAATAGTGCTGGAACAAATGCAAGATTAGGTAGTAGTCGTTATTTAGTAGCAGAAGCTGATGAAAGTGATGCATCATTTTTGCACCTACAACCCATGGTTGCCGTTATTACCAATATTGATGCAGATCACATGGAGACATACCAAGGTGATTTTGAGAAATTAAAAGACACTTACATAGAGTTTTTACATAATTTACCTTTTTATGGTTTGGCTGTGGTATGTATTGATAACCCAGTAGTACGTGAGTTACTGCCACGCATAAGTCGCCAAGTTATCACTTATGGTTTTTCAGAAGATGCTGATTTAAGAGCCGTTAATTACCAACAAAGTGCAGGCGTTAGTCAATTTATCGTTGAATCATTAGCTAATCCACCATTGGAAGTAAGTGTTAACTTACCAGGTCAGCATAATGTATTAAATGCACTTGCAGGTATTGCAGTCGCTAGAGATGAAGGTGTTGATGATCTTTCTATCTGCAAAGCGTTAACGGAATTTGCTGGCATTGGTCGCCGCTTTGAGCAACTGGCTAACTTTACAACAAAAGCTGGGAATATGGTGTTAGTCGATGATTACGGTCATCACCCAAGTGAAGTGAAGGCAACCATCAGGGCGATGCGACAAGGCTGGCCAGATAAACGCTTAGTAATGATATTTCAACCGCATCGCTTTTCAAGGACACGTGACCTATACGAAGATTTTGTTGAGGTTTTATCAGAAGTTGATTGTTTGTTTTTGTTGGATGTTTATGCCGCAGGTGAAACACAGATTGCGTCTGCTGACAGTAAAAGTTTAGCACGTTCAATTCGTCAACGAGGACAAATAGAACCAGTTTACGTCAGTGACGCTAAAAAATTACCCAGTTTATTGGTAAATCAACTTCGTGATAAAGACATGGTTATTACACAAGGTGCTGGAAGTATTGGCAATGTTGCAAGAGAACTTGCTGAACATGAATTATTGCATATTGATAACAGCAAGCAATTAAAGTCAAAGGCAGAGCAATAATGTCAATTATTGCTTTACTCCCGAAAGAAATCCCACTGAGTCAACTTCAGCAAGAAAAAGTGGCAGTTCTTTATGGCGGCAATTCGGCCGAACGTGATGTGTCGTTAAATTCAGGGAGAGCCGTTGCAGAGGGTCTAAAGAGGTCTGGTATCGCCATTGAATTAATTGACACCAAAACCGTTGCTTTAGCAGAGCTAATAACTAGAAAAATAGACCGCGCTTTTATTGCTTTGCATGGCCGAGGCGGAGAAGACGGCTGTATACAAGGAGCACTTGAATATTTAGACATACCATATACCGGATCGAATGTGCTGGGCTCTTCGCTTTCTATGGATAAGGTAAGAAGTAAGCAAATATTTAAAGCGTGTGGTTTACCAACTGCACCATTTATTGTCGCCTGCAAAGAAAACTATGAAAAAACAGAACTTAACAATATGTTAGCTGAATTAGGTGGCAGGGTAATGGTCAAACCTGCTAATGAAGGTTCAAGTATAGGTATGGCACAAGCAAAAACAGAAGAGCAGTTGCATAATGCCCTGTTAGAAGCTTTTGGCTTTGATAATCAGGTGTTACTTGAGGCTTGGATCGATGGACCTGAATATACGGTCGCTTTACTAGGTAAAGAAGCACTTCCGGCTATCCACATGAAAACGCCTCGTGAATTTTATGACTATGAAGCTAAATATCAATCTAAAAGTACAGAGTATTTTTGTCCAAGTGGCTTAAATGAAGACGATGAAAGTAATATTAAAGCCCTTGCTATTAAGGCCTTTAATGCTACGGGAGCCTCTGGCTGGGGACGGGTTGATTTCATGCGTAACCAGAAAAAACAATGGCAAATCTTAGAAGTAAATACTGTTCCAGGTATGACTGAAACATCATTGGTGCCCAAAGCAGCTAATGCATATGGTCTTAGTTTTAGTGAGTTAGTGACTAAAATATTACAACTGAGCGTGAAAAAGTAGCATTACTATGAAGACTAATAAAATAAACATTAACAGTAAAGAGCGGAGTCAAAAAGTTGATAGAACAACCATACCTTTTGTGTTGAGCGTTACTTTTTTTATTGTAGTGTTGATAAGTTTAGGGGGATTAAGTTGGTGGCTCACACAGCATTTTATTGGCCAAGAGAGTGCGCCAGTTACGTCAGTTGTTATTTCTGGGGAAATGCCATATAGCAAACGAACCGATATCATGACAGCAATTGAACCCGTTGATTTGGGAAACTTCTTTCAAGTTGATGTCAACGAAGTACAAAGCAAGTTACTTTATTTACCTTGGGTGTCATCTGTTGCAGTAAGAAAAAAGTGGCCAAATGAATTAAAGATATATGTGGTTGATCATAAGCCAGTAGCGTTGTGGAATGGAGAATTTTTAATAAACCAACTAGGTAAAGTTTTTCAGGCAGACATGACCCGGATTAAGCATTACTTACCAAACTTCTTTGGCCCAGAAGGCACTGAATTATTAGCACTAAAAAATTATCGGGATTTAAATACCTTGTTAGCATTTAATGCATTGAAAATAGACGAATTAATCTTAAGTGAACGGTTTTCATGGCAGCTCACACTAAATGATGGTGTTACCTTAAATTTAGGCCGAGAAGAGCGTGTTGAAAGAGTTCAAAGGTTTATGGATTTATACCCAATTATTAAAGCCGAATTAAAAGCAAAAAAAATTACAGAAAAACAGAAAAATCAGGCGGTTGATTATATCGATTTGCGTTATGATACGGGATTGGCTGTAGGCTGGAAATCAGTAACAGAAATTACTAGTAGTAAAAACGTAGAAAATAAACACAGTAATCACTTTAAATCAGTAATTTCAGTTAAGAGTTTAACTTAAATGTCTAAAGCATTAGAACGAAAATTAGTTGTTGGCCTTGATATCGGCACTTCAAAAATATCAGTTGCCGTAGGTGAGATCACGCCAGATAACCAATTAAGTATTATTGGTGTTGGTAACCAACCCGCACGTGGTATGGATAAGGGTGGCGTTAATGATTTGAATCTAGTCATACAGGCAATACAACGTGCTATTAATGAAGCAGAATTAATGGCTGACTGTCAGATAAGTTCAATTTATTTAGGCATTTCAGGTAAGCATATTAGTTGTCAAAATGAAAATGGTATGGTGCCAATTAATGATAAAGAGGTCATTCAGGAGGACGTCGATAATGTCATTCATACTGCACGTTCAGTACCTCTGTCTGCAGAGCGACGCATGTTACATGTATTACCTCAAGAATACAGTATCGACTGCCAGGACGGTATTAAAAGCCCAATTGGTATGTCTGGTGTGCGCATGGAAGCCAAAGTTCATATCGTAACTTGTGCTAACGATATGGCAAAAAATTTAGTGAAGTGTGTTGAACGTTGTGACTTAAGTGCAGACCAATTGATTTTTTCAGCACTCGCGTCAAGTTATGCTGTGTTAACTGAAGATGAGAAAGAACTTGGGGTCTGCGTTGTAGATATGGGCGCAGGGACTATGGATATTTCAGTCTTTACAGGTGGCACACTGCGCCATACGGCAGTTGTGCCGGTAGCAGGTAATCAGGTAACTAGTGATATATCAAAAATATTCAGAACACCTTTAAGCCATGCTGAAGATATTAAAGTGCAATATGCGTGTGCATTAAAGCAATTGGTGAGCATGGAAGAAAGTATTGATGTGCCAAGTGTTGGTGGTCGCCCTGCTCGATCTATGTCGCGTCATACGTTATCTGAAGTAGTCGAGCCTAGGTATCAAGAACTGTTCGAATTAATACAGGATGAAATACGAGAATCAGGTTTAGCAGATCAAATTGCCGCAGGTTTTGTGTTAACCGGTGGTACAGCGAAAATGGAAGGAGTATTGGAGTTCGCTGAAGAGATTTTTCAAATGCCGGTAAGAGTTGCTAGCCCACTTGCCGTACAAGGCCTCAAAGAATATATCAATGACCCAAGCTATGCGACAGTAGTTGGGCTTTTGCACTATGGCATGCAGGCCACAACAGCATTAGAGACAGACCAAAATAAACGGGAAGGTGTGGGTGATTTTTGGTCAAGAATACAGGCATGGTTTAAGGGTGAGTTTTAAACAATTGAGTGGTCGTTAAAGAGTCATTGCGGCAAATAAATACTTATTACGTTATTTTATGTAAACGGGGAGATGAAAATGTTTGAATTAATGGAAGATCATAGCGAAGAAGCGATAATTAAAGTTATTGGAGTAGGCGGTGGTGGTGGTAACGCTGTAGAACATATGGTTGCACAAACCATTGAAGGGGTTGAATTTGTTACGGCAAATACTGACTCACAAGCACTTCGTAACTCATCCGCCAATGTAACTTTGCAACTAGGTGCTGATGTTACTAAAGGTCTAGGCGCTGGTGCTAACCCAGAAATTGGCCGTTGCGCTGCAGAAGAAGATAGAGAAACAATAAAGCAAGCATTGCAAGGTGCTGATATGATCTTTATTGCTGCTGGTATGGGTGGCGGCACTGGCACCGGTGCAGCACCTGTTGTCGCCGACATTGCCAAGGAAATGGGTATTTTAACGGTTGCAGTAGTGACCAAACCTTTCCCTTTTGAAGGGAAAAAACGAATGAGCTATGCGGATCAAGGTATTGAGTTTTTATCTAAAAATGTTGATTCACTTATAACCATCCCAAATGAAAAATTATTGAAGGTATTAGGCCCAGGTACAAGCTTACTCGATGCCTTTAAAGCTGCCAATAATGTTTTACTAGGTGCCGTGCAGGGTATTGCTGAATTAATTACGCGTCCAGGTTTAATTAATGTCGATTTTGCTGATGTGCGTACAGTAATGTCTGAAATGGGTACGGCTATGATGGGGTCTGGAACTGCATCTGGCGATGACAGAGCGCAAGAAGCAGCAGATGCTGCAATATCAAGCCCGCTACTTGAAGATGTTGACCTCGCTGGTGCCCGTGGAATTTTGGTAAATATCACTGCCGGTATGGATATTAGTATTGATGAGTTTGAGACGGTTGGGAATGCTGTTAAAGCCTTTGCGTCTGAAAATGCAACTGTAGTTGTTGGTGCTGTTATTGATATGGATATGACCGACGAACTTCGTGTAACTGTTGTTGCAACGGGTATTGGTGCTGAAGCTAAACCTGATATAACCTTGGTAAATCCTATGCCAGTAGCTGAACCTAAAGTTGTGGGCGCTGACTATACACCTGCTGAGCCACAATTAAATACAGCGATTGAAAGTATTGCAATGACAGATAGTAATGCTCAAAAAAATGTAGCAACCGATTTAGATACGTACTTAGACATTCCGGCATTTTTACGAAAACAAGCAGACTGATTTATTAATAAACACACATGAAAAAATTAAGTCATTATATAAGCAACTAAAGAGAACTTTGATATTACTGTCAGATTTTGATATATTATGCGGCCGTTAAACGAGCTAACCAATTTTTGGCTATATAATTGGTTAGGTTAGTAAGCTATTTCCAGTAGTTAACGTGTTATTTTATCGATAAAAGTTTATTTTTGGGTGATCGTTAAGTCTATTTAAGTCGTACTTTCGGACGAACGTGATTAGAATTAATATAAATAAAGTGAGCGAGGCTAATATGATTAAGCAACGTACATTAAAGACAAGTGTTTCTACTGTTGGTGTTGGATTACACAAAGGTGAAAAGGTACAGGTAACTCTCCGACCTGCGCAGGCTAATACTGGCATTGTTTTTCGTCGTATTGACCTCGACCCTATTGTTGATATCAAGGCAACACCTGAAGCAGTAGGTGAAACAACACTTTGTACTTGTTTAGTTAATGCAGACCAAGTTAAAATATCGACTGTCGAGCATTTACTGTCTGCCATCGCCGGGTTAGGTATTGACAACTTAATTATAGACGTAGACGCTCCTGAGATTCCTATCATGGACGGCAGTGCCCTACCGTTTGTTTATCTTATACAATCTGTAGGTATTGAAACCTTAAATGCAGCTAAGCGCTTTTTACGTATTAAAAAGCCTGTTCGTGTTGAGGAAGATGACAAATGGGCAGAACTATTACCTTATGAAGGTTTTAGAGTGAATTTCTCAATTGATTTTGCTCACCCAGTAATTGAAAAAACTTGTCAGACAATGAGTATAGATTTTTCGAGTTGTTCTTTTATCAAAGAAATTAGTAGAGCTAGAACATTCGGTTTTATGAAAGATATAGAGTTCCTTCGCTCACACAATTTAGCCCTTGGTGGTAGCTTAGAGAATGCTATCGTACTTGATAACTACCGTATGCTTAATAAAGACGAACTAAGATACGATGACGAATTTGTAAAACATAAGATATTAGATGCAATTGGTGATTTGTATATGGGCAGTGCCAGTATTTTAGGTGAATTAAATGCCTATAAATCCGGCCATGGACTGAACAATTCGTTACTAAGAGAAGTTTTTAGGCAAACAGATGCCTGGGAATGGGTGACTTATGAAGACGATAAAGTCTCTCCCATTGAGTATCAGGAATTAGCGGCTACAGTATTTTAATTTAACTTTTACCGGCGACTTTGGCTAATTTCTCTAATTTTTCTTTTAAGCCTTTAGGCGCCTTTTTAGCCAACAGTAAAAACTGCTCCGCTGTTTTCTCGTTTATAACCACATTTTTTCTATTAGAATTAGCCGTGGCTTGATTTTTTCGCTCGACACGAGACTCCTCTGTTAATTGATGTCTTGCTTTTTGAAAGCCTTGCGGGTTTACTTTTATTTCTATGCGGTTAAAATCTCCACCTGTACTTTCAACTAATGCTGCGCAAATTTTATTACGCTCAAATTGAAGCCTTTGTCCCCAAACTGGAGATTTAACTTCAATAATAAGTGATTGCAAGCGGCAATTAGCTATATGCCATGTATCTTCAGGGAGATCAGGGCATATATTACGCACAATTTCAGCCAAAATTGTCAAAGAGTTGGTTTTTGATTGAATATGTGCCAAAGTGCCAATCTTTGATTGCAATAACGTAGACATATTAATAGGGACTTTTGATTTTCTAGCCATGTTTATACCGAAATTCAGCGATACAGTATGCTGAATTTATTAACTGAAAAGAGTCCTATGAGTTTAACATTACTATACCGCGGAAAAAACGTTAGATTTTCAATGCAGCTAACCAAATTACATTGGCTGTCAGCACTGGTTGTTTTTGCAGGGTTGTCAGGTATTCTTGTCCATTTGATTATTAGTAACAAAGTTGAGCCTCAACAAATAAAATATCAATTGCAATCTCAAATTAGTCAGCCACCAACTAAGGTAAAAGCAGAAAAAGTTATCGCCTTAACCGCTAAACTAGCTGAATTACAAAGCCAAGTGTTGAGGTTAAATGCCTTAGGTAACCGCCTAGCAGATGATGCTAATATCCCTGACAAAGAGTTTAACTTTAGCCAACCTCCTGCGACGGGTGGCCCAAGCTCATTAGCTACTCCTATTAGTGATAAAACCTTAGATGAGTTACTTATTGATATTAATCTATTCGAAAATAAAATAAATTATGAAGAAAAGCAGTTACAAATGCTTGAATCTGTTAGTTTTGGTCACCATATACAAAACAGTGGTTATTTATCGGGTAGACCGATAACTAAAGGTTGGTTATCTTCGTATTACGGTATTCGTAACGATCCTTTTAGCGGTAAGCCCACGCTGCACAAAGGTGTCGATTTTGCCGGTAAAGAAAATAGCCCCGTTATTGCAACAGCGTCAGGTGTTGTAACTTGGGCTGGTAAACGATTTGGTTATGGTCAATTAGTCGAAATAAACCATGGAGAAGGGCTTAAAACACGTTACGGCCACAACAAAGATATTCTAGTTAGTGTAGGTGATGTGGTTAATAAAGGGCAAGATATTGCTCGCATGGGTAGCACAGGGCGGTCGACAGGACCGCATGTTCATTACGAAATATTACGAAATAATAAGCAAATTAATCCAATTAAATTTGTTTATCGCAAAGGGAAGTAATCGAATAATATTACTCGGTTATCATACTAAATTCACAAAAGTGAGCGTTGTAATCGCTCATTATTCGCAATTAATGGTTTATATAAGATGTTTGGAAATTTGTTAACAAAGGTGTTTGGTAGTCGAAATGATAGATTACTAAAACAAATGAGCAAAGAAGTCACTAAGATAAATGCACTTGAACCAGTTTTAGAGGCATTGAGTGATGAAGAACTAAAAGCCAAAACAACTGAATTTAAAGAGCGCTTTAGCCAAGGGGAAACCCTTGAACAATTGTTGCCAGAAGCATTTGCTGTAGTTAGAGAGGGGAGCAAACGTGTTTTCGGCATGCGCCATTTTGATGTGCAAATGCTCGGTGGCATGGTACTAAATCAGGGTAAAATCGCTGAAATGCGCACCGGTGAAGGTAAAACTTTAACGGCAACGTTGCCATCTTATTTGAATGCCCTTACCAGTAAAGGTGTTCATGTCATTACAGTGAATGATTACCTAGCAGCACGAGATGCCGATTGGAGTAGGCCCTTATTTGAATTCCTTGGTATGACCGTTGGCTGTAACATCGCTGGTATGGCAACACAAGACAAACAAAATGCTTACCAAGCAGATGTTACCTACGGTACCAATAACGAATTTGGTTTTGATTATTTACGCGATAATATGGTGTTTGCCCCACAAGAGCGTTCTCAAAAACCATTGCACTTTGCCATAATTGATGAAGTTGATTCAATATTAATTGATGAAGCCAGAACGCCGCTAATTATTTCCGGACAAGCTGAAGACAGTTCAGTACTCTATAAAACAATTAATATCATTGTGCCTTCACTCGAACTGCAAGATGAAGAAGACAAAGAAGGTGAAGAAAGTACAGGTGATTTTACGGTCGATGAAAAAGCTAAACAAGTTTATTTAACTGAACTAGGCCAAATTCATATTGAACAAATTATGGTTGAGAAAGAATTATTAACCGAGGGTGATACGTTATTTTCTGCCTCAAATATTACCTTACTTCACCATATAATGGCTGCTCTTCGTGCCCACAAGCTCTTCCAAAAAGATGTTGATTATATTGTAAAAGATGGCGAAATAGTCATTGTTGATGAACATACTGGTCGCACAATGGAAGGACGTCGTTGGTCAGAAGGTTTACACCAAGCGGTTGAGGCTAAAGAAGGGGTAAACATTCAAAATGAGAATCAAACCCTTGCCTCTATAACCTTTCAAAATTACTTTAGAATATACGAAAAACTATCAGGAATGACAGGCACTGCCGATACTGAAGCGTTTGAATTTAATCATATTTACGGTTTAGAAACCGTTATCGTACCAACTAACCAACCAATGGTACGTAAAGATTTAGCTGATTTAATTTACCTAACAACAGAGGAGAAATTCGAAGCTATTTTAGCCGATATTCAAGACTGTGTTAAACGTGGACAACCAATACTCGTTGGTACTATCGCCATTGAAACCTCGGAGTTTTTATCTGATTTCTTAAAAAAGAAAAAAATAAAACATAAAGTACTTAATGCAAAATTCCACCAACAAGAAGCTGAAATTGTTGCTGATGCTGGTAAAGAGGGGGCAGTGACTATTGCAACCAATATGGCTGGCCGAGGTACTGATATTGTTTTAGGTGGAAACTTAGATGCCATAATCGCTAAGTTAAAAAATCCAAGTGACGATAATATCGCTAACGCTAAAGCCCAATGGAAGATAGACCATGAACGCGTTTTATCTCTGGGTGGCTTGCATATTGTTGCGACAGAGCGTCATGAATCTAGGCGAATTGATAATCAATTGCGCGGGCGTTCAGGTCGACAAGGAGATGAAGGCTCAACGCGTTTTTATTTGTCAATGGAAGAGTTGTTCAAGACAAGTCAATGAATGTTATTTTTAAATTAGCTTATAGGGATTTTATGTCCTACGATAGGTTTCCTCAGTTGGTATTATTTATTGAATGTCCCCCAGATGAAGTTGATGTTAATGTTCATCCAACAAAAAATGAGATGAGATTTAGAAATTTAAATTATCTTAGATCAAAAATACTTAAAATTTTTAAA
>MDSY01002776.1_pt1 | contig 10595 bp, 9 predicted proteins | sample 811131 | NCBI WGS metagenome assembly MDSY01 (sample SAMN05326643, study PRJNA326480) | marine metagenome | isolation source: seawater | place: Atlantic Ocean: South West | collected 2010
CAGTAGGAGGACAGAGTTATACATGGAAAGGGGCAGATTTAACAACAAAACCAAATTGGACATTAACAAATCCTACATCAGGAGATGCTTTTCAATTTACAGAAACATATTCAGCGCCAGGTCTTCAGAACGTCACAACCATAAATCGCACAATAGAAACGGAATCCGTAGTTACCACTACCTCTGTCTTTCAATAGCCCTGTTACCAACAGGAGTTTTAGCTAATTCTGTAAGCCAATCAAATTCTGGAAGTGTAACTAATCAAAATTGGAATGTGAATAATTCTGGATTTCATACCAACCAATACGGAGGTGGTGTTGTATGTCAAGGGGCAATGATGACCATTACTCCCTTTACTACATTTAATTCAAATTACAGAAAACCATATCGAGATTACTATTACACACCTGTATATGACGAAACTGATATTGTTGGAGACTTTGATGATGATGGCAACCCTATAGGAGATGGCACACCTGATAATCCAGGAGATATTCTTTTCTATCAACAAAATTATTCTGGTACAAATAAAGATAGCTTTGCTCTCGGAACAGGAATCACGTTAAATTTTAGTATTCCATTAGACAGACAATATACAAAACAATGCAAAGAAGCTGCTCAAGTACAAAATGATATAAACAAACAAAAGCTTAAGAATTTAGAACTTGACTGGCACATGGCAAGATTACGTCATTGTGGTGAGAAAAAAATTGCTGGGATAGAATTTTCAAAATCAAGTCCTTACTACGATTTATGCAGTGATATTCGGATTAGACCTGTTAAGAATCAAGTCTTGCCTCATAATCATAAAATCGATTTTAAATCTAGTTTTAAGGATTCTTTTGATCCTTCTTTTTAGTTAATTTAGTTATAGCTTGCTTAACAATAGGTTTTACTAGCTGTAAAACAAGCGGAGCAGAAGCACCGACCAAAGCAAGACTAAAGACACCAACAAATTGATTAGCAGAAGGGATGTACTGATCTTTGAAATCGACCTGATCATACAAGGTTATACACTCTATTCCATCTAAACGATGTCCTACCACGATTTCCAGCTTCTTTGCATTTCTGTAATCACCTACACGCTGGTCTTTAGAACCAGGGCATTCAGGTATAATTATCTTTTTGTTTTCTTTTGGTAGTTTTGGTCTTGCTGTTGGTGCTGGAGTTGTTTCATTAGTTTCTGTTCTTTTTTCTTGTTCTTTTGACTCTATAATTTCAATTCTTCTTCTGTCATATAACATTGGTTGGAATGATGGCATTGACCCATAAGGACAAGAAATTGTAGTTCCATTAGGATCATCATCATATAATGCTGTGTTTTTTGGCGAGGCATCTCGATGATATCTAATACAGCCAGGTAACTTAATAGACGGTGGTGGTACGTTTAAAACTTGGAATGGAATATGTGTTGGAATATTTATTTGAGGTATTTCTATCTTAGGGATTGATATGTCAGGTATCTCCATCTTTTACATCTCCAATAGAAATAGACCAGCCATCTTCTCCAAATTTACCAACTTCTTTTATAACAGGTTTTTTTATTTTTTTATCTAATTCTTCGTGATATTTTTTTATGTCGTTATCCAGCTCTAAATTAAATTTTTTCATACGCAACCAATGTATAAATTTATCAACATAATATTTAATAAGTCTTTTTAAAAATTTAATAATCATTAATCAAAAGCATCTCTTTTTTTTAAAACTTCCACTTCTGAAAAACATCTAGGACAATTTAATTGCGTTCTTACTGAAAACTCTGGATATAAAGGCATTGATTCATCAACATCAATATCGCCACCTATTATTAATTCTGTATCACACCAATAACAATTCATTTTTTAAATGGTAGCGGTATTGATTGACCAGTTGTATCTGGTAGTGCATTATCAAGAACTTTTGGCATAAGTCCTTGTACATTTTCAAGAACCTGATTCATCATTTTTGCCTTAAATTGTTCGCTGGTCACATATTTGTATGTGAAGAATCCACCGCCTAAGATTCCTAACATAAGAATCCCAGTTACGATGGTAATAATGTCTAAAATCTTTCTCATGTTAAAAGAAGCATTAATTAAAGCAAGCGTACCTATTACATTTATGGTGCTTTTTTTAATTATAGGTTTAGCACCTCTTTATGTCATGTATGGTGTCATTGACAGGAATATCCCTATAAAAACTAAATAATTTGAATATTAGGGTTTAGGAAAATTATCTTTTACTTTTTTTACAGCTAAATACCAAGTGCCTGTTTTAGCTTTATCTCCAAGTTTGCCAGAGTCAATATCATGCCAAAGCATATCAAGTTGATCTCCAATAGAATCATAAGGTGGTTTGTTTTCGTTAATACTTGTAGTCCTTTCTATTTGATATAATTTAGCAGAAGCATCTGCATTTAATTTGGTAATAGATGCTTTTACTTTTTCATCGTCTAATTCTATTTCATTCATATCTTTATCAAAAGCACCTTTTTCGTCATCAACAAAAACAACTTCTGGATATGCGTCTACAACTGCAAGAAAATTATAAGGTGGTAAATAAATGCTCATTGCATAAAGCCCCAAGTAGAAACTAAATATTTTACTCCCCCTATCGGAGGATTTCCCCTATGCGTATGTGTATAAGCAGCAGGATATATCAATACTTTACCAACTTCTGGAACAATTTTCTTGTCATAATACTTAAATTCAGTTTCACCATTTATAAAATTATCGTTTAAATATATTTGAATAACCAATGTCCTATAAATATTATGTAAATTGCTTTGTTCACAATGCCAATCAAAAAATCCACCATGTTCTGGAATTTTTTTAAATTTTAAACAATTTATTAAAAATTTATTATTTTTAAGAACACTATATTCTTGTACATAATGATTTACGCAATATTTAATTTTTGGATAAATATTATCTAAAGAAAAAGTACTTATTGGGTGGTTAAAATTATCTGCTGTATTAAACGTATGATGTTTAATATTCATACTGGTATATTTATCTTCGTCAATTAATAAAGAATTTTTTTCTAAATTTAGTATATAGTTAATTATTTCTTGACATTGTTTATTAGAAAAAATGTCAAAATATTCAATTATAAAATCCTTTTTTTTATGTTTTAAATTATAATTTTTAGGTTTATCAACATTATAAACATTTATCAAGCCCTAACCTCCATTCCAATAATAGATGATGGTGCTTGAGTACCCCCATCGAAGTTTCTTCCATGAAATAAATAATGTGAGTAGCCAGCACCGTTAGGTCTTCTAATTTCTACTTTATAATTTTGGTTTGATGTAGAGTTTGGACTATGTAAATAAGAATGACTAATAACACCAAGTCTGTTATCTCTACCGTTCAAAGCACCTGTAACTCGTTGAAAAGTATTACTTCCCATAAAGCTTAAGTTTGTTGGGTCACTTGGTATAATGTCACTAGTATTATCCGCTTGATTACCATTAAATATCTCATTATTATTACATTTTAATCTTGCTTCAACCATATTATTAATAGAATCATCACTACCAGCACGAGTTGAGCAATATACATGAAAAGTAACTAATATAGTACTATTTGATGCTGTAGGAGTAATATTTAGACTTAGTCCAGTATCAATCCAGCCATTGTAATATCTATAAATCCAAGCACCTTGTTTTACATTACTTTGTACTTGAGCAATCTTTGATGCTGCTGGTGCTGAAGCTAAAGTACCACCACCACCAGAAAAAATTATTGGCATTATTCTTCTGGAGTTGCAGTAACAGTTGGTTTAGCAACTGATGATGTAGGTTCTACGCTAGTTTCTAATGTCTTTTTATTATGTAAATCTATTTGATTTTGTACTCTGTTTTGTATTTTTGTAACTTTATAATCCATAAAAACATCTTTAACCCAGCCAACAATAGTTTCTTCGCCTGTTTCGGTAAAAGCTTTATCACTACCTATTAATGTTGAATACGCTTTAAAATCCGTTACAGATGCTTTATTTCCTGTAAAAAGACAACTTTGCGACTCCATTTTTGTTACTGAACCCTCAGTACCATAAATTTCAACAGTTACTTCTTTTATAAACCCATCATCATTAGGATCAGATTTTACAGATACTACTCTCCAAGTAAAAGTTGTTGCCATGATTTCAAACTTTTATTTTAGTATAACAAACAAAGATAAATCGAACCAAGTGTTATTAACGAATAAAGTATTCTTCAACAGTATCGCTAACATCTCTCATTTTTATCCAACGATCATTTACAATTTGTCCTTTTAATGTTTTTACCTGTCCTACTAAACCAACAATAATCCATTCATCACGATCATGTCTTGGAATATAATCTTTAGATGAATCAAAATCAGGATTTAAACGATAATGCGTATATTTATTACCGTTACTATCATGCGTTGATGTTGTAGCATCACTTGGAACAGTTACATCTGAAGGTATTGTATGAGATTCATAGCTATGTAATTTACCGTCTGCATCAGTCCATTCAATAACATTATGGTCATCTAAAATAAAACAATCAAAATCATCTGTTAAATATTTACCGTGCCATTTATTCCATGCTGTATTACCAATAGTCATAGAAGCTTGACCAGCAGCTTTAGGTCTTACAACACCTATAATATTGCCTACAGCATCACTAGACGTAGCTGCTCTTACCTTGTTGTTTTCTAGTACTACTGTAGTTCCAACAGGTATAGCTGATCCAGTTGATGACTCAAAAAATTCTGCATAGTCAGCACCGTTGTTATTCCATGTACCATCTGCAAAAGCGTTACCATCGCCTCTTAAAGTAAACTCACGATCAGCAGTACCAGCATGACCTGAGTCAAAAGCACAAAAGTTATTAGCTGATGTTGCACTTCTAAAACCATGAAACTTTAAGCCATCTCCAACATAACCAGTACTTACTGCATTTAAAAATAAGACTAAATCAGTAGAACTTGATTGGTTAACTTGTTGTCTTTTATAAGTAACCGTTCCATTTGTATCTATGTTCACTATCTCTTGGTTATTTGCCCAAAGTTCTAATTGACCATCACCATTTTGTCCAACACCTGTATCATTATCTCCTAAAGCCAAGAAAGCTGCTCTTGAACCTGGTGTACCGCCGACTGATGTACCAAGTCCAATTCGATTTGGTAAATTACCAGTTAAAGTACCAGCTTCTTTATAATATGAACCCTGCTGACCATCTAATAAATCACTATCAAGTCCGCTACCAGAACCGTCATTTCCAGAGCCAAAAACCGAACCTGTATTATGATTTAACGTAACTGTTCCAGCGTTATAATCAAACTTCAAAACATTTTGGGCATTTGTATACATCCCAACATGAGAATGACCAGCCCTATGTAAACCTATTCCAGCAGTACCACTTGTCGCCCTAACCTCCATTTGTAGGGCGTTGTAATAATTTGACGGACTTCCAATATTTTTATTTAAAACTATTTGTCTATCTTGACTAGCCGAAATCTGTAACTCACCATTCATGGTGTCGGAAGTATCAGACCTTACAAAACCACTAGCTTGCAATCCATCAACTGTATCGGCATCTAGCCCACTTCCAGAACCATCATTACCAGCATGGAAAACAATATTTTGTCTTGCATATACATTACCTGACGAATAATGATTCAAATAGAGACTACCGTTTGCACCAGAATCAAGATGTAAGTTTGCGTTAGAGTTTCTTATTCTTGATATGTCATTACTGTTTGTAGCATCCCATCCACCAATATATAAATAAGTGTTGTAGCTTGTATTTCTAAATTGCAATCTTGCTTCATTGCTATGATAAGAAAGAACACCACCGATTACATCATTAGCATCAGACCTTAAAAAACTACTAGCTTGAAGACCATCAACAGTATCTGAATCGAGTCCGCTTCCAGCACCATCTGTGCCTGATGTCCACATTTCATACCAAGAATGCCATGCGTCATTAGTATCATTCATACCTCGAATAAAAGTACCAGCACCCAGTCTCTCATGTGCAATTTGCATTGCCATACCAAGGGAGGTAGCTGTATTTCCAGCGGAAATCATTGCTCCATACTTAAATGGTGCATTTGTATGACCACTAGCATCTACGTTATATAAACTATAAAAACCAGAATTTTTTAAATTATCAAAGTTTGTAGCACCGCTTACAAATATTGATTGAGATGCACCTAAAGTCGCACTACTTAAAGTTAAAGTTCCTGTATAAGTATCATTAGCATCTGATCTTAAATAACTAGACCCCTGCACTCCATCCAAAGTATCGCTGTCGAGGCCACTTCCAGAGCCATCATTTCCAGTATGAAATACATTTCTTGCAGTACCATCAATTGCAAACACTAGACCATTGTTCCCATTTCCAACTCTCAATTCATCTTGAGCTTCTTCGTTACGTAACCGAATATAACCATCTGCGTGCCATTGTATATAAGCCTTATCTGTAGTTCCTTCTTGAAATCTAATGAAAGGATAAGAAGCACCACTAAGAATTATTTTTTCATTTACATTTCCACTAAATGTATAAGTACTACCAGTTAAAGTATCATCTGCATTTGACCTAACATATTCGCTACCTTCAAGTCCATCTAATTTGTCAGCATCTAGCCCACTACCACTGCCGTCATTCCCAACATGGAAAACTGTGTTACTTCGCCATGTTAAACCGCCATTACCAGAACCAACAATTAATTGGTTTGTAGAATCATTGCCCCCATTTCTTATATAAACATTGTGACTAGTTGTTGCTGAAATATATGTATGACCATCAGCATTTATCATCATATACTCTTGACCACTTTGGCTGGTATGAAAAATTCCTTTAAATGCCGTACCTAACGCCCAGCTTCCAACTTCTAAACCGTTTATCGTTATATTTTGAGATGATGAATCTACTGCATCTGACCTTAAGTAACTAGAACCTTGTACTCCATCTAATGTGTCACTATCTAGCCCACTTCCAGAACCATCATTTCCACTATGAAAAATTTTACCAGTAGCATTATTACCTCCTTGACCTACATCTAAAAAGAAACCTCTTGTATTTCCAGAATCTTCAAAAATTCTAAAATTATTACCATTAATATCAATATTGACAGTACTACCGCTTAGTGAACCGCTTGGAGCTTGAGTAAGTTGTATTTCTCCACCTTCACCGCCACTTACTGATGAACCACCAACTTTTAGTACTCCGTTAAAAGTATCATTTTGATCTGACCTTAAAAACTGTGTGCTGTCTAAGTTGTCTAATGTGTTTGCATTATTAACAGTAAGTCCTGTTAAATTTGAACCGTCTAAGGCTGGTAATGTTCCTGTTAATTGTGCAGCAGGGATGTTAGTTAATGAAGCACCACTACCGCTAAAGGTTGTTGCTGTGCAAGTTCCTGTGATTGCAGCCCCAGCATTTGTAACTCGTAATCTTGTACTGCCATTAGTCTTTAGTGCAATATTGTCATTTTGGTCAAAATGAACAAGTGTATTTGTATCTCCTTCGTGTAATAAAGCACCAGCAGTAATAATATCATCACAAGTTATACTGCCATCTACGTCTATTCCAGCAGTTGTTGTAGATAATTTTGGACTATTATCGAAATAAAGAGAAACAGCGCCGTCTTTAACTCCTTTCAATAAGAAATGATTTTGATTGTCTAAAAAACCTATAGTTGTTCCGCTAACACCATATACTTTTCCATTTACACCGTCTGAACCTTTTATATCTAAATATGCTCCTGATGCTGTTAAATCTTGAATTGTTGCTCCGTTTGTTTTTGTCAATATTTTTGCTTCATTATCCCAATACAACTCAACTGCACCGTCTGGAATGGCTCTTATCATAAATTCATCTCCAGTTCTTTTTAATATATTTATGCCTGTATCAGATCGTATTGATAAAACCCCTTCGCCAGCGTCATCAATTATAGAGTTTGATCCATCATGCAGCAGCCTTAAATCATCGTGAGTTCCAATTTTTATTTCTGCATCATCTGGTATATCTATATGACTTGTTGCAGTTATAACGCCTGTAACATCAAGTCCAGAACCAACGTCTAAATTCCCATTTACACCAGCATCATTGGCTAAAGTTGCCCTACCATTCGATAAGATAGTAAATCTAGCAGCACTATTTGTTTGGTCATATACTTTAAATACACCATTTTCATTTAAAATCCTAAAATCTGAATCATTATTAGTGTCTGTTAATAATATTTTTGGGTCTGCCCCTTCGATAATTACTGCATTTCCTGTAGTTTTTAAAGTACCGCTTGTAAGAATATTTTGATTCGATAAAAGAGATAAGATTTCTGAGGCTGTCTGATCTGCTGTGGCATTACTCTCAATTCCATCTAACTTTGTACCATCACTAGCAACATCACGCCCATCTACATTGCCTGATACAACAATATTGCCTGTTACTTCAAAACTATTACTTGCTTTAACTAACCCACTAGCTTGAATTTCTAATCTAGTTGCACTTGAATTAGTTATATCAAGAAATCTTAATACACCATTATGATTCCAAATTGCGTAATCTGGATCATGGTTTGTGTCTGTAAAGTATAACTGTGGTGTAACACTGGTAAGAGTAACATTACCTGTAAAAGTTGTAGCTTCAAATGTACTAGCTCCTGTTACATCAATTCCAGAACCTACATCTAAATTTCCAGCTATATCAATATGACCATCTGAATTAACGACTAATCTATTGACACCGTTTGTATCATCTTGAATAACAAAAGCACCATCATGGTTGCCTACTTCATAGTCAGGATTATCGCCAGAATCTACAAAAAATATTGATGGGTGAGACTCATTAATAGTTAGATCGCCAGTTAACGTACCACCAGCAAGAGGTAGTTTGGTTGCTATTGAGTTGGTAACAGTTGTTGAGAAATTAGCATCGTCACCCAGGGCTGCTGCAAGTTCATTAAGTGTATTTAATGTGCTAGGGCTGGAGTCAACTAGGTTTGATATTGCTGTGTCTGTATAAGCTGTTGTCGCAACCTTGGTTGAGTTATCCCCTGCTGATTGGGTTGTTGCTGTAACTCCGTTACTTAATACACCAGAGCTAGAAGTTAAGCCACCGAATAAAGTATTTCTTGCTGCAATATCAACCCCATCAACTGTTCCTGTTACAGATATATCGCCTGTTACATCAAGCCCTGCACCAACATCTAGATTTTGTAGAACAGTTGTAGTTCCATCTGATGCAACAGTTAATCTTGCAGCAGAGTTTGTTCTGTCAAAAATTTTAAAAATTCCGTTTTGATTCATTACATCAAAATCAGAATCATTATTATTATCAATTAATTTTATTAGTGGCGTATGATGAGTAATTTGTAATCGCTGACAATCAACAATTTGACCAGTAAAATCAGGATCAATTTTTGACCCTGCTATTGCTGCACTTGCGTTTATATCAGCATTTACAATAGTTCCAGCAACAATACTTCCCGACTCAACTAAACCAACTTCTACAACATTACCAGCATCATTTTTTGTAAATAATTTAGGATTACCGTCTGTCCTTAAAGCTACCTCTCCTACTACTAAATCACTCGCAGATGGATTATTACCAGAACCGCTTTTTAACTTAATTGTGTTTGCCATTTGACAGCCTCCTTAACGGTTTATAAAAATTTAAAATGAACCCCCATTAATATCAAATCCAGAAATAGTTTCATTTTCTAAGAATGTTACTAAATCAGAAAAAGCAACTTGTTTCATAACCCCTGCATCATTAACAACCATACGATCAGCCAAAGCAAGAGTTGTTGATGTAGCTGATGTATCACCATCCACGATGCTCAACTCAGCAGTCGTAGATGTACAGCCATCGAGTTTATTGAGTTCAGCAGTTGTTGTGGTCAAACCATCCAAGATTTGGACTTCTGTTGATGTCAAATCAGCCAAGCTATCTGCTGTTGCTTGAGCCATCGTACTAAGCTCTGTCAGCTTATCGGTGTGAGGCTCTACGTCTGTGCCAATTACTAAACCAAGATTTGTCCTTGCTGCTGATGCTGTCGAGGCTCCTGTACCACCGTGGGCTACCGCTATATCGGTTGCATTCCAAACACCAGTTGCAATAGTACCAACAGATGTAAGGCTAGAACCAACAACTGAATTACCTAAAGCTGTTTTACTCAATACAGCTACACCATCAATTCTAAAAAGCTTACCTGTTGCTAACTCTATATGTTCTGAAGATGTCCAAGAGTCGGTAGAGTCAATCCAATTAAATGTCTTATCTGTAGAGCCTTTTAAGGTAATACCACCACCAGAAGCAGCCGAATCACTTGGTGAAGCTGTAGCACCGAGCAAAATGTTCTTGTCATCGATACTCATTTCGGTGCTATTCACAGTTGTGGTAGTACCGTTAACTGTCAGATTACCTGATATGACTAGATTTTGAGTAACAGTAAACCCAGATACTGTTGCTGATGATATATCAAATCCACCTGTAAATGTTTTATTACCCGAAATAGTTTGTGCGCCTGTTTTATTAACAAAAGCACCATCTCCACCAATAGCCAAAATTGACGAAGCTGCACCTCCAGCACCCCCTGTACCCTCTCCGTAATACAGCGTATTATCAACTTCGTTAAA
>MDSY01099723.1_pt1 | contig 10595 bp, 6 predicted proteins | sample 811131 | NCBI WGS metagenome assembly MDSY01 (sample SAMN05326643, study PRJNA326480) | marine metagenome | isolation source: seawater | place: Atlantic Ocean: South West | collected 2010
TCTAAAGGACATGTGCAATATTTCTGTACAGACGAAGGTGAAATACCTTCCTGCATCCATTTGATTAGAATTTCTTTAGTTTTTTTACTATTATTTACTTCATGGACCTTTTGTGTAATATCCATTTTTATATGATGATGTTTTATTTTAAAATTCTCTTTTTCTCCTAATTCCTTTTCTATTTGTCTAATATATCTGCTAGGTTCGTTGTAGGTAAGCCCTTTATCATCTCCCTTGACGAATAATAAATTTATGTTTTTTGAATAATGAAAATTTCTGAAGAAATAATAAGCCGATAATGCTTCTCTTTCATAAATTGATGGAATACCAAAAAACTTTTTTAAGTCTTCAGGAAAAAGATCTATAGAGTTAGCTTTAGAAGGCAAGAACTCTTCATTGCAAGATATAAAAACCACATTTTCATAGTCTAAAGTTCTACTCTCCAAAAGTCCTATAATTTGAATTCTGGCATCGTTTTCCCCTTTAATAACAACACTTAATCCATTAATTTCTTTTAAAAAAAGTTTTAGAAATTGAGAAGAGTTAAGCTCTATTTTATAATTTTTTAACTCATCGGTAATCTTTAAAATCGTTTCTTTTATTTTATCTAAACTTAAAATATCGTTTTTACTTTTATTGTATATCTTTTCTACAATATTTATAAGTTGTGTTATTTTTTTAGGGACCTCACTTGGCAATGAACTCTGCAATTCCTCAAGGCATGTAATTATTAAGTCTAAATTAGGATGGTGTTTTTTTAGTTTTAAACTGTTAATTTCAAAGGCATGCTTCTGTTTTTCGATAAATAAATTTTTAATCTCTTTTTTTGAAACAGTATTACCAATTTCACTAAAATTGACCAACTCCTCCATCCATTGAAAACTAATTTTATTTTTCCCGAAAATAGGATTTGTTTCTAAAAGAAATCTAATTAGTTTGTTGCTCTCAAAGTATTTAATTTTAAGACCTGATGAATAATTTATACTTTTTTCATTTTTAAGAAGTTTTTGGTAGAGTAAAGGACCAAGGTTCTCATCCATCAAAATAAATGTGAAATTTTTAGTACTATTTTTAACAATTTTTTCTGCAATATTGATTTGCTGATTGCTTGAAAATGAAGAATAAATATTAATTTTTTTTGGATGATTTAATATTTTCTTAGATGGTTTGTTGTAGTGTTTTGTGAAGTGTTTTCTATAAAAAAAACCAGCTTCATGGACTTCATTCATTGTGTAAAACTCATCTACATCCACAATTATTTTAGAACTATTATTTTTTGTTAAATAGTTAACAATAGTTTCTTCACTTTTTGAAAGTGCATTTAGACCTAAAAAACAAATTTTTTTATTACTTGGAAAATAATCTTTAGGATTTTCAGCTATCGTTCTTGTGATTAAACCACCTGTTCCTTTTTTTTTCTCAATGAGTCTTTTCTTAAAAATTTTGTAGAGCTCCCCGATTTTTTTGAACAGACTTACAAAATTATTTTGATTTTTAGAAAGATTCTTATCGTTTAAACTCCAGTCATCTATTCCGGTAATATTATCTAATTCTTGAAATAATTTTTGATGATCAATCATATTTCTCTCTACTTCATTGAAATTCTTTAATAAGGTACTAGACTGATTTTGAAACTCATTGTAGTTTAGATCTTTATCTAATTTTAATGCTTGTTCATAAAGCATTAGACTAGCCTCTAAACTAGAAATAGTACTTAGTTTAGAAATTGAGTTAAAGTAATTTTGAATGGTTTTAAATTCTGGAAATAAAACTGCCTCTCCAATAGCATCTTTAAAACAATTTCTTAAATGCCATTTTGATCTTTCAGACGGAACAATTACTGTCAAAAGATGTAGATCTTTAATTGGATAACTTGCTAGAATCTCTTTTGTAGCATATGTTAGAAATTTTTCCACAACTAAAAGTAAAAATTTTAATTACTTATTTTATAACTTCCCATGTATGATCTGCTAATAATTTTACAGAACTTATAAAGTTAAGAGGACATTTTTTTCTTCCCCATTCTTTTTCTCCGATCATCATTAAAAAGAAATTCCCATTTTCATCTTCATACAAATGATAAATATGTGAAATCAATGGCTCAAATCTTATCTCTGCGTGGTATATCATTTCAGAAATTTCAATTCGTTTTTTTATTTTATTTGCCTGTTGTGCAAGAAGACTCATTTGCTGTTTTATCTGGTCAAGTTGCATATCTGTTTGGTGCTCCATTGCAGAAAGTGCTTTGGTTTTGATAGCCCCTTGTTTGGTAGGTATTACCGGAAAGCTTCCACGATGATGTCCATAAGTAAGTGACCCAGGATTTTCTGTAATGTTGTCTTTATCTATTGGGTTAATTATATCTTTTTTATTTTTCAATGTCTTAAAATGGGTTAGAAAAGTTATTGTTATTAATAAAGTCTGGGTCTGAAAGTGTTAACAAAAATGCTTTTAGTTCCTGACGTTCTTGAGGGTTTAATTGAACTCCTCCTTGAGAAGAAAATTCTATAAGTGGATCAATATTTGGTGAATTTGGGTGTATGCCAATACTATAAAAATTAATAACTTCTTCTAAAGTGTTAAACCTACCATCGTGCATGTAAGGAGAACTGTATTCTATATTTCTAATGGAGGGAACTTTGAATTTAAAATTATCTTCAATATTGCCAGTTATAAGTCCTCTGCCAGAATCAATTGGAATTTCATCGAGACCATTATTTTTAAAAGATAAATCAGTTCCTAAAATACCTCCGTGACAATGAAAACAATCTCCTCCATTTAAACTATTAAAGGACGACAAACCAGCATTTTCTTCAGAACTTAAAATAGCCTCATTTCTTAAAAATTTATCGTATTTAGAATTTGTAGAAACCATTGTTCTTAAAAATTGTGCAATTGCTTTTGCTGCGTGAATAGAATCAGGCTCAAGTGTTTCAAATGCTTTGTAAAACATATTTCTATAATTGTTATCGTATTTTATTTCTGAAAGAAAATTAGTCCAAGTTTCGTCCATTTCAGTGCTATCTAATATTGTAATTAAAATTTGATTTTCTAATGAGATAGCTCTTCCATCCCAAAAGAAATCTTTGGTCCATGCTAAATTTTGAAGAACCATAGAGTTTCTTTTGCCTAAATCTCCGTGGATACCTGTGCTAAAAGTATTGGGGTCTGTAAAAGCATATTGAGGTAAATGACAATTTGCACAAGAAATAGTATTATTTCCACTTAGTTTTTTTTCCCAAAACAGATGTCTACCTAGATTAACCCCCTCATGAGTTAGCGGATTATCTAATGGATGTTCAATAGGCGGAAAATTATTTGGAGTATCAATAGTAATTGGGGTTGGATTAAAAGACAATTCTACAGCTACTTTTTTTTGACAACCGCTTATTAAGAAACTCAGAAATATTATAGTTGTAATATGAAGTTTTAAATTTTTCAAAACAATTAGAAATACTCAGATATAATATTGTTGGAATTATTAGAAATTTTAGTTGCCAACGGAATATTGTCGGATGTATGAGTGAAATTGTTGTTTTTAATATCTATATCATTAATTATTTCATGCCAATTTATATTTAATTTAATACTGTAGGAACTAATTAAATTTCCATTGTAGCTTATACCGTCAGAATTATCGTGTAGAGTACAGTTAAAATTATTTACAGAACTTGTAAAATTATCTCCACCTAAGTGAAATACAAATATTTCTCCAGGATCAAAAATACCATTTGAATTTAAATCAGCAACTCCTTCAATTACTACAAATAAATAGCTCCAATTTACAGGATCTGGTCCCATTTGCCAATGCATACTAGGTGTTTGGTAGGAAAGAGGATCCTCACTTGGATATAAAGCTGGATCTTGGTGATTATTAACAGAGTCCACACCAATCTGAAATTCACAATCAATATTATTTAAGCCTGCTTCAAAAACATCATTTCCCCATCTATTTACAGACGAAAAAACTCCTAAATCATAAATTTGCTTATTAGGATTAATTAGGAAATACTTCAGTGTGTCGTCAAAACATATCCCTTCAGAATTGTAAAAACAATTTTTCCCAAGATAAAAATTCGCTCTACTAAACTTAATCATAGTTCCAAAGTCGTCAAAATATACAGAGTCTAAACTGAAATCATTAGATTCATAAAGGTGATAGGTCTCCAAAAAAAGCGGCTTGAAATTATTATATTGACAAGAACCATCACTTAAATTTGCCTTAGGATTGTAGTTAATTGCATTTGGATCTTTACATCCTGGTCTATCACAACTAGTGATTAGAAAAGCAAAAACAAAAATGGCAATAATAATTTTTTTTAAAATCATAGATTCGGAATATACTTAAATAACGATGTCAACACATAAAAAGCATAGTTCATTATTAATTTTATAATCTAAATTAAGTTATTTTAAAAAAGGAGAAAGATTTGTTTAAATTTAACCGTTATGATTTTTAGATGGTTTATTTTCTTTTTAGTAATTATTGGTTTTAACTGGTATTCTTCTTTAGCTGTTAAGACTATCACTAAAAATTCTTGGATTTACTACACCTATCTATTAATTAATTTAATGATTGTATTAAATTTTGTATTTCAAATATCGCTTAAAAACTTTTCTAGTTACTTTTTCTACTCTTTAGGGTTGGTAATGGTATCTACAGCTTTTCAAATTTCAGTAATAGTCTTTTTATTTATCGAAGATTTCATACGTTTACCTATCTGGGTTTATCGTATTTTTAATAATGGAATAGAAACCTCATTAAGTAATATTCCATCAAGAAGACTTTTTATTTCTCAACTTTCAATTTTATTAGCTAGTATTCCAGCAAGTGCATTATTTCTTGGGATGCTTCGTGGAAAGTATAATTATAAGGTAATTAAGCACCAACTTTCTTTTAGCAGGCTACCAGAAGATTTTAATGGATTTAAAATTGTCCATATTTCTGATTTTCATTGTGGAAGTTTTGATAATAAAGAAAAGTTGACTTATGGGATTGATTTAATTAACAAACAAAAGCCAGATATTATTTTATTTACCGGAGATATGGTTAATAATATAGCAGATGAAATTTTACCTTGGAAAGAACTTATTTCTTCAATTGATGCTCCACATGGAAAATATGCAGTTTTAGGAAATCATGATTACGGCGATTATACTGCCTGGGACAGCGATGAGGACAAAGTCAACAATTTAAAAAAACTGATTGCTCTTCAAAAAGAAATGGGATTTACGGTTTTAACAAATGCATTTAAAAAAATTAAGATAAATCAATCCACTATTGACTTAGTAGGAGTTGAAAATTGGGGGAGTGGTTTTAAGCAAAAAGGAGACTTAGACAAAGCTTTACTAAATACAAACCCCAATGATTTTAAAATTTTATTATCTCATGACCCTACTCATTGGAAAGAAAAAGTACTAACTCACAATCAACATATCGATTTAACACTTTCTGGTCACACTCACGGAATGCAATTTGGTATAGAAATTCCAGGTATTTTTAAATGGAGCCCAGCAAAATATAGATACAAACATTGGGCAGGTATTTATCAAGAGTTAGAACAAATAATTAATGTCAACAGAGGATTTGGTTTTTTAGCTTATCCTGGGAGGGTAGGTATTTATCCAGAGATTACACTAATTACTCTTCAAAATAACGAGTTTTCAAAATCCGTCTAATATAAATGCAGAAACTTTTAGTATATAGATCATCTGCAGGCTCGGGAAAGACTTATACACTTGTTAAAACTTATCTCTCTTTATTATTTAAAATAAAATCTAACTTCGGATTTAAGCAAATTCTAGCAATTACTTTTACAAATAAAGCTGCTGAGGAAATGAAAAAAAGAGTGTTAACTGCTCTAGATGAAATTTCAAAAGATGGTAATAAAAACAAGCTTGCCATAGAGATATCTAAAGAAAATAATTTTGACATTACTCAAGTAGTAGAAAGATCAAAAGTAATCACGCAAAAAATCTTGCATAATTACAAAGATTTTAACCTTATGACTATAGATAAATTCACTAATAAAGTGATAAGATCTTTCTCAAAAGAATTAGGGATTTCAAATAATTACAATATTATTTTGGAGGAAAATGAATTTCTAGAAGATGTTATTTCAAAGTATATTGATGAAGTATCTAAAAATAAAGATCAATTAGATATACTTGAAAAGATGATAGATGAGTCTATTGAGCTGGGGGGAAATAATAATATTGAACGACAATTAAATAAACTTAAAAAAATAATTTTCAAATCAAATTCACAGTTTATAAATCCAATGACTGTTGAAGAAATAGCTGCTCTAAGAACCTTTGTGTACGATGGGTTAAATATATCTGAGAATAAATTGAAAAGTTCTGGTGTATTAGGTCAGCAAATCCTTTTAGATCATGAAATTCCAGATGCATGGTTGCCTTACGGTAGAGTAAAAACTATTTTTAATTCAATAGATCAAACATCAAATTTAAGCTATAAGGACATTGAGAAATGGAATACTTGGCTCGAAAAAGATCAATGGTTTAAAAAATCTTTAAATAAAAATGAATTAGCCATAGTGAATATTATTTACGACCAAATAATTACACAGATTAAAATTATAATTGAGGAGATCTCTAATAGATTAAAACTTATTGAAGTTCATAAGTTTTTAGTCCCTTTTTCAATGGTTCAAACTTTAATAGAAAGGATTAATGTTGAAAAAGCCGTTCAAAATTCTATTTTAATTTCAGATTTTAATGACTTGGTAAGTGATATCATCAAAAATGAACCAGCTGGATTTATTTTTGAAAAAATAGGTAGTAAATACCAATATATTTTAATTGACGAATTTCAAGACACCTCTACTTTACAGTGGAATAATTTAATTCCATTAGTACATGAATCTCTGTCAGTTGGTGGACAAAATCTTGTAGTAGGAGATGCTAAGCAAGCTATATACAGATGGAGAAATGGTAATGTTAGTCAGTTTATAGATCTTCCGAAAATTCATGATTCAAGATTAAAGCATAATTATGAGTCTCTTTTTGATAATTCCTTTATTGAGAAAGAGCTAGATAATAATTGGAGATCTGCTATTAATATTGTTGAATTTAATAATTGGTTTTTCACTAAAGTAGTTCAAGATTTAGATTCTCCAAGTATTCAAAAAGCTTACAAAAATATAAAACAGGAATGTCAAAGAGATTTTAGAGGATTGGTAAGTATTGAAATTTTTGATAAGGCAGATTTTGATTTAGATCTTTTTTTAAAATCAAATATTCTAAATGCAATTGAATCTGGCTATAGTTTTAAGGACATTTCTATTTTGGTTAGGTCAAAAAAAGATGCATTGAAAATTATTAATAGTTTGCTTACTAATAAAGTAATTATAAATGGGGAATCCTTGAAAATTCCTTTTATTTCTGAGGACAGTTTATTTTTAAATACCTCATTATCTTACAAAATTTTAATTTCAGCATTAAATTATTTTGAATTTAGGGAAGATAGAGACTTGTTAATTCTAAATCATTTGTTAGAAAATTATTTTTCTTTAGAAAATTCAACTTTTGAAATTGTGACAACTAATATTAGGAGTTTTGATTTTGGATACTATTCCAACTTTTTTGACTTTGAAAAGTTAAGTTTTGTATTGAACATATTACATCTAAATCCCAATGATCCTTTTGTGGATTTTTTTATGAATTTGTCCAATAATCTTGTTTTAAAAGATAACTTCTCTATGGTTCAGATTTTAGATTATTTTCAAGAAAAAGCTGGCAAGTTATCAGTAGAAAATACACCTAAAAATGCGATACAAATTTTAACAGTTCATAAATCTAAAGGCTTAGAATTTCCAGTAGTAATTATTCCTTTTACCAATTGGGGTTCAATAAGCAATTTTGACATTCCATATACTTGGGTTGAAAACATCATTTTAGAGGATAGAAATATTGATCTTTACATAGGGGAGATGTCTAATAGAAGTTTATCACATCTTGACAAAAAGTTTCTTTATGAAAATGAAGAAAAAGAAGTTCTGTTGGACACTTTAAATTTATATTATGTGGCTTTTACTAGATCAATAGATCGGCTTTATGTGTCTTTTCAAAACTCTGATAAGAAAGTAAATTTGCCGAATCTTTTAACTTTAACAATTAAAGAACATCTTTCTTTTAATGAAGAAAATAATAATCTTATAATCTCTAATAATAAAGAAAAAGCAAGTAAACTAGATTCGAGCCCTCAGTCGCTTAGTAATCCTTATAATTTGACTTTTGAAAGGGATAACAATTACTACAACAATATTCATGTTCAAATAAATTTCTCTTCGAAAGATAATTTTGGAACTTTTTTTCATAACGTTATTAGTAAAGTATACTCAGATTTTTCAACTGGATTTGATTATTTAGATTCTCTACCAAGTCATTCAAATTTAGATATAGAATATATAGACAAAACTAAAATTATTCTTAACGGACTACATAAAAACAAGTCCTTAAGCTTTATCTATGACTCCAATCAAATTATCTATAATGAAAGAGAATTTAGATCTTCAGAAAGTGAAATTTTAAGATTAGATAGATTGATTATTAAAGATAATAACGCAATAATAATAGATTATAAAACTTCAAAGGGGAATAACGATATTAGTCAAGTTAGCAACTATTTGTCTAATATTAACTTGTGTGGGTTTAATAAGGTTACAGCCTTCTTACTTTATGTATCTAATCAAGAATTGTTAGAAGTTACTTCTTAATAATATTTGGATAGTCTGTTATAACTCCGTCAATTCCCATTGAAGTTAGGGTTTTCGAATTTTCTTCATCGTTTATTGTCCATCCATAGATAATTTGTTTTTTATTATGAATGAAATCGATAATTTCTTGACTTATTAAATTAAAGTCAATGCCAACTCCAACTGGATCAAAGTTTAGTAATTTCATTTCCTGTCTGAAATCTTTATTACTTGAAAGATAGATGTATTTAGAATTAGGCATTATTTTAAATAACTCGTTAAGTATTCTAAAGTCAAATGACATGAAATATATATTATCTAAATGTTTACTATATCTAGTTTCTTCAAATACTATTCTTGCATAATTTTCATATTCGGGAAAATATTCATTTACCAAGTTATATTCGCATTTTATTTCAAATAGGATATCACCATTATAATTATTTAATTCTTTTTTAAATTCTTTATAGGTTGGCTTCTTCTCCTTTACTTTTAATTGACTTGGAAATTCTTTTATAAACTTACTGCCACAATCTATTTTTTGAATCTCTGTGACATTCATTTTATAAATATTTAAATTTTTCTCATCTAATTTTGTAGTTAAACAGTAGTTAGTGTCTATGTAGGATTCGTGAGAAATAATTAATTCCTGGTTTTTACTTACAACTATATCTAGCTCTATTCCATCAACCCCTAATGCAATTGCTTTTTTAAATCCATTAATAGTGTTTTCTGGATAGATGCCCCTACATCCTCTATGACCAAAAATTTTATATTCATTTTGTCCTATTATTGCTGAACTTAATAAAATTGAAAGTAATATTCCTAGATATAATTTGAGATTTTGAAAAACGCAAATAAGATCAATAATTGAATTCAATTATTTTTAAAGTTGTTTTATTTAGACTGTACTAATTCTATTATTTGAGTAGATTTAAACTACCTTCAAATTTTTGGTCTTTAATGGTCAGAACATAAAAATAGGTCCCTGTAGGAGTTTCACTACCCACACTATTTTTTCCATCCCATTGGAGATTATTCCCAGTTGAAAAATATATTATTTGTCCCCATCTGTTGTATATAGTTAGCTCAGCACATTTCTCTACCTTTTCTGGTATTTTAATGGTGAATTCATCATTCACATTATCTCCATTAGGTGTGAAAACATTTGGTTTTCTAACTTCTCCAAGCCAACTATCAAAATTCAATTCAATACCATTGTAGGTTAAACTCTCTTTACATCCATTAGAATCTTTTACAATTAAGCTTCCAAAATAATCTGATTCAAAAGAAAAGGTTTTGATTATCTCATTATTTGTCGAACTATCATTGTCACTAAATATCCAATAAAAGTCAAGTTCTGGATCAGAAGTATTGTAATAAGTTACTTCAATTCCATTACAGCCTGGCTCAACAACTGTATCAAAAGTTGCTTCAACTACTGGAACTTCAATTTTTACAGTATCTATGACAACACATCTTGCTCCATCAATAATATTAACTAAATAAGTTGTTGTTTCAGAAGGTGACAATATTGGATTTCCAATATTTGGATTGGAAACACCGTCTACAGGCATCCAAAATACAGCACTTGGTGAATCTCCATATATATTTGCTTGATAAGAATCACCTTCACATATTAATGTATCATTCGAAGTGTTAGCTAGAAATATAAATACTTTTACAGTATCGTAACCAATACAGCCATTGCTGTCAGTAACTTCTACAACAAATTCTATATCGTCATTTGGGAAAGCAAGTGGGTTAGCAACGTAGGGACGATTTATATATAAACTATCCAACCAAAAGTAGCTAACTCCACCGGAAGCTTGAAGTGGAATAGGAACGTTTGCACAGGTATCTATGTCCGCTCCTGCA
>MDSY01002190.1_pt1 | contig 10594 bp, 7 predicted proteins | sample 811131 | NCBI WGS metagenome assembly MDSY01 (sample SAMN05326643, study PRJNA326480) | marine metagenome | isolation source: seawater | place: Atlantic Ocean: South West | collected 2010
ATATATTTTTCCATTGAACCAATAGTTACAGTTCCATGGCCTGATTGTTCTATAACACAATTACCTTCACAAAGTCTGTCCTGCGGACATATTCTTCCACATACTTCAGGCATATTGTTTGTACTTTGAGATAATTCATAGGCTTCTTTCAGCCTTCCTTCTGCAGTTAATTTTAACCAATCTGGTATATTATTACTCAATGGACAATGAATTTGGCAGAAAGGTACTCCACACTGTGAACATCTACTTGATTGTTCTTGGGCTTTTTGATTGATAAACTCATCATAGATTTCATTAAAATCCTCTTTTCTATTGCCAACATCTCTTTTAAGTGGAGTCTGTTGACCTATCTTTACAAACTTAAGCATTTTTTCAGTCATTTTTTTTATAAATTTATATTAAAATATACATTGTTTTTATTAGTAAAAGAAATATTTGGGACAGCATATATGACCTATTTTTATTGGTAATTGGCACCAAACTTGAAGATTTTAATTATTGCATATCTGTTATGAGTAAATCGAATTGTTTAAAATCAATATTTTTTGAGTTACGACACTTATATGTCTCAAGAATTTATAGAAATCCTAATTCTTTCAGCTATTCAGGGAATATCAGAATTTTTACCAATAAGCTCATCTGCCCATTTAATTCTAGTTTCTTCTTTATATGATTTGAAAACAAGTTCATTGTTAATAGATATCAGCTTACATTTGGGTTCCTTATTTGCAATAATATTTTATTTTAGAAAAGATCTATTCGACTTAAAAAATAACCAAAAACTTTTAAAACTAATTATAATCGGTTCCCTGCCACTTATTATTTTTGGATATATTTTGCATTCAACTGAACTTATTTATCTTCTTAGAAATATAAAAGTTATAGCATGGACAACATTATTGTTTGGGATTATTCTTTTTTTTGCTGACCAAAGAAAATCTAATAAAGATATACCAACAAACTTAAATATTAAATCTATAATTTTTATTGGTTTATTTCAAATTTTTGCATTAGTACCTGGTGTCAGTAGAGCTGGTATAACCTTAACAGCAGCTAGATTTTTAAAATTTGATAGAGTCGACTCGAGTAAAATTGCATTTTTATTATCAATTCCAGCTCTAGCGGGAGCAAGCTTCCTTGGTCTTATTGATGTGGTTAATAAATCAATTCAAATAAATTACTTAACAATATTTGCAATAATTTTATCTTTTTTATTTTCTTATATAACTGTCAAATTTTTTTTAAGTTATATAAATAAATTTTCATTAAATATTTTTGTAATATACAGAATTTTTGTTGCCTTAATTTTATTTTTAATAATATATTCTTAATTTATTTTTTTTATCATCGGTAATAATTGTGACAACAAAACACCACACAGGATAAAGAGGCAGCCTAATAAATTATTAATACCTAATATCTGGTCTAGCAAAAACCAAGCAGCAATAGTTGCAAAAACACCTTCTAGAGAAAAAATTATAGCTGCTGGTGCTGGCATAATATTTTTTTGAGCATAAATTTGTAGTACAAATGCAAAACCTCCTGATAAAATTCCAGCATATAATATAGAATCTAATTCTTTTAAAATATTATCAAAGATAAATTCCTCATAAATTAATCCAATTATGAAAGAAAAAAAGGCAACAATAAATGTTTGGGCAGCTCCAAGTGTTAGTGGCAAATTATATTTTTTTACAATTATACCTGTAAAAATAATATGTGTGCTCCAAAATAAAGCTCCCAATATTACAAGAGTATCTCCAAGTCTTACGGTTGCATCATAAAAATTTGTTAATAAATATCCTCCAACCAAACATAAAAATACTGAAGGCCACACACTCCAATGTATTGATTTTCTTTTAAACAGAAAAATTATAATTGGAACCATAGGAACATAAAAAATAGTAAAGAATGCTGCATTAGCTACATCAGTATAAAGTAGAGCAACCTGTTGTAGGGCAGAACCTAAAAAAAGAGATATTCCAATTAAAAAGGATAGAGTAGCAAATGTTTTAAAATCTAGTTTAATTTCGGATTTAATTTTTTTTATTTCAAATAAAAATACCAAGGGAAGTATGGCTAAAAAACCAACAAAAAATCTAACAGCATTAAAAGTAAAAGGGCCTATATCATCCATACCTGTGTCTTGAGCAATGAATGTGGTTCCCCAAATAAAAGTACACAATAAAGCGCTTATTAATGAAACAGTTTTTGTCATAGTTATTTAATTAAACAGCTAATTTATATGCAAAATTTTTACCTAAATTTTCTTTTAACTCATTATTAAAACGAGCTGCCTCTGCACCATCAATTATTCTATGATCATAAGATAAAGAAAGTGGCAGCATTATTCGGGAAACAAATTTACCATCCATATAAACTTGTTTTTTTTCAGATTTTCCAACGCCTAATATAGCAACTTCAGGATGATTTATAATTGGAGTAAAAAATGATCCACCAATACCTCCTAAGCTAGTAATAGTCATTGATCCACCAAATAGTTCCTTTTTATCAATTTTAAGTTTTCTACAATCATCACTTAATTTATTAAGTTCTTTTCCTATCAAGGTAATATTTTTATTATCTGCATTTCTAAGCTTTGGAACCATTAAGCCATGTGGTGTATCAACAGCAATTCCTATATGATAATATTTCTTAACTGTCATCTTTCCATCCTCTATATCGTCTATTGAAGAATTAAAGTTTGGAAATTTTTTTAATGATGCTGTTAATGCTTTTACTATGAATGCCAAAGGAGTAATTTTTTTCTTTTCACCAGTATAAATGTCTGTAAGTGAAGTTCTAAATTCTTCCAACTCAGTAATATCTGCTTCGTCATGATTTGTAACATGAGGTATATTTGTCCAAGAATTCATCAAGTATTTCGATGACAATTTTTTAACTCGTGGAATATCTTTTTTTTCAATTTCACCAAATTCTGAATGTGAAAATTCTTGTTTTATTTTATCATCTTCTTTTTTCTTATTTTCAATTTTCTCATTTGATTTAGTTGATACAAAAGACTTAATATCAACTTCGGTTACTCTTCCTTTTCTTTCACTGCCCAAAACTTTACTTATATCTACACCTAACTCTCTTGCAAATTTTCTTACTTTAGGTGATGCAGAGGTTGTTTCTGAAAAATCTTTAATTATTAAATTTTGAGAATCAACTGACTTTTTTTGATTTGTATTTTTTTCCTCAATAATTTTTTCAAAATTTTTTTTTTTTATTATTTTAGAGTCTATTTTTTTTTCTATATTTTCGTTTGTATCAATTTCTAAAATTTTATCACCCTCTGAAACTTTATCACCAATTTTTATATTTAATGATTTGATTATCCCTTTAACTGTTGATGGGATCTCAACACTCGATTTATCACTTTCAATGGTAATAAGTGGATCATTTTTGTTTATTTCTTGCCCTTCTTTAATTAGGACCTCAATAACCTCAACATCTTTAAACTCTCCAATATTTGGAACTTTAATATCTTTTTTTGACATCTTATAATTTTGTAGGCATTGGTTTATCGGTATCAATTTTATATTTTTTAATTGCCTCTTTGGCGTATTTGGAGGATAAAAGTTGTTCTTTAGCTAATATACTTAATCCATAAGTAACGACATGCTCTTTATCAACTTCAAAAAATCTTCTTAAATTTTTTCTAGTATCACTTCTGCCAAACCCATCTGTTCCTAAGGAGTAAAAACTTTTGTTTATGTATGGCCTAATTTGATCAGAGTTCATTCTCATGTAGTCAGAAGCAGCCAAAATTGGTCCTTCTGTTTTACCCAAACATTCTTCAACATATGATTTTTTAGGTTCTTTATCGGGATTTAGAAGATTAAATCTTTCTATTTCTAAACCCTCTCTTCGTAATTCATTAAAACTTGTAACACTCCAAACCTCACTATCTATTTCATATTCTTTTTGTAAAATTTCAGCCCCAGCTATCATTTCTCTTAAAATTGCACCTGAGCCCAAAAATTGTAATTTTGTTTTTTTATATTTATCAAATTCTTTAATTTTATACATTCCTTTTAAAATTCCTTCTTCACATAATTTATCTTTTGGCATAGCTGGATGTGGGTAATTTTCATTCATAGTTGTTATGTAATAAAAAATATTTTCTTTTTTTTCATGCATTCTTCTCAATCCATCTCTAAAAATAACTGCAAGCTCATAATGGAAAGTTGGGTCGTAAGATACACAGTTAGGTATTGTGGATGCTAATAAATGACTATGACCATCCTGATGTTGTAGACCTTCACCTGCTAGCGTTGTTCTTCCAGCAGTTGCACCTATTAAAAAACCTCTAGACTGACTATCTGCACCCGCCCAAGCTAAATCACCAATTCTTTGAAAACCAAACATGGAATAAAAAAGATATATAGGTATCATTTCGATATCATGATTTGTGTAAGAAGTTCCCGCAGCTATCCATGAGGACATTGCTCCAGCTTCGTTAATTCCCTCTTCTAGAACTTGTCCACTTTTTTCTTCTCTATAAGAACTCAACTGAGCAGAATCTTCAGGTTCATATTTTTGACCTTCATGGGCATATATTCCAATCTTTTGAAAAAAACCCTCCATACCAAATGTTCTAGCTTCATCAGGAATAATAGGCACTAATCTTGATGCAACATTTTTATCTCTCAAAAGGTTTGTCAACATTCTTACTAGCGCCATTGTCGTTGACATTTCTTTAGTTCCTGTCGACTCTTTCATATTGTTAAAAATATCTTTTGGAGGTGCTTTAATAGGTTTAGCATAAGTAGTTCTTTCTGGGATAAAGCCACCAAGCTGGATTCTTTTTTCTTTAATATACTTTATTTCTGAGGAGTTTTGATTTGGCTTGTAATATTCTATATTTTTTACTTGTTGATCAGTCAAAGGTACATCGAATCTATCTCTATAGTACATTAAATCATCAATATCTAATTTCTTAGTTTGATGGGTTGTATTAACACTTTCACCAGTTTTACCCATACCATAACCTTTTATAGTTTTGGCAATAACTACTGTTGGGCTTCCGATGTTCTTAGAAGCCTTGTCATAAGCTGCAAATACCTTATGAGGATCGTGACCACCTCTGTTTAATCTCCAAATATCTTTATCAGAAAGATTTGAAACTAATTCTTTGGTTTCTGGATATTTTCCAAAAAATTTTTCTCTTACATATATTCCATCTCTTGCTTTCATTGCTTGGTATTCACCGTCAACTGTTTCATTCATTGTTTTAACGAGGTGGCCTGTCTTGTCGTTAGCTAGTAATGAGTCCCAATAAGAACCCCATATTACTTTAATTACATTCCATCCCGCACCTCTGAAAATTCCTTCTAATTCCTGTATGATTTTTCCATTACCACGAACTGGTCCATCTAATCTTTGTAGATTACAATTGACTACAAAAATTAAGTTATCTAATTTCTCTCGTGCTGCTAATCCTATTGCTCCTAGGGATTCTGGTTCATCCATCTCTCCATCTCCTAAAAATGCCCAAACTTTTCTACCTTCGTCTTTTATTAATCCTCTGTTAATTAAATATTTCATATATCTTGCTTGGTAGATTGCTAACATTGGCCCCAATCCCATTGATACCGTTGGGAACTGCCAAAAGTTTGGCATTAACCATGGGTGTGGGTAAGAAGATAAACCACCAGGATTAACCTCTTGTCTAAAACTATCTAATTGTTTTTCATTAAGTCTCCCCTCAAGGAAAGCTCTTGCATACATACCAGGCGCACTATGTCCTTGAAAATAAACTAAATCTCCTCCAAAGTTATTATTTTTAGCTCTCCAAAAATGATTCATTCCTACATCATACAAGGTAGCTGCGGATGCAAATGTCCCTATGTGACCTCCAAGCTCAGGAAACTTTTTGTTAGCTCTAACTACCATTGCTGCAGCATTCCATCTTATTAAAGATCTAATTCTTCTTTCTATGTTTTGATCACCACTAGATTTTTTTTCCTCATTTACAGGTATTGAATTTATATAAGGTGTGCTTTGAGTGTATGGAATATTAGCACCTTTCATATAAGCTTTATTAATAAGCTCTTTGATTAAATAATTTGCCCTTTGATTTCCATCTTTTTCGATTACTGCGGACAGAGACTCCAGCCAATCATTTGTTTCTAAAGGATCAATATCACCCTTATTAACAACTTGAATTATTTCAGGTTTTTGTTCTTGAGTTTTCTTTAAAGCATTTTCAGCTTCTTTAATTAAGTTTTCAGTGTCTTTAGGAATGACTTTAGATGTGGAAGATGTTGTATCAGTATTTAATATATTAAGAATTATATCTCCTTTTGAAACTTTATCTCCAACTTTTACCTCAATTGAATCTATCTTGCCTGAAAATGTTGAGGGTATTTCAACACTAGATTTGTCACTTTCGATAGTAACAACTGGATCATTTTTTTTAATATCTTGTCCTTCTTTAACTAAAAGTTCAATTATTTCTACATTTTCAAAATCACCTATGTCGGGAACTAATAATTTTTCAGTCATTTATTTTTTAGTCTTATACACTATAAAAATACACTTATTTTTAAATTTTAACACATTCTGTACAATTTTTTGACACTCTTTAAGTTGATACTTCAAAAATGATTAAAAAGTTATTAAATGCACTTATACAACCGAAAGTTGGCACATATTTAGATACTAAAATATGGATACAAAAAATTTTATTAGAAAAGAAATATAGAAAGATTAATTCTTAGTTTCTTTCAACGCATATAGCTATACCCATTCCACCTCCTATACAAAGGGTAGCACAACCTTTTCTTTTATTTTGTCTCTTCATCTCATGAACTAGTGTTACTAATATTCGGGCCCCTGAAGCACCTATAGGATGACCTAGCGCGATAGCCCCTCCATTTACATTCACTTTATTTTTATCAATATTTAGTTCACGAATTACAGCTATACTTTGAGCTGCAAAAGCTTCATTAATTTCGAATAAATCAACTTCATTTAAGTTCCATTTTGCTTTTTTTAATGCAATTTGTACAGCTTCTATGGGTCCCAAGCCCATTAATGAGGGGTCTACACCAACTGAAGACCAGGACACTATTTTTGCTAATGGTTCAATTGATTTTTTTTCTGCCTCTTCTAAGTTAGTTAACAATAAAGCTGCAGCTCCATCATTTATCCCTGAAGAGTTTCCTGGAGTAACAGTTCCATCTTTTTTAAAAATAGTTTTTAATTTTTCTAAGTCAGACAATTTTAAGTTAACTCTTGGATGTTCATCTTTATCAAGTGTATTTCCGTCTTGATCTATTTTGATTAATTCATTAGCAAATTTATTTTTTGTAATTGCATTTTGTGTTTTTTCTTGAGAGTTTAATGCAAATTCATCTTGTTCTTTTCTTGATATATTAAATTTTTTTGCAACATTTTCGGCCGTTACACCCATATGATAATTGTTAAATGCATCTGTCAAACCATCGTTAATCATTGTATTTACTAATTTATCTACATAGATTTTTTTTTTCATCTTTATAAAAAATTGAGTGAGGAACAATAGACATGTTTTCTTGACCACCAGAAATAACTTTTTTTGCTTCTCCTAATTTAATTGACTGGTAGCCTGAAATCACAGCTCTAAGTCCTGATCCACAAACTTGATTAATAATGTGTGCAGGTTTTGTTATTGATATGCCTGCATTAATTGCTGCTTGTCTTGCGGGATTTTGACCAGCACCAGTAGTTAAAACTTGACCCATAATTACTTCATCAATTTCACCCTTTTCAATGTTGCTCTTCTTTAAAATTTCCCTAATTGTAGCTGACCCTAGTTGATGGGCTTTTATATTTTTTAGAGATCCTTTGTATGTGCCTATTGGTGTTCTAACTGCACTAACAATTACTACTTCTTTTGATTTATTACTCATAAAATTTTAAATTTATCTTATGTTTAAAATACATTAAAAATAAATATACTATAATTAAATAAAATTAAAAAATGCGCCTGTAGCTCAATTGGATAGAGCGCTTGGCTACGGACCAGGAGGCTCTGGGTTCGACTCCTAGCAGGCGCACCAATAAAAGGGTTAATTATGTTCAAATGGCTTATAAAATCATCACTACAAATGTCTGTGATATATTTCTTTATAATTATCTTTATAATTTTGATAATTTTAACTTTTATACTATAAAAAACCATGTCTAAAGAATTTGAACAAATTAGTCTGAGTCCAGGTTTTATGAAACACAATGGTGGTGTTTTATTTAGAAGTATTTCAGAAAAAGAATATGAGTTTAAATCAATTATAAGTGAAAATCATTTAAATGCTGCGGGAATTACCCACGGAGGATATTTATCTGCTTTGATTGATGCTGGGGCTGGCACAGCAGCACACAGATCAGCTGAGAACGCCCCGTGCGTTACTATATCTTTAGATTTAAAATTTATTGGTGCATCAAAAACTGATGACGAAATTATTGGAAATGTAAAAATTCTTAAAAAAACAAATACGTTGGTATTTTTATTTTGTGAACTAAAATGTAATAATAAGATTATCACTTCGGCTTCTGGTGTCTGGAAAATTTTAAAAATTAAACCCTCTAACCTAGGTCCTGGGGGTTAAAAAAATATTGATTTATATCAAAATGAGAACTTTCCTTACTCCGATTCGGTCATGTTTTAGGCTATTTTTGTTCTTTAGGACTAACAATATCTGGTAGGTGAAAATTAAAGTATACCAAAGATAGAAATGACTAAAAATAAAATTACAGCTGTTCTGGGTCCAACTAATACTGGAAAAACTCATTTAGCTATTGAGACAATGTTATCTTTTGACAGTGGTATGATTGGTTTTCCCCTTAGATTATTAGCACGCGAAGTTTATGACAAAGTAATTAAAAAAACATCTTTAAATAAAGTAGCCTTAATAACTGGTGAGGAAAAAATCATACCCTCTAATGCAAAGTATTTTTTATGTACTGTTGAGTCTATGCCTATTAATAAATATTTAGACTTTGTTGGTGTAGATGAAGTGCAAATGTGTGCTGATCATGAGCGTGGCCATATTTTCACTGATAGATTGTTAAATATGAGGGGTAATAAATTGACCATGTTTATGGGCTCTAGTACAATCAAAAATATTATTTCAAAATTGAATGGTGATATAGAATTTATAAATAGAAATAGATTCTCAAAACTTTCATACGTTGGTCATAAAAAAATTTCAAGGATAAATAGAAAAACGGCTATTATTGCATTTTCATCAGAAGAGGTTTATGCAATCGCTGAATTAGTTCGTAGACAAAAAGGTGGAGCTGCAATTGTTATGGGTTCTCTGAGTCCAAAAACAAGAAATGCACAAGTTGAACTATTTCAATCAGGTGATGTTGATTTTTTAATTGCAACAGATGCCATTGGTATGGGAATAAACATGGACCTTGATAATGTATTTTTTTCTAATCTTAAAAAATTTGATGGTAAAAAACTAAGAAAACTAAACTTATCTGAAGTTGGGCAAATCGCAGGGAGAGCTGGTAGATATTTAAATGATGGTAACTTTGGAATTACTGGTCAATGTAAAAAAATTAACCCTGAGGAAGTTGAGCTTCTAGAAAACCACAGGTTTGAAGAAATTCAATATTTATTCTGGAGAAATTCAGATTTAAATTTTAATAATACTTCTACACTAATAAAATCATTAGATGAAAAGCCTAACCAAAATTGGTTAAGAAAAATACATGAACGTGAAGATGAAAAAGCTCTTAAATTTTTTTTAAGAGATAAAAATTTTGAAAATATTATATTTGAAAAAGAGAAGCTGACTTTATTATGGGAATGTTGTCAAATACCTGATTTTGTCAAAAAAACTTATGGTAATCATTACGAGGTTATCAAAAATGTTTTTAACTATCTAAATAGTGAAAAGGGCAAAATAACTGATAATTACATGCATCTTCAACTTATAAAATTAGATAAATTAGAGGGAAATGTCGATTCTTTATCAAATAGAATTGCAAATGTGAGGACATGGTCTTATGTTTCAAATAAAAATAATTGGATAGAAAATCAAGATTATTGGATAGAAAAAACAAAATTATTAGAAGATAAACTGTCAGACAGATTACATGAAGAACTTACAAAAACTTTCATTGATAAACGAGCTAGTATACTTGTTAGGGGCTTAAAACAAGATATGGAATTTAAAACTAAAATTTTAGAAAATAATGATGTGATTATTGATGATCAGTTTATAGGTAAAATAAATGGTCTTAAATTAGAATTAGATTTAAAAAAAGGAGCACTAGAAACAGATATTAAGTCTCTTAAAAAAGCTGCGAGACAAACCATTGGACCTGAACTTCAAAAAAGAATCCAAATAATAATTGATACAGGATTAATAGAATTACACGAAGATTTTAAATTTTATTGGAATAAGTCTATAATTGGGAAATTAACACCTGGTAAAGATTATTTAAATCCTAATTTTGAGCTAATAGTGGATGAAGCTTTAGAGCTAAATGAAAAAAAAAAAATAACATTATTTTTAGAAAAGTGGATAAAAAATAAAATAAATATAATTTTAAAAAGTCTTATAGATTTAAAAAATCTTAAAGAAAAAAA
>MDSY01018153.1_pt1 | contig 10593 bp, 8 predicted proteins | sample 811131 | NCBI WGS metagenome assembly MDSY01 (sample SAMN05326643, study PRJNA326480) | marine metagenome | isolation source: seawater | place: Atlantic Ocean: South West | collected 2010
ACCATGCGTTATTCTCCTTAGCCATCGTAACACACCTTCCAAAATCATCGGTTCCTCCAACGACCCCAAAACTGACTAGAGTATTTTTACCAACAACAGCTGTTTCTGCAAAAGCAGTTTCACTTCCATTAAGACTCCAAACCGATGCGTGATTAGTACCTCCTACGACAACATTCGATCCGTAAAGGTCCGTATCTATAGATTGACCGAAATTGGTAACAGAAGTGTTTGAAAACGTACTATGAGAGGTAACACTTGTAGCGTTAGATGTAAATACATGAACTGTTTTATCCGTGGGATCACCTACAAATATGTATTCGCCTGCATTCGTCATGGCCGATGCGTACCCATAATTGCCAGTATCAGTCTTTGTATGTCCACTCAATTGAGTTAAGTGTGGGAATATATCTTCTATAGTATTTGATCCATAAAGGTCTGATGATATTTCAGTCATGTTATATTAAATGTATATTAAATTATTAAGCATTAAACCTAGCAAGACGCGTTCTTTGAGGAGGTGCACCATCGTTAGTAACAACTGTATCAGAACCATTACTATCTTGTTGAATATTTATACCCTGTAAATACCGACCGTTACCTAGAATATAATCTACCACGACAACGTTCCCGTTAACACGTAAAGCGTCGTTTCCGTAAGTAGTATTCTTTACTTCTTCGCATATAATTTTTGTACCTATACTGAGTGTATGATTTGAGTTAGTGTTTGAAATACCATTACGTGCATTTGCTCCAGTACTTGAGGTAAGTATATTACTTGTTTGTACATTACCTGTTTTTGAATTATAGAAAAAAACGTCTTCATCTTCTTTTAGACTATTACCATTTTCAAAAACAATACCTCTAGATGCGTCAGTATTAGTTTCTTCGGATACGATATCGGACCATTCGGGTGCCTCCTCCATCATGTCCAATTTAAGAAACTGTCCCGCTGAACCTGCATTTAATTTACTTAGTGTAGTTGTACCGGATGCGTATAACAAATCACCCACCGCGTATGAGTCGATATTCGTACCACCATGATCAACGTCTAAAACACCCGAAGTTATGTTTTCCGCGTTTAGAGCTGTTATATTTGTACCACTACCAGCAATGTTTTTACACGTGAGTGTATTTGTACTTGGGTTATATGTAATATGAGTATCACTCGTACTATCACGATTTAAAAACGTGTTTGAATCTACATTTTGTAAGAATGGTATTTGATAATCAGTATTATCTGTTGAATTTTCGGCAATTGTAACGTTGGCAATGTTTATGTTTCCCGAACCATCGAATGGTGTACCACCTATATACCTTGCGGTTGATAATATATCTGCCGATGCGGCATTCCCGGACCAAGTCAGTGAAGTTAACGTGTTAGATTTACCGGCTGTATCGATTATTTTTAAAGTATTTGAATCTGGATTATATTTTATTTTATTATCAGAATCTCTTTTTAAATCGGAATCGTCTGTTGTAAAAAGAAGATCTCGATCAGCATCTGTATTATCAGTGCCTATTGATATGGTCGCAGTAACTGTATCCCACGATATGGCGCCATCTGTACCTACACTTTTTAAGTATTTGGTACCACTTGTATTTGGAGAAATTACAGTCATATTACCTGTACCGTTTCCGGCTAATAACGAATTTGTTGCAATTGAATTATGACCGGTACCTCCGTACGGTACAGTAAGTTTCCCCGATGATACGTTACTTGCATTTAAAGCCGATATACCTGAACCCGGTCCTACTAAATTTGTTGCAGTTATAGTACTTCCACTTATCGTATTTGAACCTGATATGGTTCCTACCATCGTCCCTACAAGATTTGTACTTGCAGTTATAGTACTTCCACTTATCGCATTTGAACCTGATATGGTTCCTACCATCGGTCCTACAAGATTTGTACTTGCAGTTATAGTACTTCCACTTATCGCATTTGAACCTGCTATGACCCCGACTATGTTTCCACTCGCGGATATATTTGCAACTGATGTTGTTCCCGTTAATGTCGGACTTACCGATAATACGTTATTTCCGGCAGTACCTGTAACTTCAGTGGCACCCGTCCCACCATGTGTTTTGTCCACTTCACCTGTTATGGACGATGCGCCTAAATTGACTAAAAGTTTTTTAGCATTATCTGAACCACTATCAAAAACTATACCACCATTTGTAAGGGGATCAACACTAAATGTTCTATCACCTGAACCGTTAAATGTACCGGAAGAACTCGCTAAACCGTTACCTGCAGTGAGTGATCCGGGCGTTGGTGAAGCTTCTTCACTAACTGATGTCCATACGGGATTAGCGTCTGCCCCTGCCGATTTTAGATACTTAGTACCAGTGGGATCTACGGGTAATGCCGTAAATGTATTAGACGAGTTTGCAAATATTATACGACCATGTACAAGATCATCCCCTGTTAGACCCGTCCCACCTTTACTAGCGGGTAATGTTCCCGATATACTTGTATCGTCTAATTTAACACCTAGTTTACCACTATCAAACTCTAAACCACCGCTTGTTTTGAGATCGATTTTGAGTTCTGTACTATCAATGGCTAATCCATGGTTTGCCTTTAGATCGAGCGATAACGTATGTTCGGAACCTTCACCGGCCGATCCCGACATGTCTAAACCATCACCCACAGTTACGGTTTTAACATAGTTCCCGGACGTTTGTGATCCTAGAGCGACGTCCCCGGTTCGAATTGCGTTCCCTCCTATTGATACTGTACCCGAAGATTCTGTTATTGCCGTACTTCCTAAACTAATACCTGTAAACTCTGGTGAATCTTCCGTTCCTAAACCTAAAGCAGATGCGGCACCGGATGCTGTAGTGCTACCCGTCCCTCCATCACCTATAGCGAGTGTACCTGTTATGGACGATGCGTCTAGTTTAACAGCGAGTTTGTTTGATTCGAAAACCAAACCACCATCTGCTTTTGTATCGACGGATAATGTATGTGCTATATTTTCACCGGAAGTTGCACCGGTACTCGCAATACCATCGCCTCCCGTTATAGTTTGTACGAAATTACCGGTCGTGTGTGTACCCATAGTTATTAAATTGTTTAGGGTAGTTGCACCTGTTCCACCATCACCTACGGCGAGTGTACCTGTTATGGACGATGCGTCTAGTTTAACAGCGAGTTTGTTTGATTCAAAAACCAAACCACCATCTGCTTTTGTATCTACAGATAATGTATGATCCGTATCCTCACCACTAGTTCCTGCTGTACTTGCAATACCATCACCTCCCGTTATAGTTCCTACGAAATCACCCGTTGTATGCGTACCCATAGTTATTAAATTGTCTAGGGTAGATGCACCTGTACCTCCGCGTGCAATTGCAAGTGTTCCTGCGCTAATATTACCGGCACTTAAACTTGTTAAACTAGACCCGTCACCTACGAATTCGGTCGCGTGTACGTTTGTTCCTACGATGACATTACCCGTGGTTGTTATGGATTCGGCGGTGTTCGTAAAACTTGTCGTGAGTGTTGTTACATTCCCTTGGGTAACGGCTTGTTGTAGTGTAGCTACACCCGCGGTATTCGATAATAACCCTCCGTCGCCTAAAAAGAATTTATTGTTTCCGACGGTGACGTTACCCGACGTTTCTAAAGAGACGTTCGTATTTGTAAGCGTGATTTTGTTTGATGCAGTTCCACCGGCCGTTGTAACTTGTTGGAGATTACCTACAGAACCACCAACACCTGATATATTCGATAAACCACCTCCATCGCCATGGAATACGGCATTATCTAAAACAATATCTATGGTAGCCGTGTTTCCATTTTCTAGTGCATCCTGAAGTGTGGAAGCACCTGAACCTTTAAACTTCTGTATGTTACGACCAGTACTACAACCAGGCATTCTTACAAATACGTGTGATTAAAATTTAGATGTTTATGAAACAGACACCCTTTTTGAATGTTGTCTCAGTTTGTTCTTGGGAATCGTGTAAAGGTATTTTAAACCCACCTTGTTTGTATACCTTGAGACGTTTTTTATACATGGCATGACATATTGACCATTGGTCGAAAATATCGTAAATGTGCGGGTTATTCTTTTTACCGTGTGTCTCACGCATGATTCGTCCTATAGACTGGACTATATCGGATTTGGGTGTCGCTAAAATAACCGTATCGAGCGTGGGTATATCGAGACCTTCGTGTGCCTGACTGAACGTTGCGAATATGATTTTCTTTTTACTCGATTCTGCTAAGTCGGCTTCTTTCATGCCGCCCATGTATAGACCAGACGTCCTTTTAAAACTTTGGTGGAGGACTTCGCAGTGATGGCGACGATCGCTCAAAATAAGAACCTGTCGCGTTGTTTTTGTTATATCCTTTATGAGTTTTGCAATAACAATGTTCCTTTCCCGATCTTCCGTAAGTTCCGTTATTAGGGTCGCGAGTGATAGTTTACCGAAACGCGTACACGGGGGTGGATCGTTAAATCTCTGACACGTATACTTAATTGGGAAAACCTCGACCTGTTCCTGGTTTTCGCGTTCGACGGAAAAGAATGTTGGGCCCATGAACCAGTGAAGAACCTTTGTGAGTCCGTCCTTCCGTGTGGGTGTTGCCGATAATCCGAAAACGTGTTTGGGGCACATTTTGAAAAGGGATTGTGAAAATACCTTAGCGCATATATGATGTGCTTCATCAACAATGAGTGTGCCTACAGTATCGAAATCGTTAAACGAATATTCTTTGAGTGATAAAGATTGAAGCATTGCAATGATAAAGTCACACTCGGTTTCCTTTTTATTTTGCTGAACTATGCCTATGGAAGCACCCGGGCAAAATTGTTGAATTCTTTCTTTCCACTGATTCGCTAAAAACTCTTTGTGAACGACAATCATGGTTCTGTATCCGAGTTTACACGCTATGGCCAAGGATACTGTCGTCTTCCCAAACCCGCATGGAAGTGAGAGAACACCGTGACCCGCTTTAAGTGCTTCCGCCATAGCATCGTTTTGACGTGTTTCGTCACGAAGTTTTCCATTAAATTTAATTGATATTTTAACTGGCTCGGGACGACGATCTTCTTTTGGGGGTCCGAACTTATCTTCGCCGTAATATCGGGGAACGCATAGACCTGATTTTGCTTTTCTGAATACCTTAAAGGGAGGCGGAGGAAATCCGAACTCGGTGTTTACGACGGCACGAACCGTGAGTTCCTTTTTGATTTCTGGTGTCTCACCTGTGAGATATCCCGAACGTGTAAGACTCATTTATTACTATTAGTCTTTAAACTTTATGTACTTCAAAATCCACGAATACCCACTATGTTCGTGGGCGTTCCAAACTCCGTTAAATTGGAGTTCGGTTTGGACAGCATCGCCTTTTATAAGTGATTGGACCGGTTTATCACCATCGACATTACACATGACACGACGGTACCTAAACGGGACCTTAACTTTTAAAACATTACCTTCGAGTGGGTCGTCGAGTTTGTCTGGAAAAAGAATAGTATCAGATCTATTTACGTGTAAACCGAGTATATAATCACGTACTCGATTGGGTACGGTAAGCCTGATATACTTTTTTTCGTTATATTCGTACATGGGTTCGTATACAGTTGCTTCTACGGGAAATGTCATTTTATAATTATTGGTTTAAATCTATAAGTAAGTTCGTTTTGGGTGAGTGTATAATATGTCTTGTGTTATACCATAAAAGATAATGAGAAGAAACGTAAGTATGGTTTGTGTATCGAGATACTTGATACCTTTAATCATGATAAACAGGTTTAGTAATATATGCATTGGGAACGGTTTTTCTGGACCGTATCTCGTATAGTATCCAAACATTGCACTGAGTGAAATCATGAGTGCGTTTATTGTACTACTAAACGATGGTTTATATACGAACCATGCCGTGTATAAAATAGCGACGTACGAAATAAATATCGATCGTCTAAAAAATTCCCTGGTACTATCGACAATTTTTAGAGGTTTCTTTTCTATAAGTCTTGACTCCCAATGTGGACCAAGTATGAGGTACGAAAAGTATAAAATGATAAATATTTGCCACATATCACCTGTTATTATATACATCCGAAAAATTTTCATAGTGTAATGTAAGATGGCACTATGTTTATCAACGAAAATGCCCATAAAAATACCATCCAAGCAAAAGTCTAGGACATGGAAGTTTGCTGGTGAATTTTTATTAAGGAAACAGTTTCAACAAAATCAGGCTGATTTCGGAAAATGGACGAAGAATCAACTTGTTGAACTTGGACCTACCTTTGTTAAAATAGGTCAAATTGCCTCGTCTCGCGTTGATTTATACCCGTTAGAGTTTACGCAACAACTTGAATCTTTACAAGATAATGTACCTCCCATTAATAAAGACGTTGTTCGTTTAATGGTTAGGCCTCACTTAAATAGTAACATGTTTTCATTTTTTGATTACGAACCGTTTAAATCAGCAAGTATAGGACAGGTACACAGGGGAACATTAACAACGGGTGAAGAGGTTATAATCAAACTTAAACGACCGAATATATACAACATAATGAAAAACGATACCGATAATATAAAACAAATTGTTGAGTTTCTTGAAAAAACGGGTATAGATACGGGTGCAAATACGGGGTACGTTCTCGATGAATCTATAGATTTCCTGCTTGCAGAATCAGATTATGTTAAGGAGATAGAAAATGCGAAGAAGTTTAAAAAAAGATTGAAAAAAGTTTCTTGGATGAAGATTCCTAAAGTATACGATGAATTGTGTACGGAAAACATGATAGTTATGGAATACGTTCCTTCGGAAAAACTTGATAATATAAGTGATTCGCGCGTAAATAAGAAGAAGGTATGTGAAGCTCTTTTGAATTCGTATGTTATTCAAACTATGGATAAGGGTTTTTTTCACGCTGATCCACACCCGGGTAATTTAGGTTTTTCGGGTAACGGTAAACTTGTTTTTTACGATTTCGGACTTGTTATAGACATTTCAGATGAAATGAAAGAAGGTTTTAAGGAAATGTTTGTGCATATAATAAATAAGGATACAAAAGGCATTGTTGATGTACTCATACGTTTGAGAGTTATTTTACCAACGACTAAAGATACGAGTGATATTGAACTCTTTTTTAAAACAACACTCAATTACCTTGAAACACTCGATGGTAATAATTTGAAAGATGAAATATTAAACGATGATACTTTACTCAAATTGGCACAAGAAAAACCGTTTATTATACCCACGTCGTTTGTATATCTTGCAAAGACGTTTTCGACTATAGAAGGGACGTGTGTAAAACTTGACCCAAATTTTACTTATTTTGAGTATCTCGAACCAATAATACGTGATCAGGTATCTGATGTTATAGATATAGGAGGAATGTTTTCAACCGCGACGGAAATGCCTACACGTGTAAAGAATATAAGTACGGCGGTTTTAGGAATGGAACAATCTAGGGCGTCTATGAAACGGTCTATAGAAAGAACAAGGCGGGAAATGAGATACGTGCAATATAGTGTTTTATCGGCTGTATTTGCAGGTAACTTGTTAGAACAATACAAAGAGGTGTCTATATTCTTATCTTTATTAAGTCTCGATTTAGCATTTAGGGCTTTTCGTAAAAATCGATAGCGGTTGTTTCTGTGGTTGGTGTTTTTTTACACTGTTTTTGGTCGCTAAAGAAGTCCTTGTGTTTATTAAATATATTCTTGGTACGTTCAATTTCATCCTGGGCAATTTCTTTCATCCTATCTTTCATACCATCGAGTTGTTCTTGTCTCTCTTTTCGAAGTTTTTTACCAAACTTCTTAAACTTTTTTTGCGTGGACGCAAAGTTAGTGGCTGCTGTTGAAAGTGAAAACATTATTTTACTTAATATTATCCGATATTTTTAATCCTAATAATTCTATCTTTTTATTAAATTCTCTTCTTTCACCAATGGAATCAATTGGAGTTCCTTTGGCGATAGCTTCAATTTCTGGACCTGATAGTTGAATTGAATTCATTCTGAAATCCATGAACGCTTTCATGGTTACGGGAACGAGTGGTTTGACGAGTTCGTAAATGGCCTCTGCGTATTCCCTAATTTCTTTTTGGGCATTGATTTCCATTCTGAGACGGAGGTAATGCATGAGATTGTGTAAATCTATTTTCCAGTAAAATTCGGTATAAGTTGATTGTGTAAGCGTACCTCGCGCCTGTTCCCTACAACACCCGTCGTCGAGTAGATAGTTGTATATTTCGAACGAATTATCGAAGTGTTTATCTAACGTACGTGTTCGTTCACTATCAATATTAATTTCACCGTTTGAACCCTGGTGATTTACTTTTGACTGACCGCGTAGAACTTCGGGTTTATAATATTGTTCCGGAACAATTGAATATCGAGCTGAGTATTCATTAACACTTGCCATTCTATGACGCATGTGTTGACGTGCAATGTATATAGGCATTTTGATATGAAACTTAAATTCGACCATTTCAAATGGTGTGTTGTGCCAATGACGCATTAAATACCGAATAAGACCTGTATCCCCTCGAGCTGTTTTTGTTCCTTCTCCGTAAGATACTCGAGCGGCTTGAACGATTGCTGCATCGAGGTTTGTCTGAGGCATGTGATCGATAAGTTTAACAAACCCGTGATCAAGTACTTTTTTCTTCATGTAGTATAAATACTAATAAAATCTTTAATATGTTATAACCGATTATGACATTCGTAAAAAATACCCAACTTCGTAAAAGTGAGGGCGGTCTATAAAAATCTATTTTAATAAATTAAAGACAATTACCCTATTTATATCAATGACGTACAAAGTTGGAGATAATGCAATTCTATTGAAAGAATTAGACTCCGAATCGATAGACATGATATACATGGATCCTCCATATAACACGGGTCGTAATTTTTATTACTTTCAAGATAAATTTTCCGATTTTCCATCGTTTATGGAAGTAAGGATTAAAGAGTGTCACCGCGTGATGAAATCGAATGCAAACATCGTGATACACGTTGAACCACGAATATCACATCATATTCGGAACATATGCGATAAAATATTCGGTGAAAAAAACTTTAAAAACGAGATTGCATGGATTTGCGGTGGAAATGCAAAGAATAAATATCAACTTGGTAGAAATCACGATACTATTATTGTGTATGGAAAGTCTACAAAGTCTAAATTCTATCCAATGTATAAACCATATAGCGCTGAATACTTAAAAAAATTGAAATTGTGTCCACATAATGACAAATATTATTCAACATCAGCGGCACACAATTCTCAACCAGAAGTAAATCCTCGACCTAATTTAAGATACGAGTGGAATGGTCATACTAAACAATGGTATATTTCAAGAGATAAGATGGAATTATTACACAACGATAATAGGCTAGAATATAATAATAACGGTATTCCTAGAATAAAACGTTTTGCAGACGAGATGGAAGGTGTTCCAATTCGAGATACATGGGATGACGTATCATCGATCCAAAACGGCGAAAAGACGAAATACGCTACACAAAAACCTGTGAAACTTCTTGAGCGCGTGTTGTCTCTATACAGTCAAGAGGGCGATGTATGTCTGGACCCATTTGCTGGTTCTGGGACTCTTGGTCGAGCTTGTAAGTCAATGAATCGTGAGTTTGTTCTTCTTGATATAAATCCGGAAGGGAAGGTGATTTTTGAAAATGGGATTGCTGCTGACTGTCCCGTTTAGAATTTTCGAGCGAAACCATGGTCTCCTTAGCTTTACCTGTAAATTTCTTTTTTACTCCGGCCAGGACTTGTCCCACGCAGAATCCTTTCATTTTCGCGTCTTCGAGATTGGAAATCGGTATTGCTATATAGTCCCATTGATCTGGGTCACTGTAGTTTGTCGGTGTTACGAAAAGAACAACATCGAACGAATCTGTTGAATACCTAACCTGACCATTATAAGCGCCTGCATTTTCGTTTTTACCGCTGGTTCTTCTAGTCTGTTCCAAGTGCAGTGCTTTACCGCCACGATATTTCACCTGAATTCTAAGACCATTCATTGATAATAAATCATACTTTTCTTGTTGACCTTTATTATCATTTGGTGCTGGTTTCGTTTCTATACCACATGTTTCTTTTAACCATTTAGGTGCGATAATCCGTTCGGTTGTATATGCTAGAAATTTGCCGATCTCTCGCGTATCTCCCCCAGCAATAAGATCTCTAAAACCGAGTACAACCAATTTTTCAAGTTCAGACCCTGTCATTTTTATAATTAAAAGTTTTATTTTCTTTAAACGTCTTAAGACGAAATTGGACACTATAAAAACAGTGTACGATCGTGAGCATGCGCGCGTACACAGTTTTGTTGTAAGGTAAAGACGTATTATACGGCCGAAAACAATTTAGATTATGTTAAAGATATGGTGGTATTTAAAATATAAAATGTTTCTGTCATGGACAACTTTCATACAGGATTGTTCGAATACTTGAAATTGGAACATACCACTCTAAGCGATAGATTACAATATAGGCACTGGTCTAATTTACTATGGGGAGGAGTATTGTTATTGGGGTTGTTAGTGAGCCGTCTTACATGTTTATGTGGACTACCTTCTGACTGTGTTA
>MDSY01138141.1_pt1 | contig 10593 bp, 9 predicted proteins | sample 811131 | NCBI WGS metagenome assembly MDSY01 (sample SAMN05326643, study PRJNA326480) | marine metagenome | isolation source: seawater | place: Atlantic Ocean: South West | collected 2010
ATCATCAATTTCTATCACCGCTAATAAGAAAAATATTATTAAAAATCTTATCTCTGATGGAGTGTTAGTTTCAACACCAGCTGGTAGTACAGCTTATAATTTATCTGCACATGGACCAATTCTAAATTTAGATTCAAGAAAACTAGCAGTTACTCCAATAAGTCCTTTTAGACCCAGAAGATGGAAGGGTACAATTGTTAGTGATAAATCTAAAATTTTAATAAAAAATTTAGACATAAATAAAAGACCCATCAGTGCTGTTGCAGATAATTTTGAAGTTAGAAATGTAAAGACAATTAAAATTCAAGCTAATAAGAAAATTAGCTTTGAACTATTATATGATAAAAAAAATAGTCTTTATAAAAAAATTAAGATCGAACAAGTTAGAAAAGAGACTTCAAATAATTAAAAAACAATAAATGAAATTTTTTTTACCCTTTCTTGTTTTATTTTTCTCTCTGAGTAGTTGTGTTAAACCTGTTGGTATCCATAATAAAGAAGACTCAACCTTATTTACCACTTCATTTGAAACAAAAACTGGTGGAAGTATAAGTAATCATATACTTTTTGGGAAAGATTCAATTGAACTAGTTAATATAGCAAAATTACATTGTAAAAAAATTAGCACAAAACATAAAGTTAAAAATTTTAGACGAACATTTCTTGGAACTATTATAACAGATCAAATGAGTATATATGAGTATGATTGTGAAGAGGATGAATAAAATTATTTAGTTTCAATTTTTAGGATATTTTTATATTCAAACTTTGATAAATCATCTTCAATATTATATGGCCAAATAATAAATTCTCTTTTAAGCTTATTTGTCCTATATTCTTCGACTTGAGTTGTCCATTGTTTGCAATTATTAATACAATCAAGATATTGAATTCTATATGTATCTGTTGGTCTATATTCATAAAAACCTGTAAAAAAAATTAATAAAGACAAACAAACAAAATAATTTTTATAAAAATTATTATTATATTTATAAAATGCTATATGAAATATAATTAAAGTTATTAGAAAACCTGGTAAAGCCGCATATCTACCTGCAATATTTTCTCCGCTAAACACTATAATTACAAATAATATGGATAATAATATTGTTATTAGAGATATTAAAATAGGAATTTTAACATAATTTTTTTTTATAATTTTGTAAAATATAAAAAATGAAAATGTTAATATCGTCATGATCAAAACTAGACCTAGTGGGCTTAAGATCTTATTATTTAAAACAAAAGAATATAAATTTATAATAAATTCTCTTGGTAAAAAAAGTTTGAGTAATGCATTATAAAAAAGAGTATAAATATATGTTAAATTAAAATCACCAGATACATCTCTTAATATCATTTTATCATATACTCTTGAGTAAATATAAAAGAATAGTTGAAAACATGATGACATTAAAAGTATTAAGAAATTTAGTAAATTATATTTATTTCTAAAAATTAAGTATTTTATAAAAAAAAATGGAGTAAGTAAAAAAACATATATACTTGAAAAGCCTCCAATGAAGAGAACAACTAAATTTATTTTTTTAAATATCAAGCTTGTATTATCTTTTAAGTATAAAATTAATATCCCACAAATTGATAGATATATTTGGGCATTGACACTATTTAGCCAAACTTCAGGTACAAGTGTTGGGCAAATTAGAATTAAAATACAATAAATAAATTTTTCTATTGTTTTTTGATAAAGAAAGGATGCATTAAATAATATTATAAAAAAAATATAAAGTATTATTAAATAACATAAATAATTATTAACCAGAGGGGCATATTCTAAACTAAATTTGCTCGATATTAAGGCAACGATTCTTGGAAAAAGATTATAATAACCTGCTGTTGGTGAATAAATTTTAAAAAAATTATCAATAAAAGAATTTTTTATTGCATGCTGAAAATAAACAGCACCGTCTTCACCCCAGAATCTACCATTATTAAAAATGTCAGGGCTTCTTAAGTAAGATATAAAAAAAAGTATAATTAAGAATATAGATATATATATTTTATCTTTTTTTATCCAATTTATCATGAATTTATCTGATATAAAAAATTATCAAGATTCATTAAATTCCATAAATAAATTCTATTTTCTTTTATGTTTAACCTGTGTTCTTTAAGTTTTATATTATAAAGTTTTTGCTTGGGTTTTAATAATTTTGATTTTAATTTTTGAGTATCATTATCTTTCATAAACCATTTGGATAGTGGGGCTGTAAAACCCATTTTTTTTCTATGTGTAAAACTTTTTCCAAGCTTTTCCTCAAATGTTTTCTTTAATATATATTTACCTATAGTTCCATTAAGCTTTAATTTTGAGGGTATTTTCTTTATTGTATCGACTAAATCATAATCTAAAAAAGGTGACCGCACTTCAAGTCCATGCATCATGCTTAGTCGATCTGTTTTAACTAATATTTGATCCTGAAGAAAAATTTTTGTATAAAATTCTAAACTTTTATCAATGTTATTCTTATAATTATTTGTTTGCCAAAGATTAATTGCTTCTGAATACAAATCTTCATCTGAAGTTTTTTCATTAAAAATTTCTGTTATTTCTTCTTTAGTCATAGGCGATAACCATTTTACGTGTGCTGTCTTTAAATTTTTTTCATCATATCTGATAAGTCTATCTACTTTAAATTTTAAATTCATATTTGCATTTTTTGATGATATTTTTGAAATGAAAAATTTTATTAATGGATTCTTTTCACTTAGTTTCATAATTTTCATAATTTTCATATACTTAATTGCTTTAAAAGTGTCATAACCTGCAAACAATTCATCAGCCGCGTCTCCTCCTAGAGCAACTTTAATTTTTTTTTGTGAGAATTTACATAACAAATAATAAGGTATTAATGAACTGTCACTAATTGGTTCATCAATTTTAGAAAAGTATTCATTACAAATATTTTCCATATTATCTGGGTCAATTAATTCTTTATGATGTAATGAGTTGATTTTTTTAGCTAAGTAATCAGAATATTTTGACTCATCAAATGATTTTTCTCTAAAATTAATAGCAAAAGTATTCAAATTATCTTTAGAATTATTTTGAGCTAAATAAGCAATAATTGAGGAGTCTAAGCCACCACTTAAAAAAACCCCAACCGAAACATCAGCAACTAATCTTTGTTTAACAGAATTTTCTAATAGTGAAAATATTTTTTCTTTCCATTCATTTTCAGAAATTGAATAATCTGGTTCTATAGAATAGTCCCAATATTTTTCAATTCTCATTTTCATTGAAGAAATATCTAATAAAAGATTATGACCAGCAGACAATTTAGAAATATTTTTATATGGGGTCGTTGTAAGTGGAAAATACCCATGTGCACAATATTTTTTAAGATTTAATATATTAAGATTAAAGTTAATTTTTTTAAATTGAGTAATTCCAGAAAGTTCTGATGAAAAAATAAACTTACTACCATCAAAATAGTAAAAAAGCGGTTTTTCACCAAATCTATCCCTGCTTAAAAACAAGTTATTCTGTTTTTTATCGTAAATTGCAAACGACCACATTCCATTTAAAAATTCTGGAAGTTTTTTTCCCCATTCTATAAATCCATGAATTAAAACTTCTGTGTCTGAGTGATCAGTAATAAATTTGTATCCTAAATTCTCTAATCTTATTCTTAGCTCTTTAGAGTTATATATTTCACCATTGTATACCAGTGAGTATCTTCCATCACTTGAAATCATCGGCTGTTTTCCATTAGAAATATCAACAATCTCAAGTCTATTATGTGAAAAAAAAATTGATGATTCTCTATTTTTTTCTAGAAAATAACCTTTATCATCTGGACCTCTGTGATTTAATTTATTTAAAATAGCGTTTAACTGACTATCCCTGATGTCAACATTAATAGCCCCAGTTAATCCACACATAGGTTCTTATAAAGGTATCTAGATATGTTGTAGTTGATCAATTTTTTTTCCATATTCTGATAGATATTCGATAGTAATTGTTTTTTTAAAATTATTTTTTTTTAAAAATACTAACTCTTTTTTAACTGAATTAATATTGAATTTATTTATATGTTTATGACTTATTTGAATATGATTAATAAATTTTCTATTATCTAAAAAAATGGTTTGAAAATTCTTTTTTTCACTTTTACAGTTTCCTGTATCTAAAACTAATTTTATATTATCTTTTTTAATTTTTTTTATAAAATCTAATACTTCATATGCATTATTTAAAAATAAATTTCCATATTTGTGGCTGATTGGTTCAATATTAATTTTTATATCTTTCTTTTTGGCAATATCTGCAAATTTTGAAAATAAAATTAAATTGAATTTTAATAATTCTTTTTTATCTATCTTTAAATTTCTTGATGGACATGAGCCTAAAGAAATATTTTTTATATTAAGATAAAAACAAAAATTAACTATTTTTTTCATATGATTTGTTAAATACATAATATTTTTTTTTTTATTATTAATCTTTTTAGATTTATAAAAAAGAGACTGTAATGAAATTATTTTTATTTTTTTTTCTTTTAATATTTCTTTTATCTTATATGGATTTTTAAGTAGATTTTTGCTGATTAAAGTAGGGGCAACTTCAATATTTTCTAAATTATTTATTTTTACAATATCTAAAAATTTTTCAAATTTTAACTTCGTATAGCTTATGTTTGTTAAGGAAATTTTCAATTTACTAATTTTAACCATTATTAGTTATTTTTAACTTTTTACAATTGATTTTATGTAATCTTTATAATTAAATATTGTTTTATACTTTGATTTTATAAAATATTTAATTATATAATTTAATAATGCAAAAAATAATAGACTAATCACTAAATAATAAAATTTACTATATGATACATTTCCTAAAAAAATAATAAATCCTATAATAAATAAATATATTATAAAAATTAGTTTTTTTATTTGATAAATATTTTTTTTATCAAGGACTATATAGATAAATAATTTAAAAATATCTTTTAAGGCTAAAGCTACTCTATTAAAAAAATTATATGACGTTGTACCTCTCACCCTTTTGTAATGATCAACTTTTATTTCACTTATTTTAAAATCATGCTTATACGAAAAAAAAATAATAAATCTGGCTAATCCACTATAATTCATAAGTTTGTAGATTTTTTTTTTATAAATTTTAATTCCACACCAATAATCTTTTAATTGTAATCCTGATAAAATTTTAAGAATATTATTATAAATTTTTGATAATAACTTCATAATAATTGGATCTTGTCTAAATTCCCTACACCCATTTACAACATCTAAATTTTCATTTTTCATCATTCTAATCATCTTAATAATATCTCCAGTAGAATACTGTAAATCCCCATCTATATTTGCTATAATTTCTCCTGCACATAAATTTATTCCCACTTCTAATGCATAAGCTTTGGATACATTTTTCTTTAAATTAACAAAAGTTATTTTGTTATATTTTTTACAAATTGAATTTCCTATTTCCTCGGTATTATCTGTTGAACCATCATTAACTATAATGATTTCATAAATATTAGAGAATTCACTTTCTTCAAATGAATTTATAATTTTTAATGTTAGTTCATCTATTGATTGTGATTCATTATGAACAGGTATTATAATTGAAATTTTATCTTCTAAGTTGCTCATAATTTAAAAATGAATTAATTTTATTTGTTAACTTAGAGTTTTTATAACTATTATTTTCACTTAAAAAATTATTTACAACATAGCTCATATTATTTTTCTCATCATAAAATCTTGATTTAATTTTTTTAACTTTTGCAATTATAAATTTTTTTTTTTTAATTCTTTTATATTCATAAGCTATTAAAGTTTTATCTTTATTATTTAAATCGCAAATTATTGTTCCTTTGTCGCAATAAATAGTACATGTATTTTTTTTTTGATTTAACTGAGCAAAATTTAAAGATAAATTTATTAAACCAACTAATTTGTTATTTTTTGTACATAAAATAATAGATGTTTCACATTTATCATTTTTTTGGATAATATTTTTTAATTGTAATTTAATTTTATCGATATCATAAAAAATTGAAAGAATACTAATAGCATGAGGTGCCAACAAATGATTTACTCCATATTGCATAAAACGACCACACTGATTTATTTCAATATTAATATATTTGATATTACCTAATAATTTGTTGCTAATAATTTTTTGTGCATAATTTAAACTTTTAGAAAATGTATATGGATAAGAAACAGTAATTAAATTTTTGTCTTTTTTGATTAACTTGTTGAAATCATTTTGCTCGCCTTTATTCATAAGAAGAGGCTTCTCTACTAAAACTTTCTTACCTTTTTTTGCAAATCTAATTGCAAGATTTGCATGGGTAGATATTGGTGTGACTATATCTACAAATTTAATAGATCTATCATTTATTAATGCGGAGATATTATTCGTAATATTAAACTTTTTATACTCATTGTTTTTTAATATATTTTTATTTTCTTTAAAAAAAATATGAGAAATTTTAACATTCTTATTTTTTTTTATATATTTAAGGTGAATCTTACCCCAGTAACCAATTCCAATTAACGCTACAATTTTTTTTAACAAAATATTTTATTTTGGTTTAAAATTTATCTTTTATTTTACTTTGATTATATTTCTGTTGTTTCTGGACAGCTATCTTTATCCCATCTTTTGTTAGTATCTTTATAGACATGCTTGCCTTCAGCTTTTTTATTTTTTTCCCCCACATAAAGGGTTTTATCTTCTTTTGCCATACGATTATTTTCTTTATTATAAATATTCCACTCTGAGTTTATTTCTAAAGCCATTCTATTGCATCTTGCTGTCGAATTTATGCATGTGTGGCAATGAAATTCTTTATCTTGAGATACTTCAATCATTTGTTTTAATTCTTCTACTGTTTCAGGTTGTTTACCAAGGATACCATAATCAAAAGATGGTGTAGCTATACTTGAGCATCTATATATATGCCCACTTGATCCCATTGTAGTTTGATAATAAGTGTAGGCACATTGCTTATAGCTTTCAGCAAGCATCCTATCAATGTCTTGATTTTCTGGCGCAAAATAAAACACAAATGGTTTTTCATTTTTACTTTTAGACATGTACGGTTCTAAAAGTTCTTTAAATTTTTTGTGTTCTTTAACCTCAACTTTTTGCTTATAATTTTGTACTTTTTTAACTTCATTTCCATATTGTGCATAGGGAATAGAAAATCTTAATGAATCAACCTTAATCTCTTTCATTAAATCAATAAATTTTGTTAATTCTTCGACACTTGAGTTCCATTTGTTTAGTAAATAAGCAACCCTAATTGATCCATTTGATTTTTGTTTTTCTCTCTCTGAAACAAGAATTCTTAATCCTTCGATAATATCTGTCCAAGCATCATATTTTATATTTTTTGTTTTCATGTGACTTTCTGGAGAACCTCCATCTAAGCTACACGAAAAATAATCATACTTATTTTTCATTAGACTTACTAATTCTGAACAAAACCCAGATTTTTCCTGGAGTTTTCTCAATTGTGAGCCGTTAGAGTGTATACCAAAATGAGCATTCAATTTTTTTGTTAACCTTATAAAATCCATAAAATAAGGATTTAATAATGGTTCTGTATAGGCTCCACCATATATATAATATTCAAAAGTATTGGGTCCAATTTCCTCCATCAACTTTAATGCTTTCTTTTCATCCAAACCAAGTGCCATATCCAACTTACTTCCTTGACAATAAAAACAATGAAAATCACAAGCTATTTCTTTGTTTGATGGTAAGTGAATTTCCATTTGTCTTGGCCAAACAAATTTTTTGTTAAAAATATCTTTCTCATCCACCCAATCAGTGAGATTTTTCATGTAATTATAATTATCTAATCTAGGCATACTTTTTATTAAATACTGACAAATTCATCATAAGATTTATCCTATGAATTCAAATTAAATCTTTCAATACAAATATTTATTTAAAAAGTAAAATCTCAATAAATAAGATAATAAAGCCAATTTTATCTGTATTTCACAAACTCACAGTTTAGCAAAACTAGCACACATTATAGTATTTTTTGTGAAAATTTTTATAATGTATTACGTATAAATACTTAATTATTCGTTGATTCTTTTTTTAGATAGAGAAATTGTTTATTTTTATTTATATATTTACAAAATAGTAAATTATATAATTTATAGTATAAGGATAAAAATAATATTCCAATTTAATTAAATAATGAAAAAATATTTAAAATTAATAATAACTTTTCTCACAATGACTGTTATGCTGATTTATATATCAGATTTCAGTTTTAAGACAAAAAAATTTTCATTTACAAAAATAAAAAAAATATTTCCTAAGGATCTGATTGTTTTTTTGCAAACATTTTCATTAAATTTTATTGATTATAACTACACAATAGAAACTGAAAAAATATTTGAATTAGAAAGTAGAAATGTAAAATTTAAGAAAATTTCCAGTAGTTTTTTTAAACCTAGAGGTTACTTAGAGCAAGATAATCAAAATATTTATTTCATGAATAATAATGGGATATTATTTTATTTTTCTAAAAATGAGATTATTGAAAATAAAAAAGTTAAATTTAAAAAGATAAAAACCAATCTAGTTTCGTTAATAGGAAAAAGTTATACCCAAGATGTTGTAACTGTAGTTAAAGATATTTTAATTATCGACAATAAAGTTTTTGTTTCCTATGTTAATAATTTAAATGGTTGTTACTCTAATGGATTTTTAAATGGTGTTTTAAATGTAAATAAAATTATTTTTTCTCCATTTCTTATAATAGATGAATGTAAAAAAAGACTTGGTCTTTCAGTTGGAGGGAATCTAAAAAAGTTTAAAGATAATAAAATTGTTGTAAGTATTGGTGATTATGAGTCTTATGAGTTTGTTGGTGATGATGACCCGCAAAATATTAATAGTTTATATGGAAAAATTATAACTGTTGATCTAGATACAAAAAAAATTGATATACTATCTAAAGGACATAGAAACCCACAAGGTTTATTTTATGATAGCAAAAATGACATTTTGTTTACTACTGAACATGGGCCCCAAGGTGGTGATGAGATCAATGTTAACGTCAGTCCAAATTTTAATAAAATTAAAAATTATGGATGGGCAATTTCTTCTTACGGTGAACATTATGGTTATGATGTTGGTTGGAGCGATAAAATTAAAAAAGAAACAAATTTAATCGATGATTTATATAAAGTAGCACCTTTAAATAAGTCTCATAAAAATTTTGGTTTTGAAGAGCCAATAAAATATTTTATACCGTCAATTGGTATTACTGAAATTTTAAAAGTAAAAAATCATAATAACAATAATCACAAATTATTAGTTTCCAGTATGGGATGGGTTGTAGAGGGAGATATAATGACATTACATATAATAGATTTTGATAATAATTTTTTTCAAAAAAATCATGAAAAAATATATGTGGGTGAAAGAATAAGAGATATTATTGATTTAAAAAATGGTCAAATAGTAATGAGTTTAGACACGTCAGGATCAATTGCTTTACTTTCTAATGTTTATTAGAATAAAATTAATTATTATAAAATCTTTTATATAACAAGAATAGCAGCTTACAAAAATAATTAAAATTGAGCAATTGAGAAAAGAAATAAATTAATCTATTTTAAAAAATTATCTAAGGTTTGATGCAAATGATTTCAAAAAAAAATGAGTCTTTTAAAAATATTTAAAATGGAATTAAGTTCATTAAAAATAGTAATTACGTAAATGGTTCTATGATTAATATAGATGGTGGAATGTAAAAAGGCAGGAAAGTATCCTCTTATTTTTGATTTTTATAAATGATAAGTGTAGATTTTATTGAGTGATGGTGCCCCCGCACGGAGTCGAACCGCGGACCTATTGATTACAAATCAATTGCTAAAATTTAAATAAACATTTGCTAGCAACAATAATATTGAAATATATTTTATCTGGTCACAATCTTGGCACAGTGGTAAAGTTTTTAAATGAAAAAGCTTTTAGGGATATTGGTTCTGGGTTTGTTGTTGAGTGGGAACGCTTATTCTGAAATGTCTTATGATGTAGATAAAGATGAGTTTAGTGGAAAAACATATCACTACATTATGTCAAATTATGCCAAACCAAATAAACCTTTGTCTTTTCCATATGCTGATACAGAAAGCTCACTAATAGTTGCTTGCCTAGAAGGTGGTCATCATTATTCTTACATATGGTTTAATAGTCTTAACTTAACAGGTGGAAAAACTAATGATGGTTATGAACTACATACATTAGAAGTTAAAGCTGGTGGTAGTTTTGAAAATATTTGGGCCACTCAAGATTTTGGGAAAAAAACTTTAGATTTTAATATGACTAAATCTGATAAAAAAAGAATTATTGAATTAATGAGAATGAATGATGAAATAATGATTCAATTAAACCATTATCAAGATGGAAAAAGATTTTATAAGTATGATACCAAAGGTTTCTCTAAATTATTTGATCAACATTGTTAATGAGAAAAAAACTTTTAACGATCATTTGATCTTGGCACGATCCTGGCACAATCAATTATTAGATTTAATTAAAAACTGGTTCAGCAAAAATAATTA
>MDSY01141931.1_pt1 | contig 10592 bp, 5 predicted proteins | sample 811131 | NCBI WGS metagenome assembly MDSY01 (sample SAMN05326643, study PRJNA326480) | marine metagenome | isolation source: seawater | place: Atlantic Ocean: South West | collected 2010
GTCGGTGAATCAAAAAGAAGATATCAAGATCATTTTGCAGTTCTAAGAAATCATGCCACAGCAAACTAATTTAAATGTAGCCCCATATTTCGACGACTTTGATTCAGCAAATGATTTTCATAAGGTGCTGTTCAAACCTGGATATCCTGTTCAGGCTAGAGAGTTAAGTACATTACAATCTATATTACAAAATCAAGTTGAAAAGTTTGGTCAACACTTTTTCAAAGAAGGGGCAAGAGTAATACCTGGAAATATTTCATATAATAGCGAATATTTTGCAGTACAATTAAGTAACACTTATCAAGGAGTTCCTGTATCTGCATATATTGAGCAATTAGTTGGATTAAAAATTACAGGTGCAAGATCTGGAGTTACTGCTGTTGTTGATCAGGTTTTATTTTCAGAGAATTCTGAACGAGGGAATTTAACTCTTTATGTAAATTATCTTTCATCAAATATACAAGATAATTCAACACAAACATTTTTAAGTGGAGAAGATATTTATTGTAGTAAAACTATTGTATCTGGATTATTAGCAAATTCTTCAATAAATGCAGGTAGTCCATTAGCTACTACTGTTGCTAATGCAGCAACGGCAACAGGATCATCATTTTCTGTTCAGGATGGTGTATATTTTATTAGGGGTAATTTTGTAAATGTTTCAGCTGAAACTTTACTTCTCGATCAATATGATACTAACCCAAGTTATAGAGTTGGATTCTTTGTAAATGAGCAAATTATTAATGCTGATATGAATGAAACCCTGAATGATAATTCTCAGGGATTTAATAATTACTCAGCACCAGGTGCTGATAGATTAAAGATATCTGTAAATCTTTTTAAGAAAACACTTTCTGATTTAAATGATGATAATTTTGTAGAACTTGCAGTAATTGAAAATGGTATCTTAAAGTCAAAAACAAAAAGTGGAAGTAGTAGTGGATCTATTTTTGCAAAAGACTTACAAGATTCATTAGCAAAAAGAACATACAAAACATTTGGTGATTATCTAGTAAGAGCATTTGATGTATCAGTTTTAGAATCATTAAATAATAATCAAGGAAATAATGGCGTATTTAATGCTGGTCAAGTAACTCCTGGTGGAGTAACAGCATCAGATAATGATATGCTTTATAAGGTTGGTCCAGGCAAATCTTATGTTAAAGGATATGCTGTAGAAACATTAGGAGCGACACTTATAGATTCTCCAAAAACAAGAACTACAAAAACATTAAAAGATCAGGCTTTAACATATAATACTGGATCTACATTATCTGTAAATCGTGTTTATGGTTCTGCACAAATTGGGGTTGGTAATACTTATGTTGTTAGTTTAAGAGATACTAGAGTTGGTGCTAATGGTTATGATCTTCCAGGTAAAGAAGTTGGAATGGCTAGAGTATATGATTTTAGATTAGAATCTGGATCATATAATGCATCAAATGCAAATTTAAATCAGTGGGATTTGGCGTTATATGATATTCAAACAACATCAGAAATTACCATTAATGAACCAGTAACCTTACCAATTCCAACTTATATTAAGGGTTCTCAAACTGGAGCAACTGCTTTCCTTAAAGATGCAGTAACTGCTGGTGTTGCACTTACTGTATATGAAAGGCAAGGAGAATTTAATGCTAATGAGCCATTAATATTCAATGGGGACGCAAATGGTAGAATTGCTATTGCAATTACAAATCATAACGTTTCTGATGTAAAATCATTATATGCCACAGATAATGGTTTAGTTGGTATTAATACTTTTAGTGCTGATGTTATTCCTACACTGAAAGCACCTATTGGTATAGCATCTGTTACTTCAGTATCTGCAAATATTAGTACTGTAACTAGTACAAATAAACTATTTCCTGGTGTTATAGAAGTTGGCAATTTAATTCAATTTAGTAATCTAGCAAACTCCGATGATCCTACTCTTGCAAGAGTAGTTACTGTTGGATCAGATCTTATCACTATTCAAGGAGTAGAAACTGTACCTGGTATATGTAATGGTGTTTTACCATCTACCAACATTAATGTTAGTGATTTAATTGTACAATCTTCAGATGTACAAACATCTGGTGATGATACATTATATACATGGTTACCAAAGCATAATGTAGCTACTGTAGATTTGACAAATGCTTCAATTACAATAAGGAAAGTATTTACTGTTAATATAGCAGATAATCAGTTAGATGGTGGAAGTCTTCCTACTGCAGGTGAAAATGAAACCTTTTTACCATTCGATGAGGAAAGATATTCATTAACAAGATCAGATGGTACTACAGAAGTACTAACTTCTGATAAAGTTCAATTCGTATCGGGTAGTGGTGGAAGATCATTGATAATTTATGGTTTAGGATCGAATGATACTGGTGCTACTTTAACAGCAACTTTAACTAAGGATAAACCAAAAGCTAAAGCAAAAATAAGAAATAGAGTGCAATCTGTTATTATTAATAAGACTAAAATTGATGGATCGGGTATTGGTGCAACTACATTAAATAATGGATTAGAATATGGCAATTATCCTTTTGGTACAAGAGTTGAAGATAGTTTAATTTCACTCAACACACCAGATATTATTACTGTTCATAGTATATTTGAATCATCAGATACTCAAGATCCTTCTTCCCCTAAACTAGTATTATCCTCCATATTAAGTGCATCTACAACAACTGAAGAGTATGTTGTTGGAGAATTATTAACAGGACAATCAAGTGGGGCAGCTGCTATAGTTGCAGAAAAACTATCTAGCAATCAAATTTCTGTTCTTTATAAGAATGATAATGTCTTTAAGGAAGGAGAATCTATATTATCTTCTGAGTCTAAATTTACTGCAACTATTACTACTTTAAATTCACCTAGTTTTGATATAACTGATAGTTATTCTTATGATAATGGACAAGAAGCAACCATTTATAATTATGGTGCAATTGAGAAGAACCCAGAGGCAGATACTCCAACTAAGAAAATAATTGTTTACTTTGCTAGTGGGTCTTATGATTCATCAGATACAGGAGATATTACTACTGTTGAATCATATGATACCTACAATTATGGTAATGAAATCCCAAGTTTTGATGGAATGAGTAATTCTGATATTATTGATATTAGACCAAGAGTACAAGATTATTCAGTGGAAGTAGATACAAGATCTCCATTTGAATTTTTGGGTAGAACATTTTCAACTACATCAAATTCTGCTGCAAATGTATTAGCATCTGATGAGACTATCAAGACTACATTTTCTTATTATCAAGGAAGAAAGGATAGAATTTTTATCAATAAAGAATCTAACCTTCAAGTTAAATATGGAGCACCTTCAGATAACCCTGATCTTCCAGAAGCTGTTGATGATGCTTTAGAAATTTGTCAATTAACACTTCCTCCATACATTTATGATGTAAAAGATGTTTCAATTGAATATTTGAAGTATAAGAAATTTAAGATGAGTGATCTTAAAGATCTTGAAAATAGAGTTAAGAGTTTAGAATATTATACAACTTTATCGATGTTAGAAACTGCAACTTCTAACTTATTTGTTCCTGATCAAGATGGATTTAATAGATTTAAGTCAGGATTCTTTGTAGATAATTTTACATCACTTGGAGCACAAGAAACTGCATTTGCCAATTCTCTGGCCAATAGTATTGATTTGAATCAACAAACATTGCGTCCAAAACATTACACTACATCATTAAGTCTTATTCCTGGACCTGTTGTTAATGTAGATACTACTGCAGATGCTGCATTCTCTTTGATAGAAGGTGTTAATGTAAGAAGAACTGGCGATCTTGTTAGTTTGGATTATGCAGAGGTAGAATATTTAAAACAATCTTTTGGAACTAGAAGTGAAAGTGTAACTCCATTTATGATAAGTTTCTGGCAAGGAACTGTTGAAATGACTCCATCAACAGACAACTGGGTTGATACTGTAAGACTTGAGGCTAGAGTTATTGAGAATGAAGGTAATTTTGCTTCTGTTCTTGCGAATGCAAGAGCTAACCTTGGATTTAGTCAAGATGGTTTTGCAGGAACTGTATGGAATTCATGGCAAACTAACTGGAGTGGAGAGACAAATATAGTTAATAGACAAACCTCTAGAACTTCTGTCTTTACACACTCTCATGATGGTGGTCAAAGTGGATGGAGACGAACAGATAGAATCTTTGAGATGACAAGAAATACTATTCAGTCAGGAACTACTCAAAGATCAGGAACAAGACGTGCAGTTATTGAGCAATTTGATAGAGAATCTTTAGGTGATAGAGTTGTTAGTAGAGATATTGTTCTATTCTTAAGATCTAGAAATATTCAATTTATTGCTAAAAGAGTTAAACCATTAACACAGATATATGCATTCTTTGATGGTCAGGATGTAACTAAGTATATTGTTCCAAAACTATTGGAAATTCAAATGACTTCGGGTACATTCCAAGTTGGTGAATCAGTGGTTGCTACTCAGAATGGAACTGGATTGGGTGATGTACAAGCACCTAATACAGCTGCTGGAGCAATCTTTAGAGTTGCACAACCAAATCATAAAGGTGGTGCGTACAATATTCCTACATCAACATTCTCTGATAATCCTTATACTTATAGGTCTATCCCATCAAGTTACTCTGCATCATCTACCTTATTGAACATAGATATTCGTTCAATGGCAGATGAGGCTCAAGGAGATTATTATGGTTGGGTAGAAACAGGTATGGTTCTAGTTGGACAAAGTAGTGGAGCACAAGCAACAATTACTAATCATAGATTAGTTTCAGATACTTCTGCTACATTGATTGGAAGTTTCTTTGTTCCAAATCCTAACTCAAATACACATCCAAGATTTGAAACTGGTAAGAGGGTATTAAGACTAACTAATGATCCAGATAATAATGTTGACAAAGCAACAACATCAGCAGAAGAAACATTTGAAGCTAGTGGTATTCTTGAAACTATTCAAGAAGACATTGTTTCTACAAGAAATGCAAGAATCGAAACTCAAACAGTAGTAGAGGCTAGAGGAGTAGAAAGAATATTAAACACTGAGGTTATACCTGGAACACAAAGAACAGTTACAGGGGCTAATAGCAGTTTTGATAATAGACCTAGACGTTGGGGTGATCCACTTGCACAAACAGTTCAGATTGAAGATCCTGCAGGTGTATTCTTAACAAGAGTTGATCTCTTCTTTAGAAGTAGAGATGATATGGGTATTCCTTTTGTTTTCCAAATAAGAACAACAGAAAATGGATCTCCTGTTTCTACTATTATACCAAACTCTGAGGTAACATTAAGTCCAGAAGAAATTAATTTATCTGCAGACGGATCCGTTGCAACACCAATACAATTCGAGTCTCCTGTATACCTTGAAGGTGGTAATAAGGAATATGCATTAACACTTCTTTCAAGTTCTACTAAGTATTCGGTTTATATTTCTAGAGTTGGAGAAAATGATTTAATTACTGAAGCATTTGTATCTCAACAACCCTATCTAGGATCATTATTTAAATCACAGAACGCATCTATATGGGAACCAAGTCAGTGGGAAGATCTTAAGTTCACTATTTACAGAGCTGATTTCTTAACTAGTGGATCATTTGATCTTTATAATGCAGATCTTAAGACAGGAAATGATCAGATACCATATTTAAATCCAAATTCTTTAGTTGTTAACTCTAGACAATTGAGAGTCGGATTGGGTACAACAGTAGCAGATCCTATAATTAAAGTTGGTAATACTGTTACTCAAGATAACACAGGTGCAACAGGTAATCTTATTTCTACTGCAGGAATTGCCACAGGTGCATTGTCTATATCAAGACCAGGAATAGGATTTACTCCTGCAAGTGGTCATTATCAATATGATGGCGTTACTTTAACTACTCTTACTGGTAATGGTACTGGAGCTAAAGCAAATATTACTATTGCAAATGGAGTTGCATTGGGTGCTACATTCTCTGTTGGTGGTCATGGATATCAAGTTGGTGATGTCTTAGGTATCTCAAGTATTGGTAATAATAATCTAGGACTTAATGCTAGATTATCTGTTGCAACCATTGGAGATGTAAACGAACTTATCTTAGATAATGTTCAAGGTGATTATAAGGTTGGTACAGCAAATACTGTATTCTTTACGAATAGTGCTGGAGTATCAACTGCATTAAATTGGGTAAATGGTGGTGATGTTCAAATCGATGAAATTACAACTGTCAGTGATGGAGTTCATATTAAGGTGAACCATAATAATCATGGTATGTATTTTGCAGATAATAAAGTAAGAATATTTGGTGTTAAGTCAGATATTAAACCTACAAAACTAACTTCTGAATACAAATCAGATTCTGTTGGTGCAATATCAGTAGAAGATGCAAGTAAATTCTCTATATTTGAAAATGTAGGAGTTGGTACAACTAATACTGGATTCCTACAAATAGGTGATGAGGTTATTGAATATACTGCTGTTAGTGGTAATACTATTGGTGGTGATATTACTAGATCTGTTGATAAAGTTACATCAATTGGTTCTAGCACTCTTACTGGTATTAGAAATTATCCTGTAGGTACACCAGTTTATAAGTATGAATTGAGTGATGTTAACTTATTAAGGATTAATAAGACTCATGATTTAGTATCGACAACTGCTACAGGAAAGGGTGAGGCTATTGGTTTTGATCATTACAATATTGAAGTTGATATGTCTACTACATTTAATTCAAATAATACAAGTAGAGCAGTTGGAACATCATTCCCTAAACTGTATTTAAATAATACTAAATCAACTGGTGGTAATGCTATTCAAGCATCTCAAAATATTTCATATGAGTTAGTAACTCCTTCAATTCAGACATTATCTGTTCCTGGTACTACTATGACAGGAGAAATTAGAACAGTAACAAGTCAGAGTATGGATGGTGCTGAATTGCCTTATGTTGATAATGGATTTGAATCTGTTACCTTGAATGATAATAACTGGCTTGATAGTCCAAGATTGATTGCATCAAATGTAAATGCAGAAAATAAATTATCAGCAATGCCTGGTAATAAATCTGTTAACTTGAAACTAACTTTAGGATCATCAGATTCTAAAGTAAGTCCAATAATTGATCTACAAAGATCTTCTCTTATATTGTCATCAAACCGTATTAATAATGTAATCACTGATTTTGCAACGGATCCAAGAGTTAATGAAATAGGTGTAGATCCTACTGCTTTCCGTTATATATCTAAGGAAGTTGAATTGGTTAATCCAGCAACATCTATAAGACTTATGTTGGAAGGTCATTTAACTCCTAGAAATGATATTAGAGCATTCTATGCAATTAGTGATAAGGAAAACTTTAATCCAATATTTATACCATTTCCTGGATATTCTAATTTAGATCAAGATGGTCAAGTTATTGATCCTTCTAAGAATAATGGACAGTCTGATACATTTGTTGCTCCAACAAATGAAGAATCATTTAATACAAATAATTTGGAATTTAATCCATATGAATTTACTGTTGATAATCTTCCATCATTCAAATCATATAGGATTAAACTAGTTGCGACTTCTACAAGTCAAGTTTATGTTCCTCAAATAAAAGGTTTGAGAGTTATTGCATTAGCATAATATGGAATTACAACAAGTAAAGAATCAATCTGATTTGGCTCGTAATATTGAATCAAATTCAATTGTAAATACAGATACAAAAGAATTTAATAAGTATATAATGAGAAAAAAGGTAAGGACTAAAGGTAATGATAGGGTGGAAATCATGGAAAATGATCTATCAAGATTAAAAGGTGAAATTAATGAAATCAAAAATCTACTTAAGGAACTGGTAAATGGCAAGTAAAAATATTACATTTGATCCAACTTCAGGAGTCCCTTATGCGGCTAACCTGACAATTCAGGGTGGTGCTAATTTTGAAGCAACATTTAATGTAGTAAATACTTCAAATACACCATATCCCTTTACAACTGCATGGTCTGCGAATTCACAGATTGCAAAAAGTGTTGCAGTTGGTGCAACTTTAGGTGCATCTGCAACATTTACTTCAGGGATTACTACATCAGCAACTTTAAGTACAGTAAAAATCTCTTTAGGATCTACTGCTACTAGAGCATTAAGTGAAGGTAGATATGTTTATAATGTTTTGGTGAGTTCTGGATCAACGATATATAACATAGTAAATGGGAATATTCTGGTTTATGCTGGTGTATCCTCTGCACCCTAAATAATGATTAAGGAGTAGATGTGTAAATGGCAAAACCATCAAGTAGATCAGATCTCATAAATTACACTAAACGGCAACTGGGTGCTCCAGTGCTGGAAATTAATGTAGCTGATGAGCAAATAGATGACCTAATAGATGACGCTCTTCAGATATTTCAAGAGCGTCATTTTGATGGTGTGACAAAGGATTATGTAAAATATAAGATAACGCAGGATGATATTGATAGAGGAAAAGGTCCAGGAGAAGATAATCCTGTAGGTATTGTAACCACTACGATAGATAAAACTGTAGGTGTTTCTACACAATTCAAATTCCAAGAAAATAGTAATTATCTACCACTTCCTCCCGATATTATTGGAGTGGAAAAGATTTTCCATTTTGATGGATCTGCTACATCAACTAACAATATGTTTAGTGTAAAGTATCAGTTATTCTTGAATGATATTTACTATTATGGTGCTACTCAATTGATGAATTATGCTATGGTAAGATCTTATTTGTCTGATATTGATTTTTTATTAACTACTCAGAAGCAATTTAGATTTAATCAACGTCAAGATAGAATTTATATTGACATTGATTGGAGTGGAGTGACAGAAGGTGATTGGTTAATATTTGATGTATTTAAGGCTATAGATCCAAATGCTTCTACTGGAGTATGGAATGATTCATTTTTGAAAAGATATGTGACTCAATTAGTTAAAAGACAGTGGGGTCAAAACTTAATGAAATTCCAAGGAGTAAAACTTCCTGGTGGTGTTGAGTTAAATGGACGGCAAATGTATGATGATGCAGAGAAAGAACTTGAGATCATCAGAGAACAAATGTCCAATACTTATGAAGTACCACCACTTGATATGATAGGTTAATATCATGGCACTTAATCCATATTTTCAACAAGGTGCTCGATCTGAACAAAATTTAGTTCAGGATTTAATCAACGAACAGTTGAGGATGTATGGTGTCGAGGTACATTATATGCCTCGCAAGTATATAAAAGAAAATACTGTAATAAGAGAAGTTGTACAATCTAAGTTTGATGATGCATATCCTCTTGAGGCATATGTTGATACTTATGATGGTTATGGTGATAATCCCGTTCTTTTAACTAAATTTGGTATAGAAGCAACAAATGAAATAACTCTTACTATTTCTAGGGAAAGATGGGAGACTTACATCGAACCATTGATGAAGAATGAAGATGATGTAAAATTATCAACTAGACCAAAGGAAGGTGACCTAATATATTTCCCATTAGGGGATAGATTGTTTGAAATTAAGTTTGTAGAGCATGAAAAACCTTTCTATCAATTACAAAAGAATTATGTTTATGAATTGAGATGTGAACTCTTCCGTTACGAAGATGAGGTTATTGACACTGGTGTTGAAGAAATTGATAATGAATTGATTGGAGATAACGTTGATGGAACATCTGAAGATGGTATTCCAACAATATTAGGGCCTACACAAACCTTTACTTTGGTGGGTGCTGCATCTACTGCTGCTGCATACACTGGAATAGTGCCTACTGGCGGTCTTAATTACTTTAGTATATCAAATAGGGGTGGTGGATATATTACACCCCCTACAATCGGTTTATCGTCAGCACCTTCTGGAGGAACGACGGGTATTGCAACTGCTGTTTTGATTGCTGGTATTCAGTATTGTAACTTGAATATAAGTTTGAATCAAAAATCAGTACAGTCAATAGAAATTGCAAATCCAGGTGCAGGATATACTGTTGCTCCAGGTGTAGCATTTACTAGTGATACTGGTGTTGGTGCTGCAGCAACCGCATATATTGCTGATGGTACATTGGGTGTTGTAACTGTTACTAGTGCTGGTGGTGGATTTGTAACTGCACCAACTGTAACATTTGCTGGACCAACAGGAGTTGGAACAACTGCAGCTGCTGTTGCTGTGATTAATGCAGCTGGTTCTGTTACTGATGTTAGATTTACTAATACTGGTGCTGGTTATACTGCTGGAGATCTTCCACTCAGTGCAACGTTCTCTGCTCCAGCAACGGGATCGCAAGGAGATTATAGATTCAATGAAACAGTAACTGGTGCTACAAGTGGAGCAACTGGTAAAGTAAGGACATGGGATTCTGTCTCAAATGTTTTAGAGGTATCTTCAATATCTGGAACATTCTCTATTGGAGAGAATATAACTGGTTCTATATCAGGTGCAGTTCATGCTCTAAGACTAATTAATACAGACCCAACTGACGATGGATTTGCTGATAATATTAATATAGAAACAGAAGCAGATAGTATATTAGACTTTACTGAGCAGAACCCATTTGGAATGCCCTAAATAAGATACCAGGACTATAACAATGTTTGAATATTTTTATAACGAGATTCTGAGAA
>MDSY01034324.1_pt1 | contig 10587 bp, 5 predicted proteins | sample 811131 | NCBI WGS metagenome assembly MDSY01 (sample SAMN05326643, study PRJNA326480) | marine metagenome | isolation source: seawater | place: Atlantic Ocean: South West | collected 2010
ACTGGATCAAAACCAAGCCATGGTAACATTGGACGGGTTTCTGGCCCGGGAGCGCTAGCTCCTGTTGGAAATTCTGAATAGTTTCCGGTTCCATTTAAATAATTTTTGAGATCATCCTCGTTAGGATCTTCAATGCCTACATGCCCATGGTTTTTAACTGCGAAATTATTATGCTCATCATCATGATCTGATTTGTTAAGTAAGGGCGGAAGATTGTTATGTTCATCTTGTGTTAAATACTGCGTACTTCCATGATTGGTCATTAAATTATCATGAGAATCATTGTCTGCAGTTTGATAATTGTGATTATGTGTTAAATTTACCCACGTTCCATCACCTTGTAAATAATAATTATCATTAGACGGTGTTGGTACTAAAGTTGGACTCGATTCATTCCCATTAATACTCCCAGAAAAGGTTTCTGGTTTACCTGTTACTTGAGACCAATTTATACTAATAATCTTACTATCTGACAGAGTCCCTATATCAGCAGACTTTACTGTATTATCACTTATGTTTATTGATGTTATAGCACCATCAGCTATTTTTTGTTTTGTCACTGCATCAGCTACTATTTTTCCGCCAGTAATAGCATTATTGTCTATTTTTGATGTATCTACAGCATCATCTTCAATATTAGCTGCTGTTACGTTTGTTAAGAAACCTAGAGCTTCTATTTCGGATTTTTTTAAAGGGGTATCCCATTCATAGTTTTCACTTAAAAATAGTGTAAAATCATTATTTACATCATCAGCATTTACGGCGGGCACCAAACAGGGAGGGGTCTCCCCTCCAATACTTGGATAACACTCTTCTTCATAATGAATGTAATCCACTCCATCGGCAAATCCTGACGGAATTCCAACTATTGTATTCCAGTTAACACCATTTAATGATGTCAAAAATCCAACCTCTGAAATATAGGATCTAATTGTGTCTTCACTTAAGTTAGTATCAATTGCACTTAAATTAACTGAACCACCATCTGTTATCGTTAATTCTTTGCTACTTAAATCTATAGATAACTCTTGATCAAAAGAACTTAAGTTTATTTCAGTTATTACTGTATCATCATTGATTAATCTTAATTTATGATCATTGCTTAAACTTAAATTCAAATTTTCAATTCTATTTTCAATTACTGCGTCACTATTTTCAAAATTTTCTCGTATAATACTATCTTGAGCTTCATAAGCATTGGTTATCAAATTATTTTGAATTACATTAGCTGATTGATACTCTGATTTAATTGAATTTAATAAATTTATGTCATTGGTGGTATAATTGCTGGTTAATGTATTTAAGGCTATATTATCTGCGATTATATACGCTTGTTCACTCATAATCATTGTTTGCAAATTATTATCTTTATTTTGATAAGCTTGTCTAATTCTATTTGTTTGATTTTGATTTTCCTGCTTATATTCAGCCGTAAAATTTGCTGAGACATTATCATCTGCTAACTGATAGGCTGTGTGTATATTTGAAGATATTTGTTCATCTGCTTCTAAATATTCCATCATGATATTCTCTGACATGACGGCATCGGCATTAATATAATTAGCAATAATTATGTCTTCTTGGGTACTATTGCCTAAGCTATACTCCTGTGTTAATTCTGATTTTATTTTTATGTCTTCGTCTCTATATCCTTGGGTAAGATTTATCGAGATTATTTCGTCATTATTGATATAACCCTCCCTCAGATTTTCTAGCATCGTATCATCGGCAATTATGTAGGCTTGTGTCAAAGTGCTAATCTGGTCTTCATTAGCACTAACATATTCTTCAGTAATACTAATTTTTAATTGCTGATCTGCTAGTTGATATGCTTGCATAATACTTGCTGATGTTGATCTATCACCTGCTTGATAACCATCTATTAACACTATCTCCATTGCATCATCAGCGACTTGATAATCATTTGTGATTTCATTGATGTTTTGCTGGTCTGCTAATTCATAGCCTGTTGTTAACGTTGTTATATTTTCTGTATCTTCAGATTCAAATTCCGCGATTACATTATTAATTGTATCTATTTTGATATAGTTAAACTCGGATATATCGGCCTCTGTCAATGTTGTATCTAAACTGCTTAGATTTGCTGTAAGAACACCTCCATTATCTAATGTTAATTTTAGTATATTGCTTGTTATTGAGAACTCTGTGATAAGCTGATTATCATTACCTAATGTTGCTCCAAAGTTGATAGATGCTCCGTTAGATATAGTTAAATAATTATTATCAAATGTAATGGTTTGTCGATAGTTGCTTAAATCAACACTCTGATTACTAGCATTTGTTAATGTTAGCAAATCTCCTGATAGGCTAATATCTAAATTATCAATCATGTTATTTAGTAAAATATCCTCTGCTTCAAATAGGGATCTTAATTCGGTTACTATTTCCTCATCCGCTACTTTATAAGCTTCTGTTAACATTGTTATTTTTTCTTGATCTGCTGATTCATACCCAGCTGTTAGTGTCACAATTTTTTCTTGATCCGCTATTTCATAGCCTGCTGTTAATGTCGCTATTTTTTCTTGATCTGCTAATTCATACCCTGCTGTTAATGCGACTATTTTTTCTTGATCTGCTAATTCATATCCGGCTGTTAGCGTTTCTATTTGTTCTTGATCTGCTAATTCATATCCGGCTGTTAGTGTCGCTATTTGCTCTTGATTTGCTAATTCAATACCCGCTATTAAAGTCGCTGTTTGCACATTATTTGATTCCTGATAAGCATCTCTTAGTTGTCCTTCTAACTCATTATCTGAAACCGCATAATCTATGCTTAGTTGCGTAATTGCAGCTGATTTTATGTAACCTAAATTCATTATTTCATCTGCCTTTAATTTTGTATCTAAACTAGATAAATTTTCGCTAACTATTCCTGCATTTTCAAATTCTAATATCAACTTATTTTCTGATAAATAAAACTGCTTAATTGTTTGCTCATCACTACCAATTCCATCTCCATCAACACTTAAATTTACCGAACCTCCTTGAGGCGATAAGTGTAAAATAAAATTTTCATCTACGCTTAGTATTTGCTGGTACTGATTTAAATCTACACTTGAATTACTACCTAATAAACTTAAACTACCATTTGTTAAACTTAGCTGATCCGGTTCTTGCCAATCTCCTATTCCATTTTCGTTAGCTACCCATAACTGATCTTGTTCTCCAGCGCTCTTAATCATATATTCGCCATGATTTATATTTGCAATATCTAAGACCTCATCCTCTGCTAAAGCTGTTAAGTGATCACTATAGCCTTGCACATCAATTCCTAGATTGGCAGTTGCGGCATTCCCAAGATAATCTAAAAAATCTATTTCTGAATTTACAGTACCTGTTCTTGTTACACTTAAGATACTTCCGGACATACTTAATGTCTGGACATCTGTATTATCTTTTAAATGGCTTAAGTTTATATCACCTAAACTTGAATTTTCTAATGTTAAGGTATTATTAACAGGGTTATAACTTAAAATTTGATCATCTGTTCCAATATTAGCTCCTAGCTCTTTAAGATTAATAGATACACTGTTATCTAGCATCAAGATTCCTTCTTCTTCATTAAATCCTAACTGTTGATTATCTGTGTTATCTATATATCGATTTAAATCTATTTCTGATTCCGTATTTAATAATTTCAAATTATTGTTAGCATCTAATGCTAAATTCATATTACTTATAGTCATATTTATGCTATTTATTTTTTCTATCAAAGCTTCTTTTGTATTATTTAATTCATCATTTATTACAAACTGACTAACTAGATAAATCTCTGAACTAGCACCTGTAATTGATAACTTTGTTGTTTCAGAATTAAATTCTAAATCTTGTGAATCGGTATTATCTTTTAAATTTCCAATATTAATACTATTTTGATTTCCTAATGAAATCTCATTTGTTTGATTGTTATAACTAAGATTTAAATCTGATTTTTTAAAAAATTGTAACGTATCGATTGGTTGAGCTTCAAAAACGTTTTTTATATCATTCCAAAGCAAAATTTTATTTATATTACTCCCTTCACCTGCAAACAAATTCATTGTTGCTCTTACTTCATCTACATCAACTGTTTGTATTAGCTCTGTAAACACAAAATGTGTTCCAGTTTCATCAACTTGCAACACTTTATTCATATTTCCTTCTATTTTAGGAACTACATTGTCTCTAACAAATGTATTTAGCTCTAATGTATCATATAAATTTGTTATCGATATTTTTTCATATTTATTGTCTTTAATAATTAAAAAATATTTATTATCATTTTGTTCTATATTAAAAAATTCAGCTATCTTATTTTTATCATAATTTAAAATATTTAACATTGTTTCTATACTTAAATAATTAAATGAATTCCCTGTATCATTAACCACTAAAACCTTGTTTTGATTGCCTAATATGCTAGGAAACAAATTTCCAGTGGGTGTTTCAGCTGCCATATGAGAAAACACTGTTTTTGCTGCATTATTGATCGCAATTATACTTGAAGGAGGACTTCCTAGTTCATCTTCTATCGAAATTTTAATTTTGCTATCTTTTGTATCAAAAATTCTGGGATCTAATGGGTTATTTGGATCTAAGCCTAACTCAACGTTGATCCAACCATCGTTAATAATATAATTTTCAAATATTTCTTGGTGATTAATATCACTACCTAAAATTTCTATTATTAATTTTTTAGTTTCTAAATCTTTCTCAAACTCACCGTAATATAAAACTTGAGCATAAATATGTAATGTTGGATCCGTGATATTAAGTTGAGCATATATACGGCTACTCATAGTTAGCAAAAAGCTAAAAAATATAATTAATATCAATATTAATATTGATTGCTTTTTTATCTTCATTTTTATTACCTTGCTAACACCCTACATCTTTATATATGTTACCTACTATTTATATACCCATTTTTATGCTTATTTAAAACATTTTTGTACTGAATCTTTTATTATGTATTGTGTGCTAATATTGATTTAATATATTTATTTTTAATTTTTTGTCAAAATCATTAATAATCCTTGAAAATTTGTGGTTAATTTTTTAGAATTAATTTTCTTGAGTTTTCCCCTGTAGCTCAGTGGCAGAGCAAGCGGCTGTTAACCGCTGGGTCGTTGGTTCGAATCCGACCGGGGGAGCCACTTTATACTAGAATTTATTATATGTGCAAGCATTTATAATTAACCAAAACTTCTCATGGATTAATCATCCCTGCTATCTACCAATTCTTTTTTTGAAATTTATTGAAATGTTTTACTTCTAAATCTCGATAATACTATAAAGGCTTTTAATAATTTTTTAAAAAAAGCTATCTTTTTGGAGAAATAAAAACAACAGTAAACAGGAAAATGATGCATATACCTAAGAAAGCACAACAGCAACTAAGTCTCTCTGATAATTTACTATCGAAAATATTTCAATTTCAGGCTCATGAAGACCGTATTAAGTATGCAAAAACATTTCAAGATTCTGTAAATTTTAACATTGTTAAGAATTCATTTTGTACTGAAATTGTTGATTTATCTAAATTTTCACGAGATGTTGATGATAATTTTTTAAGATTATTTTCATTATCTAAAAAAATAATATTAACCAATTGCGATCAGATTACAGATCAGGGATTGCCTCATTTAAAAACCGTGCCCACTATTATATTCAGAAATTGTCCTTTCATTACAGATAATGGATTAGCTGGTTTAAAATCCGTGCCTACTCTTAAGGTTTCGGATTGCTCGAAAGTAATTAACCCACCTGGAACTTGGGTTTGATTTATAGTTTTATTCTTCACTATATATCAAAATATCGCTACCCAAAACATCAGATTTAACTATTGATTCTGGTCGACTTGACTATGTCTTTAATGCTATTTAAGCATATCATCATTTTATCTACATAGACATAAATACTTGTGTTTGAGTAAAAAAACACAAGAGTGTATCTTTTTTAACATCATTAATGTAGTACCAGCCTACTTAATATGTTCAATTTTGATACACTCTTGCTTTTTTACCTTTTTCTTTCAGCGTTGATCTAGTTTTATCCCACAAGATCATATACATGGATTAATGAATAAAAAATTATGAATCCAAGTATGAACCCATTAATTAACCCAATGATACTCCCAACGACTGAAACTGTGTACAAAGGATAAAGGCTTGTTAATATCATTAAAAATGATACTCCGTGCCCAAAAAATACTGCAATTAATGTGAGCAGCAAAGTAAGAACACCAAGCACAACTCCTCCTGCAATTCCCATACGTTTAGCATTTAACATCTTAAACCCCCTTTAAATGTAAATGAAACAATGCATGCATTCGGTATCTATGTACCTAATGCTATTTATACCCTTTCTAATCCCCATTTAAACGTTTTTTTGATCACGATTCTATTCTTATTTGCTCATAAATCGGAATTACCATCTACATAGTATTCTTTTTTTTCTTTCTGTTTCATCACCCATAACAGCCCTAACGAAGCTATTGCTAAGGTTATTAAAATAATTAAATTTTGATGAGAATATAAATCCCATAAGGTATTGATTGTCACAAGTAATTTACCCGAATATACCAACATGCTAATGACAGGGATAAAACATATTGTTGATACCACTGAAAATAATAGATTATTAATCGTCGTAAGACCTGCTGCCATATTAATAATAGGAGATGGAACTAATAATGATAACCGTAAAAATATAACATAATATATTCCATTTTTTTCAATATTTTGATTAATTTTTTCTAACTCTAACTGATACCGTCTTGTAATCATACCTCTAAACAAATATCTAACGCCTGCAACCATTACTAAACAATGAAAGAAAAATGATATAAAGCCCAGGCATAGTGCCCACACTAATGGAAACACCGAACCTATTAATAGCAGTCCCAAACTTATTACTGGTAATGATAAGGATGATAAACTAACAAACGTTATCATAAATATAATAGAACTTAGTATAAAATTGGTTTCCACAAATACCTTCATAGGTTGATGATATAACTGTAATCTCTCTAACGAAATTATATCGCCTGCCCAATAATTAATTAAGCTAAACACACTTAATACTCCGATAATTACGGCTATTAATCGTAATATTTTTTTCTTTGCCATACTGTCACTTTACATTATTTTCTTATGATTTGGCGATAATAAGTTGATGTTTTGAACTAGTATATTGATCTGATCGATATCGTTGACTCATTCTCCATAACGGCCTCTCTTGATGCGCTCTTGAGATTATTATACTTCCTCTTCCCCATCTTTGATTAATAGCATCATAGGCCTTCATGAGCTTATCTAACTTAACTTGCTTTTGCTGATTATCAAACAAGGATGGCTGTAATTCATTACTGCTGATTAATTCACTTAATACAATCCCTGACTTTGTATATACCACATTCTCTTTAATTTTTACTGATATTGCTGATAGAATACACTGCGTTATATAAGAGGTTACCGAACTATACAAAGGCAATACAACCTCTACTCCATGATGATGATACGATTCTTGAAACTGACTCGTTTGCACAAAGGCATAACATCGCTTTACTTTTAAATACTGCGCTCTTAATTTTTCTGTTGCCCTCATTATATTTTCTGTTAAAGCTGCATATAACTGTTCCCTATCTGTCAGGCCTACACCAAAACTTCTTGAACTAATAATTTGCTTATTAGGATTTTTTTGAGTTGCTAATTTAATTACCGAAATACCCATTAACTCTAACTTCAATCTTTCTCCATAACTATGACAACTACTTCTTATCGTTCGTAATGGAGCTTCTCGTAATTGCCAGGCATTATAAATACCGTGTCGCCTCAATCGTTTTCCTACACCTTTTCCAATCCCCCAAACATCGTCAATTAACACACTTCGTAATACTTTTTTTATATCATAATCATGAATACAACATACTCCCGAACCCAATCTCTTAGCCATCATATTCGCTATTTTTGCTAACGTTTTTGTTTTTCCAAACCCAACCCCCACAGGAATTCCAGTCTGCTGACGAATTAACTGCTTAATCATCTCTCCCTGTTTATAGCAATCGTTGCTATTGATCTGCAATAACAAAAAAGATTCATCAATTGAATATACTTCTAAATCTGGCGTAATTGCTTTTAATATTCCTACAATTCTAGCTGACATATCCGCATATAACGTATAATTTGATGATAATACTGCTACCTTATTTAAGGTTACTAATTGCTTACACTTATGATAAGGCTCTCCCATTTTAATTCCAATTGCTTTGGCCTCATTGGATCGAGATACCACACAACCATCATTGTTGGATAATACAATGACAGGTCTACTTATTAACCTAGGATTAAATACTCTCTCACAGGATACATAAAAATTATTACCATCTACCAAACAAAACATCTAATCATTATACCACTTATTCAAGTGGCCACCTAACATGAAATATAGTTATTATGTTGCTATATTTATGATACAGTCTTCTACTATGCTTAAGACTCCATTAATTACTAGCTTAATATTAGGAACCGCTACAGGACTATACCCTACTCAACCGGCTCGCTCCCTACGCTCTTCCAAACCCACTTCTCTTTTCTTGGACGATGAAACTATGCCTCCACTATTACCGGATCTTTATAGGCCTTCATCTGACTTTTATAGCAGTCTAAAATCATTCCAATTTCAAACTAGTAATTATCCCCATCTTCTCGACGCAAACAATGCTGCTTTTTTAATACTGCCAAATCATATTGATCCAATATGTGATCCTAATTCTATGATAGCTCTATTTAAAAATGATGATTTTATTAAATATCTTAACCAGTCAGCCGCTCTATGCCGTAACGAAAAACCAGCCTTAGAACTCAATATTAACTATATTAGTTTACAAGAGTTATTAACCGATTTTTATCAACATACCCCTATTAAAGCAATTAAACAGTTACTTTATTTGTCTCAAAAACTATCTTTAGTATCACATAAAAACCCTCTTGATATTACGATAAAAATCCTTGTAAAAAAGGAATATGATTCGTTTTTGTTTGCTCCCTCCTTTCATCAACATGACGATCCGCTTCGTTATTATGCGGTTATACAGCTTTCTGACAATAAAAAAGCAGGAACACTATTTAATTATCCAAAAAATAAAAATAGATGGCTCACAAATAAAAACTACGATAAGCACATTTATTCTGATAATTATAAAGACTATCTATCAGCATACTGGACACAAGCACCTATAAACAAACTTTATGTGACTAATTTCGGAGTACCTCATAGAAGCTCTGATTTAAGTGATTTACAAGATAATAGAGATATAAATTTTCTAAATGATAACAACCATCCTAAGGGTCATAGCCCTGTTATAAGCATACTTACAAAAATTAATTAGCCAATAACTATTTTTTAGCGTAGCCCTTCATTATTATGATACTAAAATTTTTTTATCTATTAAGCTATAGTACTCTCATGATTAAGTATCTCTATAATCAACAGCCAAAGTATCGTATTTATTATCTACTAATATCGTTATTAGCACTGTTTATTACCACAGATTTTCTTCAAGCAAATACGAGACGTTTACGTCATATCCCTCTTACTAAACACTACAGGGCTGGTGATATAAATTTTTCCCTTGCAACAGGCATTAACACCAATTATACCTATCAAACAGATCTTAGCTTAGATTACACCTTTACTAAGCGTTTTAAAGCCGGCATTAATATTATCGGGTTTCAAACAGCTACTTATGATCTGTCTAGCACCTTATTTGAATCTAATAAAGCCAACAGGTTTCGTTTACAAACAGGTATACTTAATATTACTCGCCATACTGACTTTTCACTTAACCATAGTAACCAGCTTGATTATCTTATGTTATACCTAACAGCATCACATACTATATGGGGAGGTCGATTTCATTATGGTATTACAAAACGTAACCTTAATATAACACCATCATTACAGCATCAATTACTTCTTGGATATCAAAAAACTATCAAAAATCTATCTTTTATTCTCGATTTTGATGGCACCGCAATAACAGTTTCTATTCAACCTAAAAAGCTCTTTAAATCGTTGCTTGTAACAGCCAGTTATTCTAATCCTCAACTATCCATTTATCAGCAGGGCATAACCCCACTAATAAACTTAGAATTTACTAGCACAATTCATATTTATAACTACTTATCGCATCGAGAAGTTATTTTATTAGCGACACATCCATGGTATTTCTACTCAACTTATAAAGCGTCTTATTATGCATTAAAATACACCAAAGACTATTTTGGACATCGCCAAGATAGTACCTTAGCGAATGCGTTTCAACATTCTTTATTAAATGCTTATCTGGCTGATTATACTTCTAAATCTTGGGTACATTTGTTTTGGGAAAAAAAATCAAAAGGACTTTGGTGGGCAAAAGCTATTATGGATGCACATGAAATGAAAGGAAATAACTGGGATAGCCAACCCGGCCAAATGGATTTACATAACAATCATATTGGTCGACACATATTTAATGAGAACGCTCAAGAGATTAGTCGCTATATAACTGTCGGATTTTGGCGATTTAAAAAACGTATCAAG
>MDSY01050727.1_pt1 | contig 10586 bp, 20 predicted proteins | sample 811131 | NCBI WGS metagenome assembly MDSY01 (sample SAMN05326643, study PRJNA326480) | marine metagenome | isolation source: seawater | place: Atlantic Ocean: South West | collected 2010
CCACATATTTTGAAATCGTTCGCCACCGCAGCCCAACCCCCATTTCCTGGGTTATTCAAACACGATCCGTCTGTGAATACTTGATACATGATTATTAAAAGATTTTATTTTTTATATGTGGACGAAAACTCGAGCTTGGTTAGGAATCGCGTCGGCAACCCTGAGAATCGGGTCAACAACGCGACCGGACCACATGAGAGTGACATCGTCGTCTCGAGGCAGCCACACGGGAACCTGCTTCGCGAACCCGTCTAGTATCAGTGCCGTCAGCTCACGGACGCTTAGCGCGCCGCGGCCGCAGTCGATCCAGAATGGGACGTCCCACCCATGGACGCTCGCGAGGACCGCGTGCGGTTCGTGTTCTTCCGCGCAAAACATTGTGACCCTAGGGAAACGGGAATTCACAATAAAAATCAAGATGTTTGACCCTCAACAATTCCGTGCCACCCTCCCGATTTTCGGCCACGAGCAGCTGAGCCAATTTCTGAATGAGGTGAAAAAAGCGCGGGAAATGCCAGTTTCTTTTGGAAATTTTGTGTACGCTGTTCAAAATATGAACGAAGAAGAGGCGAATCGTGTGATTACGGATTTGGAATCGGAGCTTTACCAGCGTTACAAAGAGGTCGATTCTTGGCTGAATTTGGACTAATCTTAGCGTAGAATTTTGAATTCAAAAAACTGTTTATTTCACGACTCATGTTGCGCGTGTGCCGCCACAACGCACCACGCACACGCATCACCGCACACTCGACGCTTCACTCGATCTCACCGACACCTCACCGACACCTCACCGACACCTCAACGACACCATAATGATGACCAGTTCTCCTTTTTCTTCACCATCACCCACCGCGCCCACCATGTCGTCCGTCCGGCGGGAAACCGTGACGACGCATGACGCGACGCGGCTCATTCTCGGCACCACCCACGACTCGTGGGTGCCGTATCATTTCGAGACGCCCTGCGCGCCAATGAAAGCGCCACGCGTCGTCTCTTGGGACGAAACCGCGTGTGAGCACAGTGTCGGCGGACACGTCATCCCGCGCACCTTGTTCCCGCCCCCGGGGTTCGAGAAGGCTGTACCCCCCGTGAAGAATACAATTATTATTCGAAGCCGGTACCCCTCTTACTCTTACGACTCCCCACCACCAAAAAGATGTCTCTTAAATGTCGACACCCCATTGGTCCACACTGGATCGGGACAGCTGTACAGACCCGAATCACCGATCGGACCCCTTTTACAGAGCTCACCCCCCGTGGTGTTTTCATTCATTCGTAGGTAAATAAAGAAATGATTAGTGTAATAAATAAGTGAAATGGATATTCGTAATTGCGACGGAATAGACCTCCTTAATACCATTCAAGATGGTTCAGTCGATCTCATCCTGACTGACCCACCGTACATTATTTCTCGTGAATCGGGTATGAACAAGCTCAGAGACGCGATTGACTCGGATCAAGATCTCTCCAAGACGGAAGATGAATGGGAAGTCTTTCTCGAAAAAAACAAGAATCTTAAAATGGCTAAAAACGCAAAAGATAACTTTCTCAAATACGGTACAATCTATGGGAAAAAATACGCTGTTAAAACGAAATACGGTCAATGGGATGAGGAATTTACCCTGGAAAAGCTCGAAGAATTCACTGAATTATACTACAAAAAGCTCAAGCCTGGTGGTACCTGTATCATATGGTTTGACTGGGAAAAAATCACTCCACTTGTCCAAATGATGAAAAAAAACAAGTTTAAACAGTCTCGATGGTTCGTATGGATCAAGACCAACCCACAACCTTTAAACTCCAAAATCAATTACCTTTCAAACGCCAAGGAGTTCGCGGTCGCGTTCGTCAAGAAGAACAAGGCAACCTACAACTCATCTTACAACAAAGGTGCGTACTTCTATCCGATAGCAGCCGGGAAGAATAGATTCCATCCGACCCAGAAGTCGCTCCCCCTGTTCGAGGAGCTGATCAAGGAACATTCTAACGAAGGCGACTTAGTCGTCGATACATTCCTCGGAGGTGGAACCACCGCCGTCGCGGCTAAGCGAACCGGTCGTAGATTCATCGGATCAGAAATTGACCCGGAGTTTTTTAAACTCCTTAAAAATGTAGTAGACAATGAAGGTACTTAAAAGTTTAATACGAAATATAACTACGAAGATGAATAACTCTCAAAAGATCGACGCGCTTTTTCAGCCCAATGAATTAGGGGTTTCTCGACGGGTCTCAATAGAAGAAGTGATCACCGCCGGTATTCGTTGGTCGAACAACGGAAACATTAGAAACGGAATTCCGTGGAACAGTAAGAGATATGTATGGGACGTTTTCAGACAAAATCCAGAGAAGCGCACGAGCAAGGTTGTCGAGCTTCAGATGATCGGGCTGAGGGACGACCCGAGTAAGGATCGTCCCATCAGAGACGATATCAGACTGGCGCTCGAGAATCAACCGTGTGTGAGCTGTGGAAAAAACAAATCTGAAGTTGTTGATCACAAAAACGATCTGTACAACGACCCGAGGGTTTTGTCTCGCAGAACTCAGGTGCTTTCTGACTTTCAACCGCTCTGCAACCACTGTAATCTCGTGAAGCGAACGCACACGATGGAGGCGTGTGCGACTGGGAAACGGTATTCCGCTCTGAGACACCCGTCGGTTGGGCAGTTCGGAATCGCGTACACGCAAGGTGGTGAGAGTTTCGATGTGAACGATCCAGATGCATTCGTGGGCACGTATTGGTACGACCCGGTTTCATTTATGAATCATTGTAGAGCCAGAGATATTCAGATGGCCTGGCAGAACCCACCAAAAAATATTACCTCAAGTTAATGGTACACTTAGATCGAATACACGAAGAAATTAGAGTGCTGAACATTAGACATGAGTCGCTCGTTTCATATAGAATTTTCAAAAACTTTAATAATAGGTTAGACTGGTTGAACGGTATCAGGATGGGTGTACTACCAGACCGCAACTTCCTTACCCAGGATGAGGCGACAGAAAAGGAGTTGCTCGAATCGTACATCGCGACTATTGAAACAATTTTTCCAGTACTAGTCTCGAAGTGGATACACAGACTTCGAAATTAAAAAAAATGTACACTATTAATAAACCATGTCGTATAAGATTGGTGCGTTTGCCAATGAAGTTGCCGGGGCAGCCTCTATCCACCCTCAGGTTTCTATCTATCCTCACCACGCGGATTCGTTTGGACAGGAGGTTGGCAAAGTGATGATCGACCTCGTAGCCCTTACCAGCATAGCGATGTTGTCCGTCCAGAAGTTCAAGAAGACTGGTAACGAGTCCGAGGCACTGGCGACCGCGCTCGGTTTACTGGTCGTCGCTTTCGCGCTACCCAATCTTTTCCTCCACCGAATAGTTGACACATTCTTCAAGAAAAGTGGATCCATGATCCGGATCGCGGTCGCCTTCGGTATCATCGCGGTGCTCTACAACCTTGAACCAATCGCCGTGGAAAGCATCAGGCACTTGCTCGCGTTTAAGTTTAAGGAAATTGATGTTAGTAAAAAGTAATGGACGTCTCACAGATTCCAAAGGATATTCTGAAGGTTATCACCGACAAGCAACTCTCCGTCCCTCAGAAGATGATGGCTTTTAATCTTCTGATGCCGGGTCTGGACTCAGAGCCTAAGCACGCTCAAGCGTATCGGGACAACATCGAAGTTGGCAATACGATTAAGCGTATGATTAAAGATGAGAAGCTGTCTTTTCACGGTTTCGATTCGGATTTTAAACTCAGGACGCGTCTTTGAGATAGGCCTTGAGTTCGTCCATCGACAAAACAGAGTCTCCGTCCAGATCAAAACCTTTCATCTTCGACGGTATTTCGTCGCCGTAGACCTTGCCATCACTGTTCAAATCTAACTTACCATACAACATCTTGGATGACGCGTCAAGAACCTTCGGGTCATCTAACGGATTGGTAACATCCGACATGAACTTCGCCTCGGTCGTAACCCGAGCGACGTGTTCCTTGGTCCCCTCTTTGACTGTATCACCACTAGCACTGTTCCCCCCACGCTCGACGGTCTCTTCCTCCGCGATCTTGACCGCCTCAACAGCTGCTTCCGTGGAAGCGTCTTCACCCCCACCACCGAACGACATGGCCAGTGAGATCACGAGTAAAATGACGACCCCAATTATTATTTTAGTTCTATTCCTGGCAAAGAAACCCCTGTTGTTATAGTTGTTATAGTATTCCATATGTAATTCCCGAAGATTTTATTTTGTTGCAATAAATTAGAATGTCGGTGACTCAACTGGACGATATACCCAAGAAGACCCAGTATATAATTCTGGAATCCGGTTTTGTGAACGGCACGAATAACGATTTCTCACTCGACCTCACACTAGAGTCTAACACCCATGTCGAAGACATGAGTCGAGTGTTAGGTATCAAGATGTGTGATTTTTACATCACTCAAATCGGCAAGAATGATGAGAATGGGAGCAATAACATTGCTAAATACGTCGATATAGTCTGCCCGGAAGTTCCTAAGGTTGCCCAGTTGCTCGATGAACGCCATGGTCAGGTGTTAGCCCGCGTTCCACTGGAACGTCATTTTTCGGGAAGTTCGGGTTTGGTGTTACGGGACAAACAGTGGAGGAGTTTCAATAGAAAAACAAATTACTTCAATCCTATTTCAATCAAAAAATTAAACTTTAGAATTTTCGAGAGTCAGGATGATGGGGACTATCAGCTGCTCCAGTCCAACTGTAAGTGGTACATGGTTCTCGAAATAACCACGGTCAACATCAAGGAAAAACCTAAGGACCGTGAACTTCAGATCCTCCAGGTACTCGAAAAACTTCTAAAGAAGATTGACATCTTGAACGCTCAGGTCGCCAAGCTTCCGGATAAGAAGGACGAGGAGAACAATAAACCCAAGAAGTACTCATTCGGGTTGTTGATTATGTTAATCGTGACTCTTTTGGGTACTTTCCTATGGACTGTAAACCGAACTACTTAAAATTCAAACTCATCTCCTTCGAGCGTCTCGAGTATATCCTCCAGATCTTTCATTGTTGACCGAATCGACCTTCGACTCCACTCGGTTAACATCCGGATCTTCGCCTGTGCGCGTTTGTGGTTGTCAATCTGCACGCGGATCTCTTCGACCCGAGACGTCTTGATGATCGTGTGCTTAGGTTGATAATCCTTGAAAGAAGTACCCTTCTTGGAAGGTTGGGTCGGCGTTAAGCAGGACACGGTAAGACACTGCATTTATATTACAAAGGTTGCATTTCTTTAATTCAGTACTGGACCAGCATATTCTTGGACTCATGCCATTCGCAGCTTATACGGGGTGTGAACCCAACATCGACGAGTCGTCCGAACCAATGAGAGCGAAGAATTTCTTGGTCCTTCATTTTGAATTCGAGTGACCAAATTCTTTTTTGAACGTCCGGCGATAGTTCGTTCACGTTCTCGGTGTGTATTTCGGTCCAGTACGCCCTGAGCGTTTCCTCCGCTTCGGTCATTGCATCGAGGTAGAAGCACGCTCGGTCGAAATGGTCGTCGTAAGACATTTTATTCGATTTCGTGTGGTGCTGCCAAGGCTGCTGCGCGTGGCAAAGTGATCATGCGCGGAACTTTAACCTCGGAGAGTCTCATTTTCAAAATTCCATCAAATGACTGAAATCCGGTGACGAATAGGTTATCTGTCAATTTCCACTTATTTTTCCCGCCAAAAGCGAGTCGAACGGGGAGGGGCCCATTTTCATTAACCATCATAAAAAGGGTATGATTGATGGTCCCTGGGCGAAGATCCTTCTCAGTCGATATGACGTCCATATTCCTCGGCTTTGCGAAATCGTATAAGCCGCAGTCATCTGTGATGTAATCTTCATAGCCCACGTCGTTCTCAGTCTGAGACTGCATATAGACACCGTCTGGAATTAGCGTTATACCGCGTTGCGTCGGTGCTAACCCCACACTAGCACACACTTCCTCGTGTGTCATATGGTCGCTGGTGACACGCCGGCGCTTTCTGGGCGTTTCGGTTACGAGTCTGCGTTGAAGTTCGGCGAGACTGATTTCGTCTTCGAGGGACCTCCTGCGCGCCTGGATGATAGCTTTCTGTTCATCGATCGCTCTCTGTTGAGCGTCGAGTAAGGCCTCCTGGAAATCGAGGCTGGCTTCTTCTCGGGCGATGAATTCTCTCTCTCGCGCGACAAGTGTGTCCATTTTTCTTATTATATACTACACTCTTAGCTTTAAGCCGATTCGGTCTTCTTCTTGGTGGTGGTTTTTTTAGTGGTACCCGTGGTGGTCGCCACGGCCGCCTTACCGGCGGGACCGGCCGGTCCCCGGGGTCCAACTTCACCCTGTGGTCCTGGAGGACCCGCGGGTCCGACACCTCCTCCGGTGGCGGTAGGCGTGTGATCGACGATCTTTAACAGTAAGTCGAATAACCGAGCTTTATCCACCCGGGGGTTACCCATTTCCTGGACGATTTCTTGGCGGAGGGTGGTCATTGTGTTATTATATATAAAAGAAAGATTTGTTTTTTAACTATGATTATCATCGGACCCGGACTCAACACTGGTATCGGCCAACACGCCTTGAAATACTCCAAACTGTTCGGGAGGGGTTATTATCTACTGGGAGAGAAACTACCCGAGGCCGAACGAGGACTGGTTTTCATGCTTCCCGTCCGATGGCACATGGAGTATCTGACGTACATCAGAACCCGCGTCAAAGACCTTCAGTGTATGACAGTTTGCGAAACGCAAACTGTCCACCCTGATTACGGTTTATTGTTCAAGGAGTTTGAACGAATCGCGGTCCCTTCTGAATTCTGCAAATCTGTCTTCTCTTCCCAGTTCCCGGACACCCAGTTTTATGTTGTCAGAGCGCATATACCCACACCACCGGAGAAGCCTTATGTATTTTATCACATCGGCAACATCCAAGACCCCCGCAAGCAATTTCGAGAAATTCTAAGGGCATTCATCCGACTGAACGAACCCAACACTCGACTCGTGGTGAAAGCCACGTGTAAAAAAGATATCGATATACAAATTCCTCGGGTTACGGTCATCAACGGTGTGATTTCCGAAGAGAATATGAACGAACTTCACGATACATCGGACTGTTACGTTTCGTTCAGCCACTCGGAAGGTGTGGGTTTGGGTGCCGTGGAAGCCGCCATGCGCGACAAACCGGTGATCATCACCGATTACGGGGGATCGCCCGAGTACGTCAAGACCCCATACCTGATAGATTGTGAAACTCAAAAGTTGGAGGAGGACGATTTCCTTTTTCAAAAAGGAATGGAATGGGGAAAACCCAATTTCGATCAACTTTTGAACTTCATGCGGGACGCGTACGAGAAGAGGTTACGTTACATGGATCACACCCACACGAAACGGGTCGTGAGTGGGGAGAGTGTAAAGAGTAGTTTTTTTTCTCAGTCTTAAGTAAATGTCTTTCTTCGGTGTAGTCGGCGCACTGGTAGTGTCATCGAGTGTGGCGTCGTGTGCGAAGTCTGCGATGTCATCATCGTCAACCCCAGCAGAAAAACCCGTCATAAAAGCTAAGAGCGACACCGTCAATGACTTAGAAAATCTCAAGGACAAACTGAAAGATATTGAAACACCCAGCACAGAAATGTATACTGTGAAGGGAAACCCGGGTTTATCCGTGGGCGGAACGGTTCTCGAACAACTTCTTGACATATCGATTGCATTTTTCAAGCAACCCCTGGTCAACGAAGCTCTTCAAAAAATCATCAAGGACGAGAGTGACGCGAAAGTGATCACCGACATGGTCAAGGAATTGGGTGGAGTGGTCGTGAACGCTCTGAATGAAAAGCAGGTCATGGCTTGCGCCAAGGGGTTCACGTGTACTCAGGAAGGAAGTTCGGGTGATGGAAAAATTACCTGCGACGAAAAAGAGGTTGGTAACAGCTGGTACGACGCGCGGATGCACATCTCCAATAAGAATTTATATTCCAGTGATAAAACCAATGACTGTGAGAGGTACATCCCCGACACAAGTAACATCATGGAAATTTTTGAAATGGTAAAATCGAAGGTTAAATCTATGATGACCGACAAGGATAAACAGAGGCTGTTTTACGATACGGCCGTTTCGATCGGGAAAAATAACATGGATTTCTTCGCAACGCACGACCCTAGAGCGAATCATTACACGAATAAACAAGGGAACCCGTTTGAAGAAGGGGGTGATTTCCTCAAACAACTGCCGTACGAAAAGTTTCAAGAGACCGCAACCAACTTCTCTAACACGTTTTAAATCAACTCTTCGTTTATGTAATTGGTGCCCAGAGTGATAAGGCCTATGATGATAGTACCGCTCATGAGCATCTCCTTCTGACGGATGATACTGAGGGTGATGTCGTCGACAAACTTGACGTTGGTCGGCTTTTTGAAAAGGATGGGAACAAGGGTGGCGATGCTGATGTACAGCGCCATCGAGACGATCACTGGTCGAAGTGTATCCTGATCTAGCATTTATATAACTACACATTTATTTTCGTCCCGATTTCAACGTTCGCACTGACCTTGTGCTTTCTACAGAACTGCCCACACACGGCTCTGAAGGAGCATGGCTTACCCGAAACCGTCGTCGCACCGCATAGTACCGCGGACGTGCGTTTCTGCACCACCGGGTCTGGGGTCTGGTCGATCAGGATCGACCTTCGCGAATCCTTCTTGAGCTGGAAGCGTTTATATGACATCTTAGTGATCCAGGTCGCGTCAGCGAGCTTATGACATCGCTCGTTCGGTTCCTTCAAACGGTAAAACTCGAGGGCGTTCACCAGGCATTTATCCCAGATTTTATCGTGGACAACTTCTCTGATCATTTTTGAAATTACATTCGACGTGATTTCCCTAGGCTTCACCACCGATTTCCGCGAGGTACACATCCAGCTGACCAACAAATTCTGGGCAGTTTTCGGTAGTTTTTTTAGTGACCATATCCTGAACATTAATGATATGCTCTGTAAACTTCTTCACGTCAATACCCGTAGCGTTGTGAATCTGTGCGTTGGTAGCTATATCTTTCAGTGCATACAAATAAGCCGCAGCGTAATTCGCATGCAAAACGGCAATCATAGGGGAAGTATCCTGTTGCGCCGCAGTCGCGTAGCGAGCGCTCTGCCTGACGAGCTTGTCGACACTATGAGTGACCCCCCGGGACTTATTCTGAACGATGACGATTAAAGTGAAAATCGCGAGGACTAGATAGAAATACATCCTCTTTTTTAATGTTGACCAACAATAAAAAATGGTTTTAAAAACGAAGAAGGCCCCTTTCCAGGTGTGCCCCAGACGAACCGCGTATCTGACGAACGAGAGTAACTACATCGTAGACTACGAAATATTCATGATAGAGGGGTGTTTCTGTACGAGCGTGGGCGTCGACCTTCCGAACATAGGTGGCTTGAACGGTACGTTCCAGCGAGGCGACCGAGACCCCGTGCAACGCGGGGTGATCGATCCCGAAAGTGACACGTGTGAGGTGCAGCTCAGGGGTGGGCCGAATTTTCATATCCGGTGGAAATACCGAGGCCTTCACATGAACTGGTCGTTCGAGGAGCGTAACTTCGACGCGAGGAGACGCATCACGTTCACGGATCCTAGCCCGGGTGAAGTCAAACGAATCACCGAAATGGTGGTCTACGACTCCGAGCTTAAGTGCGACACAGGCTCTACCCCGGGGTGGTGCAAGGGAGGTGGATCCGCCACGTGTCGCAAGTGCGGCTTTTCGTTTTGCAAATATCACTACCCGATCAACAACACGTGGAGTAGTGGTGGTTTACCGAAGATCGGTGGTCATGATTGCCGGTGATATCGTTTTTTTCCCAGGGTATTGTATGCAACTGAACACTACTAACTACAGTAAAGTTCCAGAGCACATGCGAGTTGAAGTCACACGCGTCCTTCGTCGTGAGATCTTTCCGTCTCGTGGTATCGATATGCGTGGTATCGAAGGGTTACGTCTCCAAACCCTCAGTGCGCTCCAACGCGGTCGCGGTCATTTCCGTACAGAAAAAGGTCCCTTAGATCTAGATTTTAAAAGAGAAATTGAAGGGTACATTAGGGGTTTAGGGTTTAGGGATGAGGGTGCGTTTTCCGACGACTTCATCAAGAAACTCGCGACGGTGATACCTAAACAAAAAGAGATCGAGAAAAAAGTTATACGGCTCGTGCTGAAAACCTATAAGAATTTAAAAGATTTGTATGTGCGTCGCCAAGGCGGCGCCGACGTCGCCGCGAGCGTCACGCGGTCCCTCGAAGCTCTCAATGATCTGGTAAGGCCGGATAGTGAACTTCTTGAAAGATATCGGGATCAGCTCTTGGTGATTGAGATTCTTAAGGCACTCGGGATAAGGTCATCAGAACTTCGTTCAAATATTAGGAACAATGGATACTCCTTAGCGACAACAAGGGCGTACATAACACACAAAAACCCTTTGAATAGGCCGAATTCAAATAACCAGAGATTGGTTACAAACAATGATGGAAGGTTGAGGTCTGAACACAGTGTATATGCACTGGTTCGCTTTTTTCTATGGCCGATTTACTACAAAAAA
>MDSY01072087.1_pt1 | contig 10586 bp, 7 predicted proteins | sample 811131 | NCBI WGS metagenome assembly MDSY01 (sample SAMN05326643, study PRJNA326480) | marine metagenome | isolation source: seawater | place: Atlantic Ocean: South West | collected 2010
CGTCATCCTTTTTTAATAAATCCTTGCTCGGTGACAGAGGTGTTACGTGCGTAAGCAACACCCCCGTTTCGTTCTGTAACATCCCGTAGAACTCCCTAAGAGCGGGGTTATCAAGCGCCTGGCACTTCACGCCCAACGCGCAGAACCCGGCGTGACGAAACGGCGGGTTGGTTTTTTTGGAATCAGCATTCATCTCGTCAGACTGTTTACCTATAGAACCACTTCCATCCACCGCCCCTTGCCCCTCCGTACCCCCCTTCTCCATGTCCTCCAAAAAACGCTTCACAATCGGAGTAGGGATGACGTACCCGATGTTGTCGCTGTTCGCCAGGTTCTGAAACGCCAGACCCACGACCTGGCCGTTCTGCACCGCGGGGCCACCGCTGTTTCCAGGATTAATTGCAGCGTCCAGTTGGATGGCCAACAAACTCGCCGCGCCGTGCACGTAGTTCGTCAGCTCCACCCTTGACACCACTCCACTCGTAATAGACAAGTTATCACCGCCTTGGGGGAAGCCCATCACCGTGACCTGCTCCTGTAAGTTGGGAACAGAGCCCATGGGGAGCGGCGTAACGGTCTTGTTTGGTTTTGGTCGTGAAGACTGTTTTGCTTCGTCGCTAGATGCATCTGATTCATCCGCACTAAGCTTTGCAATAGTACTATCCGTCCAGAACGACGGGTCGTCCACCACTAACACAGCTAGGTCGCACTCGTGGCCCACGGCATGCACCCTGGCCTGGTGCTTCACGGAACTGCCGTGCCGTCTCACCTGCACGAAGGTCTGGTCTGCCACGACGTGCGCATTTGTTAACACGCCGACGCCGAGTTTCGGAATCTCCACAACCACGCCGCTCCCCGAAGTCTCCCGCTGCGGCTTGTTCTGCCACGGCATGAAGTAGTTCGGGGAGCTGTGCACGGTGAACACCTTCACTATGCTTTGCAGCAAGTCCCTGTCCTCCAAGAGCTGTTCTCCAGAGGCTTGTTTGGAACACGCGGCGCTGGATGCGATGCCGCGAACGTTGATGGGCGGCGGGGCGCGTTGTGTTTTGGACCACGATTGATTGTGATGTGCGAACGATGGATCCATTCTACTCCCACAACACCGCCAAGGCGTGGTCGATCCCGATCGCGACGCCACGCGGGCGAACCCCGCGAGCTCGCGCGCGCGTCGCGCCAACGACCCCATCGTCGCGCCACTCGAAGTGATTGGCTTCTTCAGGAAGTGCACCGAAACGTCGGCGGCGGCCAAAAAGTCTTTGCTTTTTCGTCGACGTCACGATGTGTCACTTGCGAAGGCACAGCAGGCGTCGGTGTCATGAGCGGTCCTTTGCGTCGGCTGCGATACAACCTGTCCACTCGGCCTTGGTCGTTGAAGTACATATTCGAAAAGGCGACGCAACAGACGATTCCATTCGGTTTAACGGAGGCTTTCGGGGAGGATGGCACGAAGGATGAGGACGTGCCCGCGATGGAACTAATGCGACGCATCAACGCCGAAGTACTTGATAAACCTTTGTGTTCCACGATGCTGTTTCGAGGGGAGGCGATGACACCTGCGTTGTCGTGCGCGCCGAGGTTTAAACAGCCCAGCACAACCGAGGACACGAAAACGAACACGGCTCTGAACGTGTTAGTCGTGCGCCCGCTGCGCCATTCCGAAACGATGCCTTTGGTGTTCAGCGAACGCGTGGGTGGGCGGTGGTTCTTTCCCAGGCCCGCGAGGGTCGGCGACGTCGTGGCGTTCATACACCCAGACATGGTTGCGAAGGCAGAAGACCAGCAAGTTGTTCTTGTCCGAAGAGTCACCGCGCTCGCGGGGGACGTCCTGGTGTCAGGTGATGACGATGACACCGAAACCTCCGAAACTTACGAAATAGAAGATAAACGCGCCTGGGTCGTCGCGGACAACCCCGACGTCGATCTCACCGTGGCACCGGACAGCAGAGTGTTCGGCCCAATTGAAATCGAGTCGATCGTGGGACGAGTGGTGTACGCGGTGCGGTCTGGAACGGACCACGGACCGGTACAGAACAACCCCGCGAGTAACGACGAAGACGCCGTGGTGGTGTCCACGGAAATCGACGCGACCGAAATCGCGAAGGAACTTTAGAGATAGTAATGCTTTAGAGTATAGTATGATATGTACGCCTAGTATTGTATGAGTATGTTTATTTCACGCATCTCACAATTATATCACGCCTCCATCGTGTCCCCCCCTAAATCACCAAGCCCGAAGATGTCCTCCTCCTCTTCTTTCGGTGCGGGTTTCGCATCCTCCGCGCGCCGCTCCCAGATCTGCATGTACGTCTCCGTAAGCGCAACTTGCTGCGGCAAAACTTCCTCAACAGAAAGGTCCCGCATGTCGTACCAGTTCCCGTCCGATTTGTGAAACACCTGTGCTCTATATGTCCCGGCGTCGGGTGTTCCGTCGTGGCAAATGTTCGCGATTAAATCATATGATGAGACTTCACATACTCCAGTCTTCCCGTCAACCGGCACTGGAACCACGTCGCTCAGCCGCAACGCGGTCTTCGTGGGAAACGTAACGATCGTGGGGTTCTTCTCACGAAAAAACTGGTTCGTCGTGAACCTTTTGTAGTGCACGATTAAGTAGGTCGGGAGATTCGTTAATCGGTAGGTGCGGAGGCCTCCATTTTGAGTTGGAGCTGTACTCACGCCGTCATATTTGCGCAACAGCTCGTTGACGGAAATTTGCGGAATTATGTTCTTCTCCATGGCATCTTGGAAAAGAGGTGGGGGCGGGAGGTCTAAAGCCAGCATTTTGAAAGGCACTGCTTGAGACTTGACCCCAGAAGTTGCATCGGCTCCACCTTCAACAGGAGGCTCCCCAACCGTCAACACCTCCATCTCCCCTGTGAAGCACTGATCGATTATGGATTTGCCGCCTGATTTTGTTTCCCGGCCGAGAGCGTGTAAAAGCCATTGAAAAAATTCAACCGGGTCGCTTTGCGTGTCAACCTTGAACCGCGATTCGCTCCCCTTGACCACCGCACGAACAAACTCGTGAGGACTGACCTGGCCCTTGAACGCGCGCGGGTTCCACATCTTACGTAATAGCTCGCCGAACCGCAACGTCAACATGCCGACGCGTTTTTTTATTCGCTCGTGCACTTCCGTTTTGTTCAAAAAAAACCGCCGCAACGGTCCAACCTTCGTGACGCACTGCAAAACACAATTTAAGTAATCAGTGGAGGATAGGTTGTTTAAACCAATCGTACCGGTGAGGTACTCCTTGCCGTCCAAGCCGAGGCGCCACTGTTTCGTGGTGTCGGTATTTTGCGCATTTTGCGTCGTGAACTTTGGATCCAACACCGCCCGCACGTCGTCCAAACTTTGGTCGTTTGCGATTTCGTACAAATCGGGCAAGCAATACGCCTTCCCGTCATCCAACCGCAAAAACACGTGATGCCCATGTTCCAACGAGTGCGTGTACGCATGTGTGTCCTTGCCCCGGCCCTGGAAGTACTTGCCGCACACCAAGCACGCGTACACGTTGTGCGGCGACAGGCTCACCGAGCAGCACTTTTCGAAATCGAAATCGAGCAAGGCGCGATTCACGGTGTCCAGGTACGGGCACTCCTGTGAGGTTTGAGTGGTCGTGCGTTTAGTAGCCGCCGCGCCTTGTTCCTCATCTTGTTCGTCCTTGAGCTCCGTGGTGAGCGCGGCGATTGCGGCGGCGCGCGCGTCCAAGCCGCTTGTGGGGGCGCGGGTTTCCAGGGGCGGGGATGGGGGGCGCACATCGGGCGCAACGGTTTTGTTTTTTTTCGCGGGGGTTGGGGTGGGTTCCGGTGCGGGCGGTGGTGTAGGTTCCGGGGCGGGTTCCACCGCCGGTACCGGCTCTGGCTCAGGTGCCGGTGCCGGCGCCGGCTCTGACATCGAGTCGCGCTTGCGCTTGCTCGCCCTGCTCGGCGACGACTTCGGGGATGGCGCTTTGACATCATCTCCCCATACAGATTGTAAACTCTCCTGCAGACGCGCGACGAGCGCAGCCTTCAGGCCGGTAGTGTCAAGCCCTTTTTTCTTCAACGCATCACGCAGCTTAGCCACCGTCAGCTTCGCAACGTCATCGTGAGCCGTCATGACGCCGCGGCCAATGTGAACAGGTCGGCACACGAAGTTACCTAAAAATAAAAAACACGTCAGCACGATCCAGTCAGGGTTTCGAAACACTTTTTCGCTTCGAGGCGACTTACGGCCTGCCACACCTACGGCGCGCCCGCGCACGCTTTCACCCTCGTTATCGTGGTGTCACGCGTGTCTTTCTTCTGTCGCGATGGGAGCGCCGAACCGAGGCCCGAAAGTTCCCTCCGATGCAGGCGGCACGAAGACCAAGAAGGGTAAATCTAAACGCAAAAATCATTCTTCGCGCGGCGGCGGGGATTCGTTGATGAGCACTTTGCTTCTTGTCGGCGCGGGTGTGGCGCTCGTGCCGCTGCTGCGAAGAGCACGCGAATGGCTCGATGCGAAGCGAGGGAACGACACGAGCTCGTCGAGTGGCCAAAGTGCGTTCAGCTTCGGCAAGAAGGGCAAAGGTAAGAAGGGAAAGAAGGCAGCGAAAGGCGAACGCGCTACGAAAGATGCGCCGATGAAGAAACCCCCTGGTGCGGCGACGGCCAAAGACAGTTCGAAAAGCACATCGATGCCGCGTTCCGGGAAGATGCAGAGCAACAAGAAACACAAAGCGAGAAAAGCGGAGCGCAAGGAGGAGCGGCAGGAAGAACAAAAGAAAGACCATCACAAGCCAGGGCAACTCCCGAGCGGCGGCGGAAAAACAATCGTTACCCAAGGGAACAACGTCCCGAAGGACGAAGACATCGTGGGCGGCGAGGCGGGAAAAACCTTCACCACGACGTCGCACGTAAAGGTCCCGACGTGGTACGCCAAGGTGCGCGAGGAACGGGGAAACGACTAGGTAGGGAAACGAATTGAAATGTAAAAGAACAGACAAAAAGAAAATAAAACATCGTGTCGCTTTTCGAAGAAAACAATGTGTCACTTTTCTCATCGCACACATCTCTCTATGCGTGTCTTTTTACACTGTGCTACTGTTCACTATGTCTGTGCTACTTTCTGCTCACTATGTGTCTATGCTACAGGAATCACGTCGTGTCCTACAAGAACCCGCCACCGCCTTGTGGCGGCGGGAACCCTCCTGTATCGGGCGGTCCCCTTCCGCGTCCCCTCGCCGGAGGCCACCCCGGCGGCGGGAATCCCAAACCGCCCCGCCCCGGGCCGCCTCGTGGAAAGCCACCCGGCCCCAACCCATCAGGCACGCCCCCGAAGACGTTGTCTGGGTTCTCAGGGAACCCGCGCAGTGGGTCGTGCGTGTTATATTCGGAAGGGTATTCGCCCCCGAACCTTCCAGGCGCGAACTCGGGAACGTCTGGCGGGCCGTATGGGTCGAATCGAGCGCCGGGCGGGGGGCCGGGCGGTGGGAGACCTCTGCCGAATCCAGGACCTGTTGCCGGTCCTACATGCGTCCCGCCACCCGGGTAGGTTTCGGTATTTGTGGCGTCCGCGCCAGTGCCTCGACCAGCGGAATCGGCTCTATTTACGTAGGTATCACCGCTGGTAGACGCCGGTAGAGCGGGACTGAGCAGACTGAAAAGTCCTTCGTTCAGCTCAGCGCATAGCGCCGAAGGGTCGAGAATGGAAAGCACCGGGTCGGAAGACACCAACGAGGCATCTATGTATGTGTCAAGCTGGATCTCAAGGGAAGCAGAATGCGAAGATCCTGGATTGTTTTGTGTCTTTTGCTTCACGACACACGCGCTGATCACGGACACGTCGCCGACTAACATTGAATTCAGCACCAAAAACGTGTTGGCGTTTTCGATCCATTCTTCTTGGACGTGCCGTGCACCTGTGGTCGTTTCAGGGACGTACCTGAACGCATGCGCGTCGTCCCACGCGTTCCAGCCATCTAACGGGTCAACGGAAGGGTCCGTCTGAGCCAATGCGTCGAGAGTAGAAAGGTCGTCCGCCTTAGGACCCACCGCGAGAAGTCTGTACCCAGCGGACGTCGTCGCCGCGTGCACGAAAAAAGCCAAGACATCAGCGGAGTGGCGACACCGCGGGCGTGACGCGCGGAACACCGCGAGAGTCGCCTCTGGAGTCGCCATACATTGACCCTCGGTATGCCCCGCAGATGACCTCACAAGAAAACCTCCGCAAGACAACCAGCGCCACCGCGCTGGTCAGATTGGCAACCTTCCGCTTTTTGGCTCGTTTTAAGTCGACCTGATTTTAAGACTCCAGTCCAGACTGGATCGCCCTTGAAATCCCTTCGCCTCGCCGTTCGTGTCACAGCGAGACGCGCGATTCGACCGACGCGAGACCGACGCCGCCCCTGCGTTTCGAACTCTTCACGCTTCGCGAATACGCGACGCGCTTTCCGGGTTTCGCAGAGAGCGACGACCCGCGTGCGAGGATCGGAACACAGAACACTTCGCGATGGGAATCATCGGAGATACCCCGCAGCATCCTGTGGTGGACCGCGCTCCCACCGTGGCGACAGTAGGTACGTGTAGGCGTGTGTGGGCTACAATAGGGCGTGACGCGTATGTGACGTAACAACACCGCGCGCAGCATCTCTCCAGGATCGTATGACGTCTACCCTCCAAGCCCTCGCTGACCGATACCCCCGATCAAAATGTACACGCCCCTACTTGCACCCTCGACTTTTTCAGTGGCCAACTTCAACATGAGCGATTACCGCGACTGGGCGGCTTTGACCGCGGCGTCGCTTCCCGTCGGGTACATGTCCGGCGCTTTGAGCGGCCCGACCGTCAGAGTCCCAGCGATGGTCACCGGCGGCATAATTGGCGGCCTCGGGGGGCTGATGTGGGCGATGCAAAGCTCGTCGGGGCGGCTCATGGGGTTTCTGCCGAACGACGCCGAGGCGAAACGAGCGCAGCGCTGATCGAGTTTATCGGGCGGAGAACGTGTGACTGTACACTCATAGACTGAATGGACATACGCGATGGTTGAATCATTCGTGATAGAACAGGGCAAGGTACCGATATCTATGGAACTATGAAACTTGTCGAAACTTGTTGGCTCTAATAACTCACGATGCGTCTAGCTAATACCTCCTCACATAATTACTCAATTTAGTTCCCTATAGTCTCCCCGTGTCCACCCCAATCGACCGCTTCAGCAATTCGTACGTGGCGTACGTGATACTCACCCCCGGTACCACTTTCGCGTACTCCGGAATAATACCCCGGTAGAAACCTACGAACCCTTCCTTGGCGTAGACGCTAAGAAACGTCGACGCGATTGTCACGCGTGCGCCGCCGACTCTGTTTGTCTTGACCATCTGCAATCGCCGGCGCACTAAATCCAGCGGGTATGTCGCGGTAGCAGAGACGACCGCCGCGCTTGACCCGCACACAAGAGACACTGCCCACGGAGGTATGAGTTGCTCTCCTGTTTTTACGTCAACAGCTTTCTCCTTGACAAGTCTGCGAAAGGTTTCGTACGCGGCGAAGTTTATGGCGAGGTTGGGGCCGACGCCCGCTAAAGTCGGAGCCAACCCGCGGTACAACCCCCGTACACCCTCTTCCTTTCCGATCGTAACGAGCGCGTTTATTAAGCCGGAGTAGTGTTTCGTCGTAGTCTGCGCGGCTAAACGTGTGCGTACCAGGTCTAGGGGGTACGTCAACGTGCACGCGATCATACCGGCGCTGCCGCCCGCGACTAAGCGTCGCGAAACGTCCCAGCCGAGTCCTACTTTTTTTTCATTGTTTCTGGATTGTTTTGAATCAACCGGTCCGCCGTCCCCGATCGTCCCCACATCCCCTTCTTTTCGTGCATCCCTTTTATCAGCAAACGCACCTTCCCCCTCTAACCAGTCCATGATGTTTTCGTACGCGTAGAAGTTTATTGAGGAGTACGGTAACCGGTGTAGCACGGTCACGCCGTTGCCTTTCCAAAGTGCCTTGACGCCTTCTTCTTTGACGATCTTGTGTAACGCGCGTAGTATGCCTTGGTTCGCACCTGGGATCCATCCTGGGACTTGGCCGGTTGATTGCAGCTGTCGAAGGATCGTGATGCGAGCCAAAGGCGCGGTGCAACTCTTGCTGAACGCCCCCGCCACGCCTCCGCACAGCAACAGCTTGGTGGTCGTGGGGATCGTCGGCACGGACGATCCGAGGTTGCCGATCGACCTCGCCGCGTGCGTAACGCCGCTAGTAGACGCATCGCCAACCGCCGAGCGCCACCACGCGGGAGGGGGAGGGCCGTCTGAGCCGGGAGGTGAGCTCATCCCGGTGTCGTACCACCCACACTCGACCACTCGACCGCGTCCCGTGCACTTCGATTTGAACTTCTGCGCGCGCCAAAAACTCGACTGTCTATTTTCGACAACTGTCATCACCGAAAGCCGCTTGTCTGGGAAGTGACAGTCAGACCGAGACGCGCGTGGGTTATGGGTGCGTCGGGTGTCGCGCTCGTGGCGCTCTTCGCGACCCTCGCGTGCCTCTCGAGCGACGCAGCGCCTGCTCGGCTCGCGGACGTGGACATCAACGCGGACGCAGGCTCGGCCAATCTTTCAGCCGGGGACACGCCCCTGACCGAAAGTCTGGTGCAAGGCTTGATACAAGCCGGGTTCCCTCGTACGCGCGCGGAGGCGGCGCTGCGCGCGGTGGGCGAGAAGGATTGCTGCGAGGCTCAGAAACGGTGGCTGTTCGAGCAAAACAGGGGAGGAGGGGATGGTGATGTTGTGTCTGGTGGGGGCGAGGGGAACAAAACGTTATGCGACGATTGTCACGTGAAACCGCACACGGATTACGACGGGTACGCGGTGATGTGGGGCAGCGCAAACATCCAGCCCTCCCCGGAGGCGTGTTGCCAGAGCTGTCACAACTACACCCCAAAGGCGCCTGACTTTTATCCGTGCAACGTATGGGTGTACTGCCCTGAAAAAGAAGGGTGCTTCGCGCCAGCGGCGGGAGACTTTATTCACGGCCAGTGCTGGCTGAAATACCAGGAGGACCCCACGCATCCCCACGGTAAGTCTCTGACCTGCATGCTTACGATCTGCATGTTTTCACAGCGTATTGCATTTACCATGTGGATCACACACGTATCAGCCACTGACCTTACCCTCACCCCCTCCCCTCACAGTCAACATGCGCGGCGAGTACAGTGAAGAATACCGAGCATCGCACCCCACCGCGCCTGAAAAAGTGCACTGGATCGCGGGCTCGCTCGTGAACGAAGGGGAAGCCGTGAGCAACGGCACGTGGTCAAGCAGAAGCCACTGGAGGTAGCTAGTAAGATAATAGTCTCAAATAAAAATAGATATCTATGCGACGACACTTTTGTTTCCTTTCCCGTTCGCGTCCCGCACTTTCGATGCGGCTCGCACCGCTCCAAGCGGATCCTCCCTATGTAGCATCAACAGGCCCTGCAACGCAGCCATGGAGGAAACCGAGGGGTGGTCAGCTTGAGTCAGCGATTTATCAGTCACCGCTGCGGCGAAGGTTTCCGCTAAAACGTTGATCGAACGTCCTTTTTGTATTTCCATTTCGAAATTTTTCGATTCCCGACGAACTTTTCGTTTGTCGCCGCCGTGCTCCTTGTAAAAGTGCGTGAACAGCTTAGCCGCTTGTTCCGCATCTGGCATGTCGAACCCCAGTTTAATATCAATTCTTCCAGGCCGAATCAAGGCAGGTTCCAAAGAACTCAAATCCCTACAGGTCATGAACAGCAAACGGCCCTCGGCGGCACCCACGCCGTCCAGCGCCGCTAACAAGCCGGGAAGAGTCAAACCGTTGTACATCTTTTGGTGTTCCTTAACACTTGTACTGGTATTCCCCTTGGTATTGAAAAAAACACTTCCACCCGCCTCCCCAGCAGCGTCCACGTCCTCTAGCAGCACCACGCTCCGCCTCGCAGTTGAATTCAACAGCCGGTGGAAGGATTCGTCGTCCACGCCTATTCCCGCTAACGGTAATTGATACACGGGTAGCCTTAGTTCGCCAGCCACGGCCCGCACTAAACTCGTCTTCCCGCTCCCCGGCGAGCCGTGAAGCAAATAGCCGCGCCGGTACGGAATGCCCCGTTCCGCGTACCATCGCTCACTCTGTAAAAAATTCTGGGCATCGGAAACAATTTCATCCGCGGCATTTCCTTTCAGAACCACGGAAGATACGGGCCGCGCCGGTTTCCGTCCGGCGTCCATCCACTCGGGTCGGACGCGCGGCGCAAAGTGATTTCCAGAGAAACCATCGGGTGTGGAATTTGAAAAGCCACCCGATACGCCATCTCCACCCTGCCCACCTCCAAACACACCACTACCACCTCCTCCTTGTTGCGCGTTGAACGACATCGCCGTGGAGGGCATGTACACCTGCGTGTGTCTCTGTGCGGTGCCCTTGCCTAAATGCTTTCCCGTTTCCAAAATGCGCCGCACCGCCCGTTTGGGCGTCCGCGACAACACGCGCAGACGAAGCGACACGCCCCCATGCGTGCCGTGCAGGGAGTCTACGCCGTACGACCCGTTCCCGCCGTCGTCAAGCACGGAAGACGAATCGTTGGAATATGAATAGGAACATGAA
>MDSY01103226.1_pt1 | contig 10585 bp, 6 predicted proteins | sample 811131 | NCBI WGS metagenome assembly MDSY01 (sample SAMN05326643, study PRJNA326480) | marine metagenome | isolation source: seawater | place: Atlantic Ocean: South West | collected 2010
AAAAAGAGGCAAAGAGTTTATAGGTTTATCTCCTTTTAAAAACGAAAAAACACCTTCCTTTACAGTAAATGATGAAAAAGAATTTTACCATTGTTTCAGTACAGGTGAACATGGAAATATATTCGACTTTTTAATTAAAACAAAATCAATTGGATTTGGGGAGGCAGTAAGAATTTTAGCAGCGGAAGCAGGCATGCAACCATTTAAATTTTCTAAATTTGATGAGAAAAAAGAACAAAGATTTCAAATATATAAAAATATTTACTTAGAATACTCAAATTTTTTCCATAAAAAACTTTTTGATAAAGAAAATAATGAAGCTATCGATTATTTATACAAGAGAGGTTTAAGTAAAAAAAATTTACAGGACTTTAAGTTAGGCTATGTTCCTTGGAAAAATAATTTTTATGACCATCTCAAAAAAAACTACACAGAAGAGGAAATTAATTTAACTGGATTATATTACAAAAGTGATAAAACAGGAAAATATATAGACAGATTTAATTCAAGGATCATATTTCCTGTAAATAATATTAGTGGCGAAACAATAGCTTTTGGTGGAAGGATTATTAGAGAAGGTAAATTAGCAAAATATATCAATTCTCCAGAAACTGAGTTTTACAAAAAAGGCAATATGATTTTTAATTTGGATAAAGCAAAAGATAGTCGAGCTGAAACAGATGAAGTAATTATTGTAGAGGGTTATATGGACGTCGTAAGCGTATATTCCTCAGGAATTAAAAATGTGATTTCTAATTCAGGTACAGCTTTAACTGAGCGACAAATAAATCTTGTTTGGAAATTTTTCTCAAACCCAATTATCTGCTTAGATGGAGATGAAAGCGGTCAAAAAGCTGCTTATCGAATAGCTGAAAAATTATTTCCGTTTATAAATGAAAATAATAAAATTTTTTTTACTATAATGCCTGATAAAAGTGATCCTGATGATTTTATTAGAAAAAACGGTAAAAATGGGTTTTTTGATTTAATCAAGAAAAAAGAGATAATCCAATCTTATATTTGGAATTACAATTTAAGCAAAATCAATCTTCAAAACCCCTTCGAAGTTTCAACTTTTGAAAAAGAAATTAAATTATTATCTTATTCTATAAAAGATGAGATCTTAAAAAAATATGTTTTGGAAGATTATTTAGGCAAAATAAAGAATTTAACTCCAATTCAATCTTCAAAACAAAGCCTTTACTTTTCAAAAAATTTTAATAAAAAAAATTATAAAATTTTAAATGAAACAAAAATACTTCACAGAAAAAAACAAAATCTCTCAAAATCTCAAATAATTGAGTATTCTATATTATTAATAATAACAAAATATTTTGAAATTACTGCTAATAAAATCAATGCCCTAGAAAATTTAAGTTTCATCTCCTCAAAAAATGAAAGTTTAAAAAACAAAATCATTGAATTAATTTCACACGGAGAAAAAAAAGATATTATTAGAATGAAAATTCAAGAAGATTATAAAGAACTTTTAGAAGAAATAGAAGAGTCTTCAAATATACAATTCATAGTTAAGGGTAAAAACGATCAAGAACTATTAATTTTACTAGAGGAACTAATTTTAGACTTTAAAACCGAGAATAATTTAAGAAAAATAGAATCTCTCGAAAAAAAACTGATAAATAATTTAGATGAGGGCTCATATTCTGAGTTAATGAAGCTTAAAAGCCAGTTAAATCGGGAATAAAAAAAGTATAGATTTTTTTAACTTAAATACTATATATATCACTCACTTCTTTATGGCTGAAAAACTGATAACTAAATCCTTCGAACGACTTCTAGACAAAGGAAAACATAGAGGCTTCATCACCTATGAAGAACTTGGAAAATCTCTTGGAAAAAGAAATGGCACAAACGAAAACATAGAAAAAGCTTGTATAATTTTAGTTGAAGAAAAAATTACTTTAGTAGAAAAAAAATCTCAATTTCAATCTAATAAGAAAAAGGAAACAACTCCATCAACTGAGGAAAAAACTTCAGATAAGAGCGACGATCCAATAAGAATGTACCTCAGAGAAATGGGCGGTGTAGAACTTTTATCTAGAGAAGGAGAGATCGCTATTGCTAAAAGAATAGAAGCTGGAAAAGATGTAATGATTAATGCTTTGACACAAAGTCCAATCGTAGGAAAAAAAATATTTGAGTGGAAAGAACAAATTGAAAGCCAACAACTTCTTGTAAGAGATATAATTGATATAGACTCAACTTACGAAGATTTTGAGTCAATGGACGATGAAGACGAAGTTAAAGAAAGTAAAAAAACGAAACCAAAAAAAGAAAATCAAGATGAAAGTAAAAAGGAAGAAGAAAGTTCCCCAGCCGAAGATGACGAATTTAATGTTTCATTGGCTAAAATGGAAGAAGAAATAAAACCAAAAATAATTAATATTCTTGACTCTTTAAATAAAAATTATTCAAAATTAAAAAAATATCAATTAGAAAAATTAGAGTGTATTTTAACATCAAAAGAACTATCTGTATCGAAGAATAAAAATTTTAAAAAAATTCAAGAAATATTAGTAGATAACTTTAAAAACCTACAACTTGCTCCTCATGTTGTAGAAGAACTTGTTCAGTCTCATTATAAGGAAAATAAGAAAATTGTTTCATTAGAGGGAATTCTATTGAGATTGGCAGTGGATAACAAAATTTCAAGAGAGGAATTTTTAAAATACTATATTGGAAATGAAATTAACCCAAAATTTGAGTCATTTTTAAAAGAAAATATAGCTTGGAAAACTTTCTTTAAAAAACATAAAAAAGATTTTTCGGAAATTAGAGATAGACTAGTTGAGTTTAGTAAAAAAATTGGATTATCAGTTGGTGAATTTAAAAGATTAGTAAATCGAATTCAAAAAGGTGAAAGGGAGTCTAGAATAGCGAAAAAAGAAATGGTTGAAGCGAATTTAAGACTAGTTATTTCAATAGCCAAAAAATATACCAACAGAGGTCTCCAATTTTTAGATTTAATTCAAGAGGGTAATATAGGTCTAATGAAAGCAGTTGATAAATTTGAATATAGGAGAGGTTATAAATTCTCCACTTATGCTACTTGGTGGATACGGCAAGCAATAACGAGATCAATAGCAGATCAAGCAAGAACTATTAGAATACCAGTGCACATGATTGAGACAATTAATAAAATTGTAAGAACGCAAAGACAAATTATGAGTGAATTTGGAAGAGAGCCTACACCCGAGGAATTGGCAAAAAAATTAGCAATGCCAATAGAGAAAGTTAGAAAAGTTTTAAAAATTGCTAAAGAGCCAGTTTCTCTTGAAACACCGGTGGGTGACGAAGAAGATAGTAGTTTAGGAGATTTTATAGAGGACAAAAATGCTTTACAACCATTAGATACAGCGATTCAATCAAATTTAAGTGAGTCCACTACAAAAATTCTTGCTTCATTAACACCTCGAGAGGAGAGAGTTTTAAGAATGCGATTTGGGATAGGTATGAATACAGATCACACTTTAGAGGAAGTCGGGTTACAATTTTCTGTGACTAGAGAAAGAATTAGACAGATAGAGGCCAAAGCTTTAAGGAAACTAAAACACCCAAGTCGATCTAAACAACTTAAAAGCTTTTTAGAAAAGTAGATTTTTTAAATAAAATGAATATTAAACCTTTTATCGATAGGTATAGTCTTTTTATTTATTTATTTTTTCTAATTTTATTTTCATTTTCGATTAACCAGTATTATGCTTTTATTGGTATATTACCTGTAGACAGTTTCTCAACTTTTAATGGCGGTTATGATTTTTTAAAAGGTTCAATTCCTTTCAAAGACTATTGGGTCATCAAGGGGATTACTTTAGATTTGATACAAGCTATGTATTATAAATTATTTGGAGTATCCTGGTTTAGTTACGCTGCCCATGCATCTACTTTTAATAGTATTTTTGCTCTAGCAACATTTTATTTGTTTTATAAATTAAATTTAGAGATTAAATTCTCTTTTTTATATTCTTTATTAGCTTCAATCTTGATGTATCCAACATACGGAATACCTTTTACAGATCATACAGCGGCAATTTTTTGTATGTTATCAATCTATAGTGTTTGTTTAGGTTTAAAAACCAATAAGACTCTATATTGGTTTTTAATCCCAATTTTTCTCTTTTTAGCATTTTTAACTAAACAAACACCTTCTGGATATTTTGGAATTTTAATATTTTTAGTCTCAATTTTTTATCTTTTGTTTAATTATCAAAACAAAATAATTTTTACTATTTTTTTTGGTGTTCTCATTTCCATTTTACCCGCTGTAATTTATATTTACTTAAAAGATATATCTATTGAGTCTATACTTATTCAATATTTTTTATATCCCATATCTTTAGGTGAAACTCGAATAGAGTGGTTGTTACCTTTTGAATTTCAAAGATTTGTATTTAGACATAAATTAATCTACTTAGCTTTGCTGATACCAATTTATTTATTTATAAAAAATATTTTTCAAAAATTTTCTTCGATTTTCGAAATAGATAACTTAATTTTTTTATTACTTATTGGCACACTCTTGATTTTTATAACTCATCAATTAATGACCATTAATGGATTGTATATCTTCTTTTTAATACCAGTGTTTGCAGGATTTTCTCACATTTATTCAAAAGACCTTGAAAGAAAAAAAATTTTAGTAAATTTTTTTTTAATTTTAAGTTTAGCATCTACTATTTATTACCATCAAAAGTATATAAATAAGCGAGATACTCTTTTATTGAGAGAAACTAATTTGAATAAAGCATCAGACGCATCAATATTAAGTAGCAGTTTGAAAAATCTTAAATGGATTACTCATCATTATCCAAATGATCCTGACTCAGAAATAGAAAATTTATTAAATACTATCGACGTAATAAAAGGTGATAACCGAAAAAAAATGATAGTAACAGACTATCAATTTATATCAGTAATTCTATCCACCAATGACAATTCTGCTGCCAGAATTTGGTGGAGACACCATTTATATCCTGAACCAGGTAAAAAATATTTCGATTATTGGAAAAAATACCTCTTATCAAAAATTATAAAAGAAAAAATTGAAGTGGTATATACTGTACATCCTTTAGAAGGAGAAGATAATATTTTTAAAGGATTAATAAGCAACAACTGTTATTACGAAGAAAAGCCAAACGATATACTTGTTATTCAAAAATTAAAAAAGTGCAGCGATTTAAATATCAAAGATTAAAAATATATTATTTAATTTTATACAAATTTAAATCTACTTTGTTTGAACAACCTTCACAAACGATTTCTAAATTTGTGTTTTCAATAAAATATTTTGAGACTATAAACTTTACATTAAGTTCTTTTAATTTATTTAAATTAATTTTAAATTCATCTCCTTCATTATAAAAAGATCTTAATACCTGACCGTTTTTTTTGAAATTTTCAATTTGTTGAATGTGTCTGGGGTTTTTTTTGCTCTCTAAATATTTTATTTGGTTTTCAACTATTTTAAAAAACTTATTTTTATATGCTATAGGATAATACCTATAGTATCCACCAATTACTTTTATATCATTTACAACAGAAATGAATGGATCAAAGCCAATAGAAAATGTTTTGTTATTACCGACATACTTTTTTATAGTTTCAAAATCTTTAATTCTATAATAACTTTTAAAACTTGAGGCATGATAAGATCTAACATTAGAAATTTGTCCTTTTTCATAAACACTTTGAGAAAAATTATTATAATTTTTTATAAATCGTAAGATTTTAAATTCTTGATAATTTTTCTTTATAGTTTCTTTTTCAATTTTAGTAAAATTTCCATAATTTGATTTTGCTTTCACAACTGTAAACAAAGATGGACTTATTTGGTTATAAATTATAGATAAAAACAATAAAAAGAAAAAAAATTTTCTTAAAGTTTGTAAATTAGAAAAGAAATTAAATATCAATAAAATCTGAAAAAAAATTAAAAAATAACCTAATCTATTAAATATTGCACCACTAAAAACTTTAAAGTGCAATAGAAGATTAATAAAAAATATTATTGTTTGAAAAAAAATTAAAAGTTTAAGAATTGTAATATTGTTTTTCGTTTTTCCAACTAAAGTAAAGAATATAGAAATTAAAATTAAAAAACTTAAAATCACATTAGAAAAAAAGTAGCCATTTACGCTTTCCGGTAAAAAAATTCCTTTAAAGAATTGAATAATATTTTCTTCAATACTTATCAATTCCAATCTCTCACTAAGTTGAAAAGGAGAAAAATAAAAAAAATTATAAAAAAAATTTGAATTTGAAATTATTAATATTAAAGAATATGTGATTAATATTTTAAGTAAATTTTTAATATTTATTTCTAAAATTTTATTTTTTAAAAAAAATATCGATGAAACAATTATTAAGATTATGTAAATACCGTGTAAATATAAATCAGTATTAAGGGCCGTTAAGATAATTAATAATAGGTGTTTTGTTTTGATATCTTTTTTACGAAGAGAGATAGAAAAAATGTATGGAAAAGTAGCAACACCTAGCCCCCATGCAGTTGTAGCCAATTGGGATGCAAATAAACAAGAAATCAAAATTTTAAGGAGGTATTCAGCTCTAAATTGTTTTAAAAAATATAAACAGCTTAAAAAACCAATAAATCTTGTTAATAAATCAATAAAAATGTAAGCTTTATCAATTTCTAAAAAGCCATATATGTAATTTATTGGATAAAATATTCCGTATATAAAGTGCCATGGAAGTTCCTCATTCATAAAAAGCTTAGCCGAGTCAAAATTTCCTCCCATAATTTTTCCAGCAATAAAATTATTAGGTACAAAATAATTAAGAATATCAGGAATTAAAATTACCGGACTACCTACAAGAATAATTGGAAATAAACAATGTAAAGTTAAAAGAAAAAATAGTAAAATCAAAATACCGATTTTATATGAATTTTTTAAATTTGAGAACCTTGAGTTCATACTAATTTGTTCTTTTAAATTAATTTTATATTTTATTTTTTCCTAAAATAAGCCCAAAATATTTTTTTGTCATAGGCCAAGAAAATAAAGCGTTAGTAGACATTGCACATTCGTAAGTACATCTACATTTACTATCGGTAATTTCTTTTCTTAATTTTTTTGCTTTGTTTGAAGTAAAAATATCTGAAATATTATTATCAGTAATTACATTCCCGATACCGTTATCAAGAATTTCGCAAGGTTTTACCTTACCATCCTCCATAATAACGTAGCTTAAATTACCAGCTGTGCAAGGAGTAACAAACTCATCATACTTCGCTACTTTTGTAATAATAAACTTTTGAATTTTGTCTTTCATTAAAAGCACTTTGCTGAAAATACTTTTTAGACCTGGAACTTTTTTTTCATCTAATAAATTAAAATACTTATCAGTAGCTCTTGTATATGAATCAATTAAATAATCAGGAAGTTTAGGGTGTTTAAGAGAATGATATCTAAATAAATTAATGCCTATAGTATTAGGTTTAAATTCGTTGTTAATATCTTCTATGAAATTTTCTGAGTCTTTATAATTTTTGTCATTTATTACTGTAACAATATTTAGGTTAAAATTTTTATAATATTTTTGTAGTTTTTTAAGTTTAAAATAAGTTTTCCTGACTCTTTTATATGAATTTTCTCCCCTGATCTCATCATGCACTTTTTCATGTCCATCGATTGAAAAATACAATGAAAAAAAAATATTTGGATATTTTCTCAGTATTTGATTCATAAAATCAGTTGTTCTTTCAGTGTACCATCCATTTGTGGGTATACTGATATATTTAGGCCTGGAATTATCAATTATTATTGATAATAATTTTACAACATCTTTTCTTATAAAAACTTCTCCACCAGCGAGAGCATACCAAAGCACGGGACCTATTTGTTTTGAGGTTTTTTCAAATATTCGTAACTCTTGCTCTCCCGGATCTTTTTTATCAAGTGTCTCTTTATAGAAACAATGATGGCATCTTAAGTTACATCTAGAAGTTACATAATGAATAATTTGAATTGGGTAGCCATTTCTAACAATTATTCTTTTAAGCATTCTTAGGTAATCAAAAATAGTCAAGAAGAAATTTTTAATTGAAGATAACAAATTGTGTATACGACATTTAAATGAGACAACCACTAGCACAGAAGAAATTAGTGCCGATAGAAAAGTACTTTTAAAAAAATAAATTATATTTGAAATTTTAAATAATTTTGAAAAAATTAAATAATTTATTAAAAAATATGAAGCGATTAAAAACGGTATATGATTAATATTTGTAAAATTAAAAAAAAGTAAAGTAATGGCAAAAAATGAAAAAAGAGGAAAAAATAAAAAATATAATTTTGACTTGAAGCCAATAGTTTTATAATTCGTATTTTTAAAAATTAACGGAAATTTGGATCTTATGTAAAAAGCATCACTTGCTTTGACATAATAATCTTTTATCAATGTTTTTAAATTATGTTTCTTGAGATGTATTCCTAAAAACTTTTTATCAAAAAAACTATTTACTTTTTCATGTATGCACCTGTGATAAAATTCGCAATCCTCATAAGAATCAAGCTCTTCATTAAATCCATTTAAATTTTTAAATGTTTCTTTGCTAATTAAAAAATGAGAACTACTAAACATATTACCCTCAAGAGTTCTATGCATTTGAATTTTATTTTGAAAGTGATTTAAAAAATCATCATTTTCATCAATTTCAGAGTACATACCGAATATTAAATCATGTTTGATTTTAGCGACTACAAAATTGTTATAAATATATTTGGAGTCAATCATTACATCATTATCTACAAAAAGTAAAAAATCACCTTGAGCTTTTGAGGCACCATAATTTCTGTTTATCGAAGCATTTTTTTTTTGGGATATATTATAATATTTTATTATATCATTTGTACTGTTGGAATTATCTGCTTCTAAATTATTATTTATTATAATAATTTCTAGAGGCTTTAATTTTTTTACTTCATCAATTATTTTATCGAGATTTTTATTTGAATGATTAGGTATGATTACAGATATTTTATTCATTAAAGTAAAAAATTAACATTTAAAATTGATTTGTTCTAGGCTCATTTAAAAGTTGCACAACAACAATTAAAAGTCTTATAACATTTTTTTACCCTCGTGTAAAAAAGATTATAAACGTTATTACTTTCATCTAAAATAGGCCGACGATTTATTGATATTTTTAAAAACTGCTTCATTTAATTTAGTTTTATATATTCCAAAAACTGTGCTAATTCTTTTTTTATATGTCTGTGAATTTTTCTTTAGTTTTACCATGTTATAACGAGGAAAAAAATATTGATTTGATTTGTAAAGAATTTTTGTCTCTGCAACTAAAAGATTACAGCGCAGAATTAATTCTTGTTAATAATGGATCAAGAGATGACACAAAAAATGAGATACAAAATGCAATTAAAAGCAATTCAAACTCTAATGTAAAAATCAAATTAGTAGATCTTAAAAATAATATAGGTTACGGCGGTGGAATATCTGAGGGTCTAAAAGTAGCTACTGGTGATTATATTGGATGGGCACATGCTGATCTTCAAACACCACTTAAGGATTTTTTAAAACTTTTTGAGGAAATTAAAGGTAAAAAAAATATTTTAGGAAAAGGCTTTAGAACAAATAATAGAGGTTTCGATGGAATTATAAGTAGATTTCACGAAACTTTAGCATCATTAATTTTGGGTTTCAAAATGAGAGAAATTAATGCCCAACCTAAAATTTTTAATAAAGAGTTGATGAGTTTTTTTAACAAAATGCCTCATAAATGGACAATACTTGATACTTACATCGTATACACTTGTCTTGTAAATAAAATTGAGATTAAAACAATTGACGTTCTATTTAACACCAGGAAATACGGTGACTCAAAGTGGAAAAATAATTTTAAAAATTTTATAACTCATATATTTGTCAATATTATATATTTATTTGAATTGAGATTTTCTAAACAAGATTATAAGAATATTAATAAAAATATCTAATTTGATAATCAATTACCTATTTTGATATTTAAATAAATATATTTGTATCCTTTAAATTCTTTTGTGTGTTAAAGCACAATATTTATCATTTTTTGGGCCTGGTATTTTTACGCAAACGATGTGTGTAGTTGATATAAATTTTGGATCTGCAATCTCTTTTTTGTTAAGTATAAAAATATCATCTTTTTTAAGAATTTTATTTCTTATTTTCATTTTACCCTTGACAATTAAGTTTACTTCAATGGATTTTTTATGATAATGAAATGGCCATTTTTCATTTTTCTTATGCACTTTATAAGATACTTCAAATTTTGAAGTTTTCATTGCAGTTGGAAAAAAGTTTCCAATATACCAACCACCTTTCATTTTTTTAAAATTATATAGCTTCATATCTACTAATTTTGCTTATTAAATATTTTATATTTAAATCTTTTACGTTATCTACCTTTACTGTTTTTGCACTTGATCTTTTTGCTGAGAGTAAACCTACCTCAGAATCTTCAAATATCAAACAATTTTCTTTTTTTAGGCAAAGTTTTTTCATTGCATAAATATATGGTTCTGGACTAGGCTTTGGTTTTATTTTT